>Ga0180437_10002041_pt1 | contig 33341 bp, 30 predicted proteins | sample SS_ome_4_FD_132410 | JGI IMG/M metagenome (GOLD analysis project Ga0180437, IMG submission 132410) | Hypersaline lake sediment archaeal communities from the Salton Sea, California, USA - SS_3_D_1 metaG | ecosystem: Environmental > Aquatic > Non-marine Saline and Alkaline > Hypersaline >... | reverse complement strand
TAGGGAAAATCCGGTGTGGTTCGTGGCCAATCGAACCAGAAACCCTTCATAAAAGACTCGTCATTTTCACGCAGCCCCCTTTTTAAAACCCTGTCAAAGACGCATCATTTAGGGTCTATTTGGGTACAAAACCGGCCTGTTTTTTGCAAAAAACTGCATTTTGCGCTATTTTTCGCACCCTAATTTCACCGAACCTGCACATTTGATTGATTTTTCAGCTATTATCATCGCCGCTTTACCCCAACCAACAACCGGCCGAATCACATCCAAGCCGCCCCGCCGCAGCGACATTTTATCCACCCTGCCCTGCCGCCGGAGAGCAAATTTAATTTGACGATTTTCTACCGAAACCATACTATTGTAACTAATTCAGCAGCCGAATAACGTTTATTCGAATTTTAAGCCTTATGAAAAATCTGAGAACAAAACTCTTTTTAATCCTTGCAGCTGCCAGCTTTATATTCCCGGCGGGATGCAAACAGCCCGGCGCAGGAATGGGCAATGGTAAAACTTTCCCACTCAAAGCCGAATCCGAAACTACTATCGGCGATTTGACGGAAGTATTTTCCCCACAGACAATTCCTGTCGAGGGCTATGCGCTGGTAGGTGAGCTTAACGGAAAAGGCTCTTCGCAATGCCCTCCATCAATTCGACAATATCTCAAACAATACATACTCAAGCAGCTTTCCGACGGCAGCCAAAGTGTTGACCATTTAATCAACAGTCACGATACAGCGGTGGTTCTGGTTCGCGGCCAGATGCCGGCGTCGGCGCTGCGCCGGGTTCATTTCGATTTGAAAGTTGTCGTCCTGCCTGAGACGCAAACCACATCTCTGGAAGGCGGGATTTTATACGGAGCCGAATTAAAAGCCGTCGGCAGCTTCGGTCTGTCTGTCAAAACACTGGCGAGTGCGCAGGGTCCGATTTATATCGATAAATTAGTCTCACAGCCCGTCAATCCGAAAGTCGGTTATATTCTTAACGGCGGTACGGCACTGAACACGTACGGCATCCGGCTCGAGCTTCGCCAGCCGGATTTCGCCGTGGCCGGCTTCATTCGCGACCTTCTTAACAAACGCTTCGGCGGTAACTGCGTCAAAGCAGTTTCAAAAGGAATGCTGCGGCTGCAGGTCCCAGACAAATATAAAAGGCAAAAAGACAGATTCATCGATATTGTCAAATTGATGTATCTGCGCCAGGGCCTCGAGCTTAACAAGCAAAGGATAATGACACTGGCGACGAAGCTGGCGGTTTCACCGGACAAAAAGAGCAGTGAAGCAGCCCTCGAAGCAATAGGTAAAGAAAGTGCCGACAAGCTCATCGCTTTACTGAATTCTTCGAATGAAGAGGTTCGTCTTCGAGCCGGCAGATGCCTTCTCAATATGGGTGTAGAAGCCGGATTCAGGGTGCTTCGGCAAATTGCTCTCGATGCAACGTCCATGTACAGACAGGAAGCACTCGAAGCTCTCAGCAACGGAGCCGGCCGCCGGTCGGCAGCCGTGCTGAGAGAGCTGTTGAGCGACAGTGATACCGACATCAAGCTGTCTGCCTATGAAGAGTTGCGAAAGCTCGACGACATTTCGATCAGCAAAAATATTGTCGGCAATAATTTTCTGCTCGAAGAAATAGCCGCAACCGATGACAAGATGATATACGTCTCCCGCAGCGGCCAGCCGCGAATAGCGTTGTTTGGTGCACCTGTATTCTGCCGCGACAATATTTTCATCCAGTCACAAGACGGCGACATCACACTCAATGCAGCCAAAGGACAGCAATACCTGTCTGTAATTCGAAGACACCCGCAGAAGTTTTCCGTGAATCTGCAGTTGCGCAGCAATTTCAATCTCAGCAATATAATCCGCACGCTGTGCGACAAGCCGTCACCCGAAGACGCGAGTTTTTCCGGTCTGGGGGTTTCTTACGCCGACGCGGTGGCAATACTGCAGAAAATGTGCAATAAAGGTGTGGTTGAAGCAGAATTTCAAGCTGGTCCCCTGCCTAAAATCGGCTTAATTGTCAAGAAATGAAAGCATATCGGCCGATAATAGTTTTACAAATACGATGAAGGTCAATTCAGATTTTAGTTTTGGAACAGATAAAGCCTATGAAGCTGGAAAAAATCGTTCTCGATGGATTTAAGAGTTTTGCCGACAAGACGGAATTTGCCTTTAAGGAGCCAATAACTGCGATTGTAGGGCCTAACGGCTGCGGCAAGAGTAATATTGTTGATGCGGTAAAATGGGTCCTTGGTGACCGCAGCGCCAAGAGTCTTCGCAGCGGTCAAATGGCAGACGTGATATTCGGGGGCAGCAGCAGCCGGAAACCTCTTGGTGCAGCCAGGGTGTCACTTTTATTATCCAACGGTAACGGCACGCTGCCGATTGAGGCTGACAAGGTTGAAATTTCACGAAAGATATATAAAAGCGGTGAAAGCGAATACAGTATCAACAACAATGTATGCCGTTTGAAGGACATCCGTGAGCTTTTTATGGACACCGGGATTGGAGCCAGGGCATATTCTATAATCGAACAGGGACAGGTTGAGCAACTGTTAAACTCGTCAAGTCAGGAACGTCGTGCCATTTTCGAAGAAGCAGCCGGTATCAGCAAATACAAAGCGCATAAAAACGAAGCTGCCCGCAAACTGGAGCGTACGGAACAAAACCTTCTTCGACTCGCCGATATTGTCGGTGAAGTTCAAAAGCAGCTCCGCAGTGTGAAACTCCAGGCAGGCAAGGCCCGCAATTACCTTCAATACACAAAGCGGGTAAAGGAATTACAGGTAAATTATTCACTGGCTGAATTCGATAAGCTGACTAAAGAGGTGTCACGGAAAAGGCAGGCTCTCGAGCAAAGAGGGCAACAAATGTCACAGTTCCGCCTTGAATTGTCAACAGACGAAAGTGCGATAAGCTCGCTTGGCGCCAAAGTACTGGAAGCCGAAGATAAGCTGAATAAAACAGACAGCACGCTGGTCGGTATCAGCGGCAAAATCGAACAGTCTCTGCAGCGAATAGAATTTCTTCATACACGTGCTGATGAATTCCTTCAGCGTAGCAATGGCGGCGCCGAACAGATAGAGCATCTCAGGCGTCAGCAAGAACAGCTCAGCTCGGAGCTTTCGGCAAACAAAGAGAAGCTTTCACGAAGTAAGGCCCTGCTGGTCAATAAGAAGGGGTCTCTTACCAGCCTCGAAGAGGAAATTTTTCAACTCAACAAGCAAAGGTCGTCCCTGCAGGATGAGCTGGAAGAGGAGAAATCCGGGATTATAGATATGGTGCGTCGGAGTGCTCAACTTCACAACGAGGTACAGAGCATTTCTTTGCAGCGTGACAATTTATCAGAGGAGAAAGGTCGTCTCCAGAAACGGTCCCACGTTGCCCGAGAGGAGCTGGAGTCGATGCTGACCGAGAAGGCCCATCACCAGGCCCGCTACAATGATATCAGTAAAGTGCTGGAGGAACTCGAGGAAAACCTGAGCAATGAGCAGGGTTGTGCAGAAGCGATACAAAAGCAGCTCGAAGACAAGAGTAAAGAATTAAGCCGTGCGAAAGAGACGCTTAGTGCGATAAAGAGCGAAGCCGACATACTAAGAGATATGCAGGAAAGGGGCGAGGGGCTTGGCAAAGCGGTACAGAGTATATTAAAGGCCCAAAGCTCCGGCAGCGGCAAGTTCGGTTTTGTAGATGGTGTTCTTTCCGATACCGTAACAGTTGATGTCAAGTACGCCACAGCGGTGGAATCGGCTCTTGAAGACAGGGCAGGCGCACTGATAGTAAATGATACCGCCGCATTACTCGGCAGTAAAGAGGCTCTGTCTGGGATTGGCGGCAGAATCAGTTTCATAGGCATCGACAGGATAGAACCTTTTGTTGACCAGCTTGATTTATCGCAGTTCGGTGGTGTCAAGGGCCGGCTGATACAATTCGTATCTTTTCCCGCCAGATATACGCGTTTAATGTGGAAGCTTCTTGGCAAGACCGTTATAGTCGATAACGTCGAGACGGCCGTTGAGCTTTCAGGTCGGTTGCCCGCCGGTTATAATTTTGTAACTATGGACGGTCAAACAGTGTCCGGCGACAGTCTTGTAAGAATTGGCAGGAACAGCAAGTCAACTGGTCTGATATCGCGCAGGAGCCGTTTGACCGAACTGGACAAAACGATTGTCAACATAACCAGCCAGGTAAGCTCCATTGAGCAGCAACTGGGAAGCGACAGGGAGAAAAAGGAACGTCGCGAAAAACTTTGCAGCCAGTTGCGCACCGCTATCTATGAGACCAACACCGAAAAGATGCAGACCAAATCGAAGCTCGATGTTTACGAGTCGAATATCAGCAAGCTGCGTGAACAACAGCCTCTAATAGCGAGCAATATCGATAGACTCCAGGCGCAAATCGAACGGGCGGTTGAAAAAGCTTATAACTCCAAACAGAAATTGCAGGAGCTTGATGCCGTCAACGAGCAGCGCAGCAATCATATAAGTGAGCTGGAGCGTCAGTTAAAGCAATTAAGCTCACAGCAGGAGTCGCGGACCGAGGCAATGACGGAGTTGAAAGTCTCATTCGGACAGATTCAGGAGCAGACAAAATCGCTTCAGGAATCCATTGAATCTCTGCAAAAGCTGTTGATTGAAAATGAGTCCCGCTCTGGTTCGGTATTCGAGGAGGTAGATAATTGCAGGGGGAAGGTCATTGAGCTGAGGCGAGAGATTCTGGGGTGTGAGAGCGGTGTCTCGGAATTATTCAGGGAAAAGGACAAGACGGAGGCAGGAAGTTACTCGCTGCATCAGGAAGTTGACAAGCTGGTTTGTGAGCAAAGGCAGGCCGAGCAAATTGTGCTGGAAAAGCGCAATCGAAAGACACAGATGGAAGAGGCAATCAATCAGCTTCGAGTAGAGCTTGGTCAAATCGAAGTAAAACGGGAAGACCTCGAGGAGCGTGTTGGCGATGAGCTTCAGATGGAGCTTGCGGCAGCCTATGAAGAATACAGCGGCCAGGATGTAGACTGGCAGGAGGTGCGTGCCGAAATATCAGAGCTCAAGGGCAAAATCGAGCGGCTCGGCAATGTGAACCTCGAGGCTATAGAGAATCAGGAGCAGCTCGAGGAGCGCAATGAGTTCCTGACGAGCCAGGTCGAGGATTTAGAGAAAAGCAAAGTTCAACTTCAGCAGTTGATTAACAGGCTCAACAAGAAAAGCCGGGAGAAATTTGCAAAGACATTCGAAGAGGTCAGGCTGCACTTTCAGCAGATTTTCCGCAAGCTGTTCGGCGGCGGCAGAGCGGACATTTTACTCGAAGACAGCGAGGACATTCTGGATGCCGGTATTGAAATTTTTGCCCGCCCGCCCGGCAAAGAGACAAGAAGTATTTCTCTTCTGAGCGGCGGTGAAAAGACATTAACAGCCATAGCACTTTTGTTCGGGGTATTCATGGCCAGGCCATCGCCATTTTGTCTGCTTGACGAGGTTGACGCCGCCCTTGACGAAGCAAATAACGAACGTTTCAATATGCTCATCAGGGAATTCCAGAAGAACTCACAATTCATAATCATCACGCACTCGAAGCGAACTATGAGTATTGCCGACATACTGTTCGGCATTACAATGCAGATACGCGGTGTAAGTAAAAAAATAAGCGTTCGTTTCGGCTCATCGGACGAAGAAGCGAGCCGTTCGGCGGTTGCATAGTCGGCGGCGGCGAAAACCAGCGAAACTGCAAATCAGGCATACTCATAACGTTTCTTTGCGTTGTTAGTAAGCGCCAATCAAACCCACCGAATGAATCGTGGGGCTGACTAACACAAAATCCCCCGACTTTACGTCGTGGGCTAACTCTGATTAACTGCAATTAGTATGATATATGGTATTGTATGGGATTAATTTTTGCTTGACAAAGTATGTAATGTGGGCTATTCAGGCTGATTCAAAGCAAATTTGAGAGAATAGTGTTTTTTAATACTGATTTTGAACAGCAGGATATTTGGAGTGTTTTTTTATGCTGCCGGCAAAGAAGACGAGCAAAACCCGGACACGGACGCGTCGGAGTCATCACAGGATTAAGGCGGAGAATTATTCGGTATGTCCGAAGTGTGATACAGCAAAGCTGCCGCACGCGGCCTGTGATAATTGCGGATATGTGAATCCAAAGATAACCTTAAAGCTTGGTAAGGAAGAGAGCAGTTAGCAGATGCGGATTGCAATAGACGCAATGGGAGGCGATAATGCACCCGGAGCAATAGTTTCGGGAGCTGTTGAAGCGGTCAGCGAGCTCTCGGCAGATGACGAGTTGATACTTGTCGGTCGGGCAGAGGCGCTCAGGGCTGAGCTTGGCTCCAGCGGCACCGGCGGTGCAGTCAGAATCGTAGATGCTCCCGAAGTAATTGCGATGGATGAGCCTCCGATAGAGACACTTCGCAGGAAGCCGAAGAGTTCGATAGCGGTGATGACTAAGCTTGCCAAGCGTGGCGAAGCGGATGCGGTGATATCAGCTGGCAATACAGGAGCGTTCGTGGCGGCGCTTCAGATGCGTTTGAGGAACCTGCCGGGCGTTAATCGGCCCGGTATAGCGGTGGTTTTCCCGACATTCGAAGGGCCTGTGACGATATGTGACGTTGGGGCCAATATAGCGTGCAAGCCGATTAATCTTTATCAGTACGGTGCGATGGCGCGGGTATATTCGAAGCATTTGCTGGGTATAGAAGAGCCCCGGGTGGGTCTTATGAGCATCGGCCAGGAGGAGGCAAAGGGCAATGAGGTGGTGAAGGCTGCGCGTCAGTTTATGAAGGCCGATTCAGGGATGAATTTTTTAGGCAATATCGAGGGCAGGGATATATTTCGTGGAGTATGCGACGTGGCGATATGCGACGGATTTGTCGGCAACGTGGTGTTGAAGCTGACCGAGGGGCTGGTGGACGGATTGTTCAAGGCAATCAAACACGAGCTTATCGGAGAGAAGATGCGTCTTGCGATGAAGTTCAAGCCGGTAATAAAGCGGATATACAAGAAGTATGATTATAACGAGTACGGCGGTGCTCTTCTGCTGGGTGTTAATGGTACGAGCGTGATATGCCACGGTGCGAGCAAGGGGCGCACAATCAGGAGCGCTATTATGGCATCGAAGCAGTATTACAATAAGCGTGTGAACGAGAAAATAGTGGAATATTTATCAAATGCGGGCGTAAGGACGACGAATGGAGCAGATTAAGGATGTTCAAAGTGGTCGATACAGAGCGGTGATAACGGGTTCGGGGTCGTTCGCTCCGAAAAAGGTCCTGACCAATGATGATTTGGCAAAAATGGTAGATACGTCTGACGAGTGGATAACGGTGCGGACGGGTATTAAGCGTCGTCATATTACGGGCAAAGAAGAGACGACGGCGTATCTTGCGACGGAGGCAGCGAAGAGCGCACTGAGGGCAGCCGGGCTTAGTGGTAAGGAGCTGGAACTGATTATTGTGGCGACAATTACGCCGGAGATGGTGTTTCCGTCAACGGCGTCTTTTGTGCAGATCGCTTTACGAGCCAAAAAGGCGTGGGTGTTTGACCTGGCGGCGGCGTGCAGCGGTTTTATCTATTCCATATCGATTGCGCGGGAACATCTGGAGAGCGGCCGTTATAATAATGCATTGATTATAGGGGCTGAGACACTGACTAAAATTACCAACTGGAAGGACCGGACGAGCTGTGTTCTGTTCGGCGACGGTGCCGGCGCGGTAGTCCTTGAGAGAAAAGAGGGGACAGACAGAGGTGTATTGTACAGTACAATGAGCTCCAATGGCGACCGGTGGGAAGCTTTGAATTGCCAGGCTTATGGTTCACGGTATCCAGCGGACAAGCAGCTGGATGAGCCGGATAAGATATATATGGAGATAAACGGCAGAGAGGTGTATCAGCAGGCGGTACGGCGGATAGTCGAGACGGTAGAGGAATGTATCGAAGAGTGTGATTTGGCTATGGACGATGTCAAAATGGTGATTTCGCATCAGATGAATGCCCGGATAATAGAATCGGCGGCGAAGCGATTGAAGCTGCCGGACGAGAAGGTGTTTTTGAATATATCAGAATATGGTAATACATCGGCGGCGTCGGTTCCGCTGGCGTTCGATGAGTGTTTTCGCAGCGGGAAGGTAAAGGAAGGTGATATAGTTATTTTCGTGGCGTTCGGAGCGGGATTGACGTGGGGAGCGAATGTGATTCGGCTGTGAGGAGTGCCGGCGGCTGTTTTCCGGGACATATTGCGGCGTAATATTTTGGTATAATATTTTTTGAGAGACTTTATGAAGCAGGCATTTTTATTTCCTGGCCAGGGTGCACAATTTGTGGGGATGGGCAGCGAGGCGGTGCAGTGTTCGGATGTCGCACGAGAAATATTTGCCAGGGGCGATAAGGTACTGGGATTCGATATTTCCAGGATATGCTTCGAGGGGCCTGCGGAGGAATTGAACCGTACGGAGATTTGCCAGCCAGCTGTATTTTTGACGTCAGCGGCGATGTTCGAGGCTATGAAGGCCGAAGGCGATGGTATGTCTGCAAAGTCGGTGGGAGGATTGAGTCTTGGTGAATATACTGCCCTTTATGCGGCGGGTCTGGTCGATTTTGAGGACGGGCTGATTTTGACGTCTAAGCGCGGCAAGGCGATGCAGGAGGCGTCAGAGCAGCAGGCAGGAGGAATGGTCGGCATAATCGGTCTGGATGCCGGCAGGGTCGGCGAGATTTGCGATGAGTCGGGTGAGGGTGAGGTGCTTGAGGCAGTTAATTTTAATTGTCCGGGCCAGATAGTGGTCAGCGGCAGTAAAGGTGCGTGCGAGAGGGCTGAGAAGCTTGCGGACAAATACGGGGCGATTAAAACGATTCGTCTGGACGTGGCGGGTGCATTTCATACAGAGATGATGAGGCCTGCCGCTGAGATACTTTCCGCTGCACTGGCCAAATGTGATATAAAAGAGCCGGGCGATGTCAAGGTTATTGCCAATGTCAATGCCGAATACTATCAAAGCAGCGGGCAGATAAAAGAGGGGCTGGTGCAGCAACTCATAAGTCCTGTTTTCTGGCAGAGATGTATGGAGAGATTGCTGGCGGATGGTTTCGAGGAATTTTATGAGATTGGTCCCGGTCGGGTGTTGACCGGGCTTATGAAGCGGATAAACAGAAAGATTAAGGTCAGGAAGGTCAAAGAGAGCTTGAAGTCGAACTAAGAACGCTCGCTTCGGCGAGTAAGGTTTGATAGCCAGGTGTGTGTGGCGATATAATTTTGTTTGCGGTTCAGATGGGAGATGTAATATGGCGGAAAAAAGGCTGGCGGTAGTAACAGGTGCAGGTCGAGGTATCGGCAAGGCGATAGTGCTGGAGCTTCTCAGGCGTGGTAATAATGTGGCCGGGCTCGAGATAAATAATGAGCTTTTGGAGGGGCTGGAGAAAACAGTTGGCGAAGCGGGCTATAATGTGATAAAGCGGTGTGTTGATATAACCAAAAGCGAGGAGTTGACGGCGGTGTTAGAGCAGCTTGCGTCGGAACATAAAGGTATCGGGATATTAGTCAACAATGCCGGTATTACGCGTGATAAGCTGTTGTGGCAGATGAGTGACGAGGATTTTGACAAGGTAATAGCGGTGAATCTTCGAGCGGCGTTCGTGGCGACACGTGTGGTATCGCGTTCGATGGTTCGCAATAAATACGGCAGGATAGTGAGCTTGAGCTCTGTGAGCGGTCTGATTGGTAATGCGGGCCAGGCGAATTACTCGGCGAGCAAGGCGGGCCTGGTGGGACTTACCAAGACGGTGGCACGGGAGTTTGCACGCAAAGGTGTAACGGCCAATTGCGTAGCACCCGGCTTTATAGTAACCGAGATGACCGAGAAGATACCGGATGCGGCGAAGGAGATGGCAAAGACGATGATACCGCTGAGGCGGTTCGGGAAAGTCGATGATGTGGCCAAGACGGTTGGTTTTTTAGCGAGCGAGGAGGCGGGTTATATAACCGGGCAGGTATTATGCGTTGATGGCGGGATGGCAATGTAAAAAACTTTAAAAAGTATTTGTACAGGGCCGATTAAATGGTTAGGATACCGCCCAAATATATTCGAGTAAGGATTGGTTAAAGGCAGATGTGCAGGTAATTTGAGTTTTTCTAAGGAGAAGACAATTGAGCGCGAAGAAAGTAGATGCTGACGAGATTGAAAGAAAGGTAATAGAGATTATCAACGAGCAGATGGGAGTGGACAAGTCTGAGATTACTCGAGAGACATCTTTTATCAACGACTTGAATGCGGACTCGCTGGATACGGTGGAGCTTGTGATGGAGTTCGAGGACGAGTTCAACACGAGCATACCGGATGAAGAGGCAGAGAAGATACAGACGGTTGGAGCCGCAATAGACTACATTGTCAGTGTGTCGCAATCACAGGACGAAGAGTAGTCGAGAGCACAGACGAGCAGTATGAGCAGACGACGAGCAGTAATTACCGGTCTTGGTTGCGTAACCTCTCTTGGTGAGTCGGCGGAGGAGCTTTACAAGGCTCTTTGTGAGGGCAGGAGCGGTATATCTGCGATAGAGGGGTTTGATACGAGCGATTACCCGGTACGTTTCGGCGGCGAGATAAAGCATTTCGATGCAGGCAAATACATAGAGCAGCGAGCGAGCAAGCGGATGGACCGTTTCAGCCAGCTTGCGATGGCGGCTGCGGGGCAGGCAATTTCAGAAAGCGGGATTGATTTCGGCAACGAGGACGTTCGTCGCTGCGGTGCAATAGTAGGGACCGGGATAGGAGGTCTAAAGGAGATTGAGGAGCAGCATATACGTCTTCTTGAGAAAGGGCCACGGAAGGTTTCCCCGTTTTGTGTTCCCAAGCTGATGAGCAATGCGGCGGGTGGTAATATTGCGATACATTACGGTCTTCGCGGGCCTAATATGTGTGTTACGAGTGCATGTGCGTCCGGCAGTCACGCAATTGGTGAGGCGTTTTGCAATATATTGTCAGGTCGCAGTGACGTGATAATAACGGGCGGCACAGAGGCGGCGCTGACACCGATAGGGCTGGCGTCATTTTGTGCTGCAAGGTCGCTGAGCACGCGTAACGAAGACCCGGCAGGGGCATCCCGGCCATTTGACAAAGACAGGGACGGATTCGTGCTTTCAGAGGGCAGCGGGATACTGGTGGTGGAGGAATATGAGCACGCCAGGGCTCGCGGAGCGGATATTTACGCAGAGATTCTGGGGTATGCGGCGACAGACGACGGGTATCATATTACCGCCCCTCATAAGGGCGGTGAAGGCGCTGCCGAGGCGATGCAATATGCTCTTGCAGACGGGGAAATAGCGAAAGAAAGGGTTGGCTATATCAATGCCCATGGTACCGGGACGGTGCTGAATGATGTTGCAGAAAGCGCGGCGATAAGAAATGTATTCGGCGAGCACGCATACAACCTGCTTGTAAGCTCGACGAAGGGTTGTCTGGGCCATACGCTTGGAGCCGCCGGAGCGATTGAGCTTCTTATCTGCTGCAAGGTGCTGGCCGAATCGATTGTTCCTCCTACAATCAATCTTTATAATCAGGACGAGGAATGCGGTCTTAAGATGGATTATGTGGCGCTCAAGGCAAAAGAGGCGAAGGTAGAGGTTGCTTTGAGCAACTCTCTTGGATTCGGCGGCCATAATGCGTGCCTGGTTATCGGTAAGGTTTAATGGTATTGGCATTAGTATTTCTCGTGGTTGGTATAGTTCTTCTGTGGAAGTGTGCAGAGGTTCTTGTCAAAGGTGCGGTAAGGCTGTCGGAGCAACTGGGTGTAAGCTCGTTCGTAGTAGGTTTGACGGTAGTGGCGATGGGGACATCTGCACCGGAGGCGGCGGCGAGCATAGCAGCAACTCTCCGCGGTGTTGGTGATGTGGCGATTGGGAACATATACGGCTCTAATATAGCGAATCTTGCGCTGGTGGGAGGTATTTGTTCGATTATCAGGCCAATAACAGTTCGTCGCCTGACAATGTATCGCGAGATACCTGTGATGGTCGGTGCGGGGCTTTTGCTTTGGCCGATCTTACATAATCTGGAACTTTCGCGTATCGAAGGGGTTTTGCTGCTGGCTATTTTCGCAAGTCTGCTTTTTCTCGTGGTGTATTCTGCTCTCAGGAAATCACGCGCCGGGTCTGCGTCGGCAGAAGGGATTGACGATAATGTAGTCCGAATGAGCAGGATTGATGGGCTAAGGACGAGTGTGTTTTTTGTAATTATCGGCCTGGCGGGAGTTGTGCTGGGCGCCGATATGGTGGTTCGCGGCGCGGTTGTAGTGGGCGAGCATCTTGGTCTGAGTTCAGCGGTAATTGGTTTGACGATTGTGGCGATAGGGACATCTTTACCGGAGTTTTCAACGTCTCTTGTTGCGGTCATTCGCGGTCATCATAGTATCTCCATAGGCAACCTTGTTGGCTCGAACATCTTTAATACGCTGCTCGTCAGCGGGCTGGCCGGGACTATACTGCCGTTCGGTATAGTTGAACGGCTGGCGGGTACGGATTACTGGATAATGATGGGGGTAAGCGTGATGTTTGCTTTTCTGGTGCCGGCCGGCCGCTTTGCAGTAGCGCGGTGGTGCGGTATCATTCTCGGGGGTGTTTACGCGGCTTACATCTACTATCTGGTGTTTTTGGGATAACTATACCCTTCAGGGTGTACAAAAAGCGTATTGATTAATCCGGTGTTCGGTGTTATAATCCCCTGATTTTGCATATGTTGTTGTTAAAGAACTAAAGAATGGAGGCGATATGGAAGATGTAAAGAAGCTATTGAAGGAGAAGCTATCCGGGGAAAATTACCAAAAGCTGATGGCGCTGGATAATTCCAGGATGCATCGGTTTGTGGCTGATGCGATTGAGCTTTGCCGGCCGGCATCGGTGTTTGTGTGCAGCGATGCGCGTCGAGACCACGATTACATTCGGCGGCAGGCTGTCGAAAAAGGTGAGGAAAAGGCGCTCGATACCAAGGGACATACGTGTCATTTCGATGGATTTAACGACCAGGCGAGGGACAAGTCGCAGACGAAGTATCTGCTCAGTGCAGACTCGAAGCTCTGCGGTAACCTGAACTGGACGCAGCGTGAGAGTGGTATTTCGGAGGTTCGCTCTTTTCTGGCCGGCTCGATGGAAGGTCGTGAGATGCTGGTGTGTTTTTTCTGTCTCGGGCCGACGGATTCTGAATTTTCTATTGCCTGCGTTCAGATAACAGATTCGCCTTACGTAGCTCACAGCGAGATTATTTTGTATCGGCCGGGCTATGAGCAGTTCGGTAAAATTGGTGATTCACAAGAGTTTTTCCGGTTTTTACACTCCGAGGGTGAGCTTGAAAACAAGACAAGCAAAAACATAGACAAACGCCGGATTTACATCGACCTCGCTGAAGAGATGGTCTATAGCGTCAATACACAATACGGCGGTAATACAATCGGGCTGAAGAAGCTTGCGCTCCGTCTGGCGATTCAAAAGGCGTCCCGGCAGGGCTGGCTTGCCGAGCATATGTTTGTTATGGGTGCACACGGGCCTGGCGGGCGAGTGACGTATTTTACGGGTGCTTTCCCGTCGGCGTGCGGCAAGACATCGACGTCGATGCTGCCCGGTCAGAGTATTGTAGGTGATGATATTGCGTATTTGAGGAAAAAGGACGGTGCGGTTCGGGCTGCGAATGTCGAAAAGGGTGTCTTCGGGATTATCCGTGACGTTAATCCGCATGATGACCCTGTAATTTACGGTGCGTTGACCAGTCCGTGCGAAGTAATTTTTTCGAATGTTTTGATTGGCGACGGCGACAGGCCTTACTGGCTTGGTATGGGTCAGCAGCTTCCGGAAGAAGGAGTTAATCATTCAGGCAAATGGCACAAGGGTAAGAAGGACGCAAAGGGCAGAGAGATTACGGCCTCGCATAAGAATGCGCGGTATTGCCTTAACATTGCCGAGCTTGAAAACGCCGACGCTTTGATGGATGACGCCGGCGGTGTGGAGGTCGGCGGTATTATTTACGGCGGCAGAGACAGTGATACATGGGTACCGGTGGAGCAGGCGTTCAGCTGGACAGAAGGGATTATCGCAAAAGGTGCTTCGATCGAATCAGAGAGCACGGCTGCCACGCTTGGCGCCGAAGGCGTGCGGACATTTAACATTATGAGCAATCAGGATTTTCTATCTATTGCGATGGGTAAATATATTGAGAATAATCTTCAATTCGCAGAAGGACTTAAAAAGCCGCCATTGATTTTTTCGGTAAATTACTTTCTTAAAGGCAGTGATGGTAAATATTTGAACGAGGTGGAAGATAAAAAGGTCTGGATACTGTGGGCTGAGCTTCGGGCCAACGGTGATGTTGAAGCACTTAAGACACCGACCGGCTGTATTCCGCTATATGATGACCTGGCGAAATTATTCGAGCAGCATCTGAATAAGTCATACAGCCGAGAGGCTTATTCGGAACAGTTCGGCGTAAGAATACCTGAGAACCTAGCCAAGATGGAGAGGGTGGAGAAAATTTATACCGAGCAGGTCCCTGACACGCCGGATGTTGTGTTTGAGACGTTTTCGGTGATTCGCAGCCGTCTGGAGGCTGCGCAGGAAAAATATGGTGATTACATCACACCCTTTGAGTTGGAGGTTATCTGACCGGGCGTGGATATTCAGTGTGGAGATATTCAGTTATGAAGATGTTAAATATGGAGCTTGTAAAGCCCTTGATTGATATGGCGATTGCCGAGGACCTCGGCCAGGGTGATATGACCAGTGAGCTTTTTATCCACGACGCCTCCGTTACACGTGCACATATAATCAGTCGTGAGGAGATTGTAGTATCGGGGCTTGAGGTCGTAAGGGAGATTTTGAGGCGATACGATGAGAAACTGAAGCTGAAGATTCATATTAATGACGGTAACAAGGCCCACGTAGGCGGTAAGATTGCGGCTATTGAAGGGCCATTGTGCTCGATGCTGAGCTCCGAGCGAGTAATGCTCAATTTTATTGCCAAGCTCAGCGGTATAGCAACGACCACGCAGAAGTATGTTCAGGCGATCCGGGGGACTAAAGCAAAGATATACGATACGCGTAAGACGACGCCCGGATGGCGTGTGCTTGAGAAATACGCCGTTTGCTGCGGCGGCGGTTTTAATCACCGGCTCGGCTTGTATGACGGGATTTTAATCAAGGATAATCATCTTGCACAGCTTGGTCGTAATTTCGCTTCCAAGTTGAATAAGATAATAAAACAGGCAAGAAAGACAAAAGGTGTTAAATTTATTGCGGTGGAAGTGGACCACGTCGATGACCAGCTCAATCACGTTTTGAAGATTCCCGGTGTCGATATTGTGCTTCTGGATAATATGGGGCAGTGGCAGTTGAAGCATGCCGTAGATATGAAGAAAAAGATGCTTGGCACTCGCAAGGTGAAACCTTTGCTCGAGGCTTCCGGTAATATCACACTGAACAACGTATCTGCGATTGCCCAGTGCGGGGTGGACAGGATAGCGGTTGGTGCGATAACACATTCTGCTACGTCGGTTGACCTCGGGCTGGACAGATGATGCGGTCGGCGAAGAGGGACTATCTTGAGGCAGACAGGATAAAGGCAAATCTGAAGACCAGCCGAATTGGCAGAGAGATACTGGTTTTTGATGTTGTCTCGAGCACTAATGATGCGGCCTGCGGTTATGTGGGGCAGGACGGCGGCAATGACGGTCTTGTAATATTTGCCGAAGAGCAAAGTGCCGGTCGGGGTCGCGGCGGCAGCAGGTGGTTCGGTGGCAAGGGTGACAGTATCTTATGTTCTGTTGTTTTAGCAGGCAGTGGTCTTGGTGCAGAGATTATCTGCCTGGTGAGTGCGGTTGCGGTTGCCGATGCTGTCGGCAGTTCCGCCACAGGTAAAGTGGCCGGGTCGGCGGCGAAGGTAAAATGGCCTAACGATGTGTATATGAACGCAAGAAAGGTTGCCGGTGTACTGGTGGAATCCCGGCAAAACAAGAGAGCAACGAATTACATTGTCGGTGTTGGAATAAATTGTCATCAGCAGCGTGGATTTTTCTCGTCGGAGCTGCAGGATAAGGCGACAAGTATTGATATCGAAAGCGGCTCGTTCTGCGACCGAGTTATGCTGGCAAGGAGATTGCTGGTTTCTCTGGAAAAATGGACTGCTACGGCCAAAGTAAATCCCGAGCAGGTTATTGAGTACTGGCAGCATTGCAGTATTTGTCTGGGGCACAGGGTAAAACTTTTGCATAACGGCAGGACGTACAGCGGCAATTGTATAGGGATGGAGCCTGGTCGTGGTCTGATAGTTCAGCTCGACAGCGGCGGTGTCAGGATGTTCGAAGCGGCCCATACGAGCGTTGTGAATTCCGTCTGAGTTCAAATTGTGAGTACTACATAATGCAGAAGGTTAAAGCTGACAAAGCAGGTACAGCAGGCGGTCTTGAGGTTATTGACTGCGGGCTGGCTGATTTCAGAGCTGTTCTGGAGAAACAGTACGAGCTTCGGGACCGGCGCAAGGCGGGTCTGACCGGCGATACGGTTTTGATTGCAGAACATAATCCTGTGATTACATTAGGCGCCAGAGACAGTGCGAACAGGCTTCTGGTCGAGCCGGATGTGTTGAGTGAGCGTGGGATAGAAGTTGTAAAGATACGCAGGGGCGGCGGAGTTACGGCTCATAATCCCGGTCAGGTGGTATTATATCCGATTCTGGAGTTGGCAGGGCTTCATTTGTGCATCAGTGATTATATAAGAAGGCTCGAAGGCATCGGGGGCAGGCTGCTCGAAGAGCTCGGTGTAAATGCTCGCCGGCGTAAAGGCTTTCCGGGACTCTGGGTGGGCGGCAGGAAGATTGCATCGATAGGGGTCCGGGTTTCGCGGGGTATAAGTTATCATGGTATGGCGATAAATATTGACAATGAGCTTGGCATATTCGATTTATTTGTTCCCTGTGGTCTGGAAGGGGTCAAGATGACTTCTGTGTTCGAGCAGACACATCGGCGTTACGAGATGCAGGAAGTAAAAGCGAGGCTTGTAAGACTGTCCGGGGAGAGTTTGTCGTGACTGTTGGTATGAACAGAGCGCATCGTCGTTTGCCCGGCTGGCTCAAGAGGCCACTTGCGGCGGGGGATTCTTTTGGCCGAACGGAGGGAATTTTGAATTCGCTTGAACTGCAGACGATATGCACGAGTGCGAATTGTCCCAACAAGGGCGAGTGCTGGAGCCGTGGGACTGCGACGGTTTTGATTCTGGGTAATGTTTGTACGCGTAACTGCAGGTTCTGTTCTGTGGCTGCGGGGGCCCCCCTGCCGCCGGACAAGTCCGAGCCGGTGCGAGTAGCTGAGATGGCCGGGCGGATGGGTCTGAAATACCTGGTTATAACCAGTGTTGACAGGGACGACTTATCTGACGGCGGCGCTGGTCAGTTTCGCGATTGCATAACGGCGGTCAGGAAGCAGTTTCCGGAGATGAGATTTGAGATATTAACACCGGACTTTCGTGATTGTCAGCGGCGTGCGTTAGAGATTTTGCGAGAGTGTTTGCCCTTTGTATTCGCCCATAATGTCGAGACGGTCCCGTCTTTGTATTCTATAGCTAGGCCTGGAGGTAATTATGAACGTTCTTTGAAGCTTCTCGAAAAGGCAAAGGATAATTTCGCCGGAACACAGACGAAATCTTCGATAATGCTTGGGCTTGGTGAAAGTGATGAGGAGGTAACCGGGGTATTGAAGGATTTGCGTTCGGTCGGCTGCGATAGGATTACAATAGGTCAGTATTTGAGGCCTTCTAAGGAATCGCTCGAGGTTGCAGAATACGTTCGGCCTGAGAAGTTTGCGTGGTGGGGGCAAAAGGCGTTCGAGCTTGGTTTCGAGTGGGTGCAGTCATCTCCGTTTTCGAGGAGTTCTTATTTAGCAGAGCAAGAAAGCGGGCGCTAATCAAAGCTGGTTTTTCGGTGAGCAAGTATCGATTTTACCGGTCGTTCATTATTTTTATCCTGGGGGGGGCTTACCGGGCACAGATAACTTTGTTTTGGTGGATTATTTCTTAAGTTTTAATATAGGGAAGCATATTGTTATGCTGCCTTCGAAGGGGGTGTTTAAATGCAGCGTCAAAAGCGAGCTGGTTGTCATAAGTGCAGTGGAGCTGTGCTTATCATTTCTATGGTGATGGTGGCGATTTTTTCTGCGGTGGCACTTGGGATGATAAAGCTATCCAACAACAGCGTACAAATATCTTATAATCAACACAGAGTGAACTCTGCGTTTTGTAGTGCGCAGTCCGGGTTGGAGGTAATTCGTCACTATCTTAATGCCATTAACGTAGCCGGCGATGTGACAGCAAGTGGCAGGCTGGAGGCTGTGGCCGGTGAATTTCAAAGCAATCTGAACGATGCAAGCATATATAATATTGACATCAGTTACGATTCAGCCGGTAATGTTCTGACGCTTTCGCCGGTTTTTCTGGATTCTCAGACCGGAGAGGATTTCAGTGCGGTTTTGTCTCAACCAGGTGACGATTCATTGTCCATTGAAATAACCGGCCGCAGCAGCGGGATAGTTCGTAAAATTACAGGCCGCTTTGATTTTGTTCCGGTCGGTCACAGTGTATTTGATTACGGACTGGCTTCAAAGGGCCCGTTAAGTATGACAGGAAATGTTGACATAGAAGGCATGAATCATGACGTGGAGGCCAGTGTTTATATTGAGAGCTATAACGATATACTTGCACTAACCCTTAACGGCAAAAGCGCCATAGCAGGTGAGGTAGGTATAGTAAATCAACTGGCAACAGTGGATATCGGCAACGCAAGCTCCATCTCAGGTGCCAGCGGAGACGATGCGGAGCAATACGTTCATATAGGGGTCCCTCCTGCAGATTTTCCGAATCCGAATCCGGCCAAATTCGAATCCTATGTTGAGACTATTTTCGACCCAAATACAGATACGACAACCAATATGACACTAACAAATGTGCGGATACCGGCTAATAGTAATCCTATTTTTTCAGGCAATGTAATTATCGAGGGCATATGCTTTGTGGATACGCCGAATGTCATTAAGTTTTCGGGTAATACGGATATCACAGGAATAATAGTGGGTAACGGCAGTCTGGATACGGAAAGTCCGCAGAACAGATTAGAGCTTACCGGCAGCGTTGAAAGCCACAGCATTTCCGAGCTGAGCGACGATTTCGAAGCTTTAAAGGAGGAAGGCGGCACTTTTGTTTTGGCTCCAGGTTTCGAGCTTTGTTTCAGCGGCGATTTCACTACTCTCAATGGAGCTATTGCAGGCAACGGTATCACATTCAGCGGGAATGCGGGCGGTACTATCAATGGTTCTGTCATCAATTACTCAGATGTTTCCATGACAATGTCCGGTAATACCAATTTGGTTTTCAACCGTTCGGGCAGCGATACGAATCCGAGCGGTTTTGGTCCTTCAATGACACTTCGCTTTTGCACTGATTCTTACGGCGAATCAGCAATTTGATTCTGAAGATTCGTCAGTTACGTATTCAAGTCGAAATTTTCCCTTGCAAGAAAAGCCGGTTTTTGCTATTCGTATGTCTGAGATGAATTGTTGCAAGGGTGAGTTATTATGATTTCTGCCGAACCGAGGTCATCTTTAGAATGCAGTGTTCTTGTACTGAACAAGCATTATATGGCTGTTCGGGTTATAAGGGCAAGACGTGCTTTTTCACTGCTTTTTTGTGAGCATGCCGAGGTCATTTCTCTCGAAGACGGCCGATACTCGAATTACAATTTCCAGAGCTGGTGTGAGGTCAGTCAGTTGAGGCGGTATTTTGAGCCGGACGGGCACGACTGGGTTTCGACAGTCAATTTTTATATTGCTGTTCCGAGGATTATACGGCTTTTCTTTTACGACCGGCTGCCGCGTACAGAGGTTAAATTCAACCGTCGCAATATATTTGCCCGCGACCGGAATCGGTGTCAGTACTGCGGCAGGAAGTTCACCACCAGTGAGCTTTCGCTCGACCACATTATTCCGCGTAGTATGGGCGGCAAAGCGGATTGGGGCAATGTTGTCTGTGCGTGTGTAAAGTGTAACGTCAAAAAAGGCGGCAGGACACCCAGGCAGGCCAATATGACACTGGTCAGCAGGCCGGGTAAACCTAAACGTAATCCATTACTGCATATTCACAGCAATCATCAACGATACAAAAGCTGGAAGCAGTTTCTCGAGCATGCCTACTGGTCGGTCGAGCTCAGGTAAGAAAACTCTATCAGTATAACGGGCAATGATATCAGGTCATAAGGACAGGATGAAAGGAGTATATGAGCATTACATCGTTCGGATTACTTTCAGCATCGGTGAGTTGGTGGGACAAAAGCATCAATTACGAGATTATACAAGGCAATGAGGCCTGGCGTTTCGGTCTGCTTTTCATTGTCCTTATCGTAATCCTGTCGGTCGGACGTATCGGGCAGTATTTCATCCAGAACTACGCTGAGGGCGCAAAGAAAAAGAATGGTGACAACGCCGCTAATATATTTTTAAATTGCCTTGCAAAGCCGTTTTCCATAGCTGTCTTTGCACTCGGTCTTTTTATCTGTAAAGGGTTTGTGTATTTCGACGAGCAAAAAGGTATCAACCCCGCTATCTCTGATTACTGGGGTAACATAGCAAAGGCGGTCGCAGCAATTGCTTTTACTTATGCAATATACAAACTTGTCGATGTAATCGAATTCTATCTGTTAAAGCTCACCGGCAGGACGAGGACGAAGCTGGATGATATGCTGGTTCCTGTGGTCCGCAAGTCCCTTCGGGTTACTATTGTTATCATAGCGGTATTGTGGATTGCCGACGGGATATTAGGTGCTAACATAAGAGCGATTCTGCTTAGTGCCGGGGTTGGCGGGATTGCCATAGCGTTGGCAGCCAAGGAGACCATAGCCAATTTTTTCGGTTCTGTAACCATTTTCGCAGACAGGCCGTTTCAAATCGATGACATACTGAAAATCGGTGATGATTATGCTACCGTGGAAGAGGTGGGTTTCCGGAGCACGCGTGTGAGGACTTTTTACGGCCATTTGCTGACAATTCCCAACAGTATGATGGCAAATCAGACCGTCGAAAATATCAGCAGTCGCCCTTTCATCCGGAGAGTTTCCAACATTACCATCACATATGATTCGGGCCATACGAAGGCAAAAAAGGCGGTCGAAATCATACAAGCAATTCTCGCCGACATACCTGCGGTCAATGCCGTGCCTCAATGTCCTCCAAGGGTTTATTTCAACAATTTCAATGACTGTTCACTGAACATTTATATGAGCTACTGGGTCAATCCGCCCGATTACTGGCTGTTTTTCGAGATTAATCAGCGGGTCAATCTCGATATGATGAAGCGCTTCAAGGCAGAGGGAATTGAATTTGCCTTCCCGACACAGACTCTGTATGTGAACAAAGATTAGGGTGATAACCACACCAAAGAATGGGGATAACCCCGCCACGGGCGGGTAAACCTCCACAGGCGGGTAAAAAATTTCAACCGTGAGCACAATAAAAGGGTATTGTTGGGGGTAACTTTTATTGAATGTGAAGTGTGATTTCTGTAAAATCTCATTTTTGAGTCTGTAGCAGGATTATTCGGAGACCATGTTATGTATAGATGGGTAATATTGTTTGCGGCGGCAGTTACAGCATCGGCAGGGTGCGGCGGAAAAAAGGCTAAATACAGCGAAGAAGAGCTTGCGTTGATACCGGTGGCGCAGCGAGAAGGGCTGCCGGCGCCGTCAGGAGGCTTTGTGTTGTCGGTTGGGCAGGAGGTGATAAGCGCCGATGAGGTGGTGGAGCCATTGGTTGAGCGGCTCGGCGAGTCGGCCCGGCAGGGAGATTTTGAAAATTTCAGGCAACAGGTACAGGGTATTGTAGAGCGTGCAGTTGTAAGCAGGATATCAGACGTGCTGCTTTATGAGCGTGCTCGGGCACAGGCGGGGGCCGATGTAGAAGAGCGGCTTGACAAGCTGGCTGAGCAGGAGGTGCAGCGGTTTGTGGCGAAGTTCGGAGGTAACTGGGCTCAGGCGGAGCAGGCAATCAGGCAGTCAGGGAAAGATTGGGAGAGTTTTAAGGAATATCAGAAGAAGATAATTTTAACGCAGAGCTACGTGGCACAAAAGATACCTAAGTCGCAACCGATTACATACAGTGAGCTTCGAGCGGAGTATGCGCGGATGAAGGAAGTGGTTTTTACGACGCCGGCACAGGTTCAGATTCGGCTGATTGATATACGGGCTGGCGAAGTTGAGGTTTCCGATGCAAACGCAGGTGATGGTGCAGCGGCAAATCAACTGGCGGCGGAGTTAGCGGAACGGCTGCGCGTCGGTGCGGATTTTGGTAAGCTCGCAAAGAAGTATTCTGTCGGTCACCGGGCAGAGTACGGCGGGTTGTGGGAGCCGGTTAATCCGGAATCACTGGCGGAGCCTTACGATGTTCTCGGGCATCGTGCGATGGAGATGAAGGCGGGCGAGCTGGCAGAGCCGATAGAGGCCGGCGGGCATATATTTTTGATGCAGTTGGTGGAGCGTCAGCCATACAGCGTGGAGCCGTTCGAGGCGGTGCAGGGGCAGGTGGAGGCGAAGATACGCTTCGAGCGCCGCAAAGAGATGGTCGAGAGGTTCGGTGCCGAGCTTGCGCATCAGGCATCAGTCGGTATTCAGGAGGAATTTGTGAGCTTTTGCGTTCAGAGGCTTTTTTTGCTTTGCAATATGTGATGGTATATTTTGAGTCACTTTTTTGTGGGAATTATAGATGGATAATATTGTCAATGGTATAGACCTCGTGCAGTGTGAGCGTATAGAGCGGATGGTGGAGCGTCACGGAGAGCGGTTTTTAGAGAGGGTGTTTACAGAGACTGAGCGTTCTTACGCTTCGCGGAACAAAAACAAAATCGAGTGTCTCGCAGGCCGGTTTGCTGCGAAAGAGGCGGTGTTAAAGGTGATGGGGACTGGATGGCGCGGGAAGATTTCGTGGCAGGATATCGAGGTGATTAACGATGCGGCGGGTAAGCCGCTAGTGCATCTGACCGGCGAGTTGAGAAAGATATCGGAGCGTCTGGGAATATACGATGTGAGCGTGAGCGTGACACATACGGGGAATTTTGCGATAGCATCGGCGGTGGCGGTAAGGCGAGATGGGAGCGAAAGAATTTGACTGCATAGTTGTCGGCGGAGGTCACGCAGGTATCGAGGCGGCATACGCTGCGGCGAGGCTTGGTGTAAGGTGCGCTCTCGTTACGATAAGCAAAGCGACGATAGGTGCGATGAGCTGCAATCCGGCGATTGGAGGTCTGGCAAAAGGGCAGATGGCGCGTGAGGTCGATGCGCTGGGTGGATTGATGGGGCAGGCGGCAGATGCAGCGGGGATACAGTTTCGGATGTTGAATCTGTCGAAAGGCGCGGCGGTTCAGTCGCCTCGGGCACAGGCGGACAAATACAGGTATATGCGATGGATGGTAGAGGCTCTCGAAGGGGCCGAGAACCTGAGTATCATCGATGGTATGGTAACCGAGATTCTGGTCCGTAACGGTAAAATCGAGGGGGTGGTGTGTGAAGACGGCAGTAGTTATCGTGCCAGGACGGTGGTGGTAACAACAGGGACGTTTCTTCGTGGCCTGATGCATATCGGCAGGGAGCAGGTTCCAGGCGGCAGGATTGGAGAACGCTCAAGTGACAAATTGTCGGCTTCGCTTCGCCAAAACGGGCTGGAATTAGGCAGGTTGAAGACAGGGACGCCGGTACGGCTCGATGCAAAAACTGTTGAACTCGACAGGCTCGAGGTTCAATGTGGTGATGACAGGCCGCGCGGGTTTTCGTTTTTGAATGATAAGATTGATTGTGATCAGGTACCCTGCTGGGTGACATATACGAATGAGGCGATACATAAGCTTCTGCGTGACAATCTCGACAGGGCGCCGCTTTATACGGGTCAAATCAAATCGGTTGGGCCGAGGTATTGTCCGAGTATAGAGGGTAAGATTGTCCGGTTTCCGGACAAAGGGCGCCACCAGGTATTTCTGGAGCCTGAGGAACGTGAGGTACAAACGATTTACTGTAACGGGATAAGCACGTCGGTTCCCCGTGACATTCAGGAACAGATGGTTCGTCTTTTGCCGGGTACCGAGCATGCGAAGATACTGCGGTATGCGTATGCGATTGAGTACGATTATTGTCCGCCGTCACAGTTGCGGTCAAGTCTGGAGACAAAAAAGATTGAGGGTCTGTTTCTGGCAGGCCAGATAAACGGTACGAGCGGTTACGAGGAGGCGGCGGGTCAGGGTATCATTGCAGGTCTGAATGCCGCAAGGAAGATTTCAGGGTCAAAGCCAGTTGTTCTTGGCAGGGATGAGGCATATATCGGTGTGCTGATAGACGATTTGTTGACGAAACAGATTGATGAGCCTTACCGGATGTTTACGTCCCGCGCGGAGTTTCGGCTTGCTCTTCGGGCGGACAATGCCGACAGGCGGCTGACGCTGATTGGCAGAGAAGCGGGGCTTGTGGATGACGAAAGATGGCGAAAGTTCGAGAAAAAAGCGAAGCAGATTGGTCAGTTGAAAGATTACCTGGTTCAAACGAGGCGCGGCGGTGTAAGTTTGTGGGGGAGATTGAAGCAGCCCAACAACGGGCTGGCCGAGCAGTTGAGTGAGGAGAGTTTTGTTCTGGAGAATGGATTCGGCAAAGATGTAGTTGAGGCGGTGGTTATTGATGCCAGGTACGAAGGTTACCTTGTAAAGCAGGAGCGGCTCGCTTCGAATATGCGTTCACTGCAGAGTAAGAAGATACCACAGCAGTTGGATTACGGTAAGGTGGAGCATTTGCGGATTGAAGCGCGTGAGAAGTTGTCGGCATTTCGGCCTGAGACGCTCGGTCAGGCGGGCAGGATTAGCGGAGTGACGCCGGCAGATGTAATGGTATTGCAGATTTATTTGAAAAGTCGTTCTGTTGAACGATGAGGTATGGTTGAGCTGCTGGATAATGTATATAATGCGGGGCTTGGGCGCAGTGAGCGGAAGTTAAAGCTGTGGCGGTCGGCTGGTTTGCTTTTGACTTACAAGTGCAACTGCCGGTGCGAGTTTTGCTATTATCACTGCGGGCCTGACAAAAAAGGATTGATGCCTGCCGAGATGGTAGTGGAGGCGTACCGGTCGCTGCGGGCACTGGCCGGCGACAGTGCGAAGATTCACCTTACCGGCGGCGAGCCGTTTTTATACTGGGAGCATCTTATTAAAGTTATGGAGGCGGTACAAACGGCTGGCCTGGGCGGTATCGATATGATAGAGACGAACGGTTACTGGGCAGTCGATGAGCAGGAGACAATCGAGAGGCTGAGGGTTCTGGATTCGCTCGGGATGGCAAAGCTCAAGATAAGCTGTGATGCGTTTCATCAGGCATACGTGGATATCGAGTTGGTGCGCAGGCTCACGAGGGTTGCCGAAGATGTTCTTGGGGCTAATCGTGTGCTTGTACGGTGGCGGAAGTATCTGGATGCCGATAATCGTCAAATCAGCCGGGCTCAGCGGCGGGCAAAGTATATTGATACGATGAAGGATTACCCATGCCGGTTTACCGGTCGGGCCGGCGAAGAGCCGGCTGAGATTATGGCGGACACGTCACTGCAGGGGCTTTCAGGGAGCAACTGCAGCAAAGAGCTTCTGGGTGCGAAGGGAGTTCATATAGATGCGTTCGGTAACGTTTTCAGCGGGACGTGCAGCGGGATAATTGTGGGCAATGTTCAGGACAGGCCTCTGGAACAGATATGGTCGCAGTTCGATCCGAGCTGCGGCGAGATATTGGGCAGGCTTTTTTCGGATGGACCGATGGGTCTTTTGGGCGAGTGTGAGCGGTATGGATTCGAGATAAAAGATAAGTGGGCGGACAAATGCCATCTTTGTACGGCGATGAGGCAGTTTCTGTTTGATAATGGCTTGTATAATGCCATAATCGGGCCTGCTGAATGTTATGGTTAAAGAAGCACCATCCTTCAGGGTGTAAAAACAGGAGTTAATAAGGCAATTGAATCAGGCTGGATTTGAAAAGCTGGTGTCAGGCGAAAAGCAAGGGGTAATTAGTATTGCTTTGCGCGGTGTGCTTGTTTTGCTCTCATGGTGTTATCGTGTGGCTGTGGGCTTAAGGAATTTTCTTTACGATAAAAATTACATAAAAACTCAGCGGTTAGATGCTGCGGTAATAAGCGTTGGTAATATAACCGTCGGCGGGACGGGTAAGACGCCATTGGTTATCCGGCTTTGCAACTTTCTTCGCAGCCAGGGGCGAAGCTGTGCTATACTGACGAGGGGATATAAGGCAAAAGGAGGTGCTCATTCGGACGAGCCTGCAATGCTGAACAGTGGTTGTGAAGGGGCAAGTGTTATCGTCAATTCCGACCGTGTGACAGGCGCTTTCGAAGCAATCGAGCGGTTCAGGTGTGATGTGTTGATTATGGACGATGGTTTTCAGCACCGCAGGCTGCACAGAGATTTGGATATCGTCACTATCGATGCGACGCGTACCTTCGGTTACGGGAGGCTTTTGCCGGCCGGTCTTTTGAGAGAGCCGGTTGCTTCACTGCGTCGGGCGCAGGGGATAGTCATTACAAGGTGCGACCAGCAGAGCAGGTCTGGATTAGACAGGATAGAAGAGGCCCTGAGAACGGTCAATCCATCTGTGGTTATCGCAAGGACGATTCATAAAGCGCTATACATAAAAATATTCGAGGGTAAGGAGGGGCAGGTCATTTCGAGAGGCAAGGCCGGCAGTGAGCTGAATATCAGTGAGCTCAGAGATAAGAATGTATTTGCATTCTGCGGGATTGGTAATCCGAAGTCGTTTTTCAACAGCCTCAGTATTCTCTCGGCCAATCTGAAAGGTACAGCTATCTACAATGACCATCATCAGTACAATCAAAAGGATTTGGATGAGATTTACGAGGATGCGGCGAGTCAAAAAGCGGATTTAATTGTTACGACTGAAAAGGATTTCCGTCGTCTCGAATATATGCGTTTTCCGTCCGGCGGTCTCGGTGTGTGTTATATTGGGATGGAGGTGGAGTTTTTGAGCGGTGCCGAGCAGCTAAAAGAGTTGATTAAGTACAGTTTGCGGTGTAAAATCCGGTGAAGAGACAAAAAAATGGCAGATTCGAACAAAATGTATTCCAGGCTCTTGAAAACTGTAACCAGTCTGACGTCGCCGACGGTACTGGTAGTGGGCGATTTTATGCTGGATACGTACATTTACGGCGATGCTCAGCGTATAAGCCCGGAGGCGCCGGTGCCCGTGCTGAAGGTTGACAGGACTGAATATAGCTGTGGCGGAGCTGGTTTTGTTGCCGCTGACCTGGCGGCATTGGGCGCAAGGCCGATATGCGTTGGGGTAATTGGTGAGGACGACAACGGTAAAATTCTCGAGCAATTATTGCAGGATGCCGGTGCCGGGACTGAAGGTCTGCTCGCAATTGGCGACGAGCAGACGACAATTAAACAACGTCTAATCGGTCTGGCCCAGCATCGACATCCACAGCAGCTTATGCGAATCGACAACGAATCGGACGAGGAGCTTTCCGAGCATCAGTATGAGCAGGTTATGCAGGTTTACAAACGTTATCTTGATAAAGCCGATGTGGTATGTCTTCAGGATTATAACAAGGGTCTTTTGAGGCAAGACATTTGTCAAGAAATGATAGCTCTGGCTAATGAGGCTGAGACTAAAGTGCTTGTTGACCCCTGTCTTACGGATGATTACTCAAAATACAGCGGTTCGACGCTTATCACTCCTAACCGCAAGGAGGCCTCGCTGGCTTCCGGGATTGCTATAAATACACAAGATGATGCGGCGATTGCCGCTGAGCAACTTCTGAAAAATCTGCAATTAGATGCGATAGTCGTCACACTCGACCGGGAAGGAGCGTATCTCGCAACCAGGATGGTAAGTAAGCCGGCCGCCACCCGGCCCCGCAGTGTGTATGACGTTACGGGAGCTGGTGATATGGTGCTGGCGACCCTGGCTGTAGTTCTGGGTTCGGGGTTCGATTATGAAACAGCCGTTGAGATTTCCAATATAACCAGCGGTCTGGAAATAGAAAGGTTCGGAGCAACTCCTGTTACTATCGAGGAAGTAATAAACGAGATTTCCGGTAAAAACAATAAAATCCAGAAACTCGATGCCCTGTTGAAACAAATAACACGACATCAAGAAAAAAAACATCGTATTGCTTTTACCAACGGTTGTTTCGATGTTTTGCATCGCGGTCATATTGAATTTTTGCGCTTTTGTAAGATGCAGGGTGATATTTTGGTAGTTGCTTTAAACAGTGACAGTTCGGTAAGAGGCATCAAAGGTCCACAGCGGCCTGTCAATAATCAGTATGACCGAGCGGTGGTTCTGGCTGCCCTGGAAAGTGTTGATTACATAACGATTTTTTCCGAGAGCAAGCCCATTAACGTTATAAAAAAGGTGAAGCCGGATGTATTGATAAAGGGTCAGGACTGGCGAAAAGAAGATGTCGTAGGAGCTGAGTTTGTCGAATCGTACGGCGGAAAAGTAACTCTGGCGCCGCTTATCAAAGGTAAAAGCTCAAGCTCAACCATTGAAAAAATAAAAGCAATAAATAAGGATTGTGATGAATCAGGCGGTTAAAAAACGAGTTTGGGCTGTTATTGACAGCCATAAAGATGCTGTGGCTGAGTTTGAGGCCGAGGGCATCGAGACAATTATAGAGATATCAGAATCTATAATAGAGTGCGTCAACAACGGAGGGTGCGTTTATATATGCGGCAACGGTGGTTCGGCTGCCGATGCACAGCATATTGCCGCGGAGTTTGTCGGACGATTCGAGCGCGAGCGCAAGGCTGTCCCGGCAGTGGCTATTACTACGAACAGCTCTATAATTACAGCGATATCAAATGACTACGACTACGAGAGAGTTTTTGCAAGACAGGTAGAGGCGTTAGTAAAACAGAGCGATATTCTGCTGGCGATATCAACGAGCGGGACATCTGCCAGCATAATCGGCGCTGCTGAGGCGGCTTTGGAAAAAGGCGCCAGGGTTTTGGCTTTTACCGGTCGGAGCCGAAGCAGGCTCGAGGAGTTGGCTGATATTTGTTTCTGTGCGAACCAGGATTCGACGGCACGCAGCCAGGAAATACACCAGTTGGGGTATCATATTATGGCAGGGCTTGTGGAAGAAGCGTTGATAAAAAGTCAGAAGAAAGGCTAATCTGGTTATAAAATGTCTGAAAAAGCGGTATTTCTGGACAGAGACGATACTATTATCAAAGATTCAGGTTATATCAACGACCCTGAGGATGTGAATCTTCTGCCTGGGGCGGCGAGGGGATTACTTCAATTGCGGTCGATGGGCTATAAGCTCGTATTAGTCTCGAATCAGTCTGGTGTTGCCCGTGGCATTGTTACGGAGAAAGCCCTTGGTGACATTCACGAGCGTCTCGAAGAGCTACTGGCAAAAGAAGGGGCATACCTGGATGGTATTTATTATTGTCCTTACCATCCTGAAGGGTCGGTAGCGAAATACCGGCGTGAAAGCGAGCTGCGCAAGCCGAATCCCGGTATGCTTTTGAGGGCGGCTGAGCAGTTCGATATAGAGCTTGGCGCATCCTGGGCGATAGGTGACAGCCAAAGGGATATCGAAGCAGGTCTGCGGGCCGGCTGCAGAACCATACTTATCGAGCAGTCTGAAGACAAACGTCAATTACAGATACCGGAGGCGAAGCCGCACTTTCGGGCTGTTAATATTGCCGAAGCAGTTAACATTATTAAAAAACACAGTCGCAATATGCAAAAGGAGCGTTCCGGAGAGGAGAAAGCCAGTCACCAGAGTCCGGCTGAGCAATCGGAAAATCCTGGTGTAAGTGAGTCTGTGGAGTCTTCGAGCGCCCCGCTGCCATCAGGCGAGGATGACGATGCCGGAACAAGTGGACTTTTGAAGGCTATTTTGCAAGAGCTGAGAAGAAGTCGGCGAGCGGAGATGTTCGGCGATTTTTCGATAATGCGATTCATGGCGGGGATTGTTCAGGTGGTGGTATTATTTTGCCTTCTGATTGCGTTGTGGCTTGTAATGAGTCCGAGGCCTCGAGGCGATGCGATTTTGATAACACTTTTGTTTGCGGCGGTACTGCAGGTAATGGCCCTTACTTTTTTTATGGTCGAAGGCCCCAGGCGGTGAGCAAAGATGCGGTCAAAACAGGAAAAAATTCTGGTGTGGCTGCCTTCTCCGCTGGGTGATGCTGTTCTGTGTACACCTGCCCTTCGCGCATTAAGAGAGCTTTACCGCTCCAAGCACATTACTTTTTTGGCGAGACAGACAGTCAGAGAGATACTGGAGCCGTGCCCTTTTAACGATGAGTGGAAATGCATAACTGAAAGAAACCCGCTGTCGATTGCAGCGGCATTGAGAGGAGGGAGGTTTTCGCAGGCTGTTTTGTTTAAGAATTCCTTTGGCTCGGCGTTGGCGACTTTTCTGGCCGGCATACACAACAGGATTGGTTATGCTCGCGAAGGCCGCTCGATTTTTTTGACCGGCAAATTATACCCTTTAAGAAACTATAACAGTTTTCGCCCGGTTCCGATGGTCGATTATTATCTCAAGATTGCCGGCTCGCTCGGGGCATCGGGCACATCGAAGGAGTTGGAACTTTCGGTTAATGAAAAGGACATCGAAAATGTCAGGTCAAAACTGCCTCAGCTTAAAGATTCTTCCGGCCCACTGGTAATAATGGTGCCGGGCAGTGCGTTTGGGCCGAGCAAGTTCTGGCTTCCCGAGCGTTTCGCTGCGACGGCTGACCGGCTCTACGACAATTTTAATGCGCGTGTTATCATATCGGTATCCAATAATGCGGTCGAGCGGCAGTTGGCGGAGCAGATATGCAGTGTGAGCAGAAGTGATGTCATTAACCTCGGTCGGGAGGTAATTAGTCTGGGTGAGCTGAAAGCTCTTTTCAGTATGGCCGAATTAGTGATAACGACCGACACCGGTCCCCGGCATATCGCTAAGGCGTTTAACGACAAAATAGTCAGTCTTTTCGGGCCCAACGAACCGGCCTGGACCGATACTGAGTACTCCGATGAGATAAAAATCGTTGGGCAAGCTCAGTGTGCTCCCTGCCAGCGGCCTAAATGCAGACAGGGTGAACATCTTTGTATGGAGGCTATAAGCACGGCCCAGGTTTATGAAGCGGCCCGGCAATTACTGGAGAATCATTCTTAATCATTCTTTTATGACTATTCGAGAGTTCATTAAAATTGGCGATGGGATACTGGTATCGGCTCTTTATAAATCCGAATTCGAGCGATTAAATCTTCTGGATTTCGATGGTGTATTTGAGTTTAGCGGCGGGGAAAATCTCGGCAAGTCGAATCTGGCAGATTACAGAGAGCGGATTAAGTTCAGGGCCGAGTCGCCGGTCAAAAATCTTTTTTTAAAGCGCTACTCGAGAGCGCCGCTGAAGATACAATTTAAGAACTTTTTCGCACATCGCAAATTAATGAGTTGTGCCTGTGCTGAATATTCTCCGGCCCGGGAGTTAAAACGTGCTGGTGTCAATACCTTTGTGACAGTAGCGTCGGGCGAGGAGCGAAGGTGGCTGCTGGAGAAAAGAAGTTTCATAATTACCGAAGAGATTGCCGAGGCTGAATCGCTCGAGCGGCGGCTGCCTGATTATGTCACCAAGCCGGTAAGCGTGGAAGATTTGCAGCAGAAACGCAGATTTCTTGCATCGCTTGCCGGGTTCATCGTTCGATTTCACGAGACTGGGTACAGGCACCGGGATTTGTATTTTTCGCACATTTTTTACGATACGAATGGGCATTTTCACCTGATTGACCTGGCCAGGGCATTTAAGCCTTTATTGTATAGTGAGCGGTACCGTATTAAGGACCTGGCCCAGTTATTTTATTCGGCGCCGGCAAGTTGTTTTTCGAGCACCGACCGCCTGCGTTTTTATCTGGCCCTGACAGGGCATAACAAACTAACTGATAAAGACAAACACATAATCGGCAAGATAATTGTCAGGGCAAAACGGATGGCCCGCCACGACAGGAAACACGGCAGGGAAGTACCATACAAGAACTGACGGCCGGTTGCGAATTATTGAGGCGCAAATGAAAGTTGCAATAATAACAGAGCGTGCTGAGGTTGCATTAGGCGGGGCCGAGCGGTCTGTACAGGAACTGGCAGAGGCTATCTCTTGTCTCGGTGCAGAGGTGAAAACAGTAGCTGCGACCGGAACACCATATACGCAGCACACACATATACTGTTCAGGAAGGAGAGGGAGAAGCGAGTATCGTACTCCGCGTTCAGCAAAGCTTTGAAGCGGTATCTGTCAGAGAATGATTTTGATATAGTTCATTCGGTGCTGCCGCTGGATTCGGCGGATGTTTATCAGCCCCGCGGCGGCAGTTACCCTGAGGCCGTCCGGCGTAATATCGTGAGTTACGAAAACAAAACGGTCAGAAAATACAAAACTCTTACAGCCTCGATGAACTTTCGCAGGGCGCAGCTTGTCCGGGCTGAGAGAGCAGTTGCATTAAATCAGCCTGACACCATTGTCGCAACCCTTTCCAATTACGTGGCGAGACAATTCAAAAAGTATTATGCCATTGCGGACGAGCGTCTGGTGGTTATTCATAACGGTATTAGTTTTCGCCAAAGGCCGACAACAGAGCAGGTTGATAAAAAACGTTCAGAAATAATGGATTACTTCGGGTTAAAAGAGGCTGATGAATCGGTGTTTTTTCTCTTTGCGGGGCACAATTTCCGTCTCAAAGGGTTATATTGTCTGATAAAGGCATTTGCTGTTTCCATTCAGAACAGGCCTGGGTGTCAGGCTTATCTTGTTATAGCCGGCAGGGGTAAGCAGGGCAGATATCGCAGGCTCGCAGAGAGAATGTGTGTAGAAGGAAGGATGTTTTTCACCGGTCCCGTGGCCGACATTCAGGAATTGCTCGGGGTGACGGACGTAGCTGTATTGCCGACGTTCTACGACCCGTGCAGCAGATTTATTCTGGAGGCGCTGGCTGAATGCAGGCCAGTAATAACCAGCGGTTTTAACGGTGCGGCGGAACTTTTTACAGACGGGCGTCACGGTCTTGTTGTCGATGAGCCGCGTGATACACAGGCGCTCGCCGCAGCCATCACGCACTTTACACACAGTAAAAACATCGCTGCGTCGTCAGAGCACATTGCGGCAGACGATATCAGCACAAAGGTGTCAATAAAGACTGCGGCCGAAAAACTGGAAAACCTTTATGAAACCATTTTGAAAAGACGTGGGCATTAATGGAATTCATAATTCTGATAATTCTGTCTTATCTGGTC
>Ga0180437_10002040_pt1 | contig 33341 bp, 28 predicted proteins | sample SS_ome_4_FD_132410 | JGI IMG/M metagenome (GOLD analysis project Ga0180437, IMG submission 132410) | Hypersaline lake sediment archaeal communities from the Salton Sea, California, USA - SS_3_D_1 metaG | ecosystem: Environmental > Aquatic > Non-marine Saline and Alkaline > Hypersaline >... | reverse complement strand
TATTAATTCTTTCTTTTATTCTAATAAAAAGAATATAAAACTTACTAGAGTTAAAATGAGGATTAGAGCAATAACTATAGGGCAAAAGATTCCTTACTTAATCGATAATAAAAATTTTGAACTCAATCTTGAAAGTAATCTTCAGAAATTTAACCATTTGAATAATGATTTGACTGAACGATTCAAAGACATTAATATTGATGTTCAAACAAAACGGTTGTGTTCCCAACCAATTTTGTCTTATGATCAACAATTATATGAGAAAAATTTAAATGAAACTCTAAATAAAATTCATGAACAACTTGCTATTGTAGAAAATCTAATTCTTAATCATGGAATTGATTACTTTGCATCTTGTGCTGTCTTAGCAGATGAGCAAATATTAAAGTATGGAGTTTATGAAAAATTATTGCTAAATGAGGTGCCTCAATTCATTAAAAAAAGAGACGCTTTTTTCACTTCTCTTCATGTAGCCTCAAGTGAAAATGGAATTAATTTATCTGCACTCCGTTCAGGAGCTAAAATAATAAAAAACTTATCAGAACCAGATCCCTTCAAAAATTTAAATTTTTGTGTTAGTTCAAATATATCTCCCGATACCCCTTTTTTCCCTGCTGCATATCATATGTTGGAAAAACCTGCTTTTTCAATTGCTTTAGAAATGGCAGATGAAGTAATTAAAGTGTTTGAAGCATCTAAGAATGTTCATGAAGCCCAAATCAAATTAAGAGAGCATTTTGAACAAATATATGAGAATTTAGTCAATATCTGTGAATTAGTCGCAAAAACTCACAATATAGAATTTCACGGTATCGATTTCTCTCCAGCACCATATCCCTTGATTGAAAAAAGTATAGGTAGGGCTATCGAAATGTTAAATTATGAATATTTCGGAGCTCATGGTTCATTACTGGGAGTTGCTTTAATTAAAAATGCGATCCCTAAGAAGGATAAAATAATAGGGTTTTCTGGTTTTATGCCCTCTGTGTTAGAAGATTTTGTAATCGCAAAAAATTTAGCTGATAACAACTTTAACCTAGATACGTTATTACTTTATGCAACTATGTGCGGAACTGGATTAGATTGCGTTCCACTACCAGGAGATATCACTGAAAAAGAATTATTTTACATATTATTAGATATTTGTACCATCTCATTGAGACTCAACAAACCATTAACAGCCCGATTGATGCCTATTCCGGGAAAAAAAGCTGGAGATGAAGTTAAATTTAATTTCGAATATTTTGCTCCATCGAAAGTTATGGAAATACGAAGGTTAAAAAATACAAAAACTAATGATATCTTTTCTCAAAAAATAAAAAATTTTAATTTTTTAAAGTAATTTAGAATTTCCATAATTATCCTAACTAAGGGTAAATTTGATCTAGAACTTTTCTATTACCTTACCAGCAGGTAAGATTTCATAAAAAATCTCATCTTTTTCTTCAAATTTTTTAACGCATTCAGCTTGAAGTAAAAAATCCATATTATATTGAAATACAGAATCTTCATTGATAATTTCTTCCTTTTTTAATTTTTGAATTAACTTTTCTCTTGAAATTTTTTGCGATTCATTTACATATCTAAGCATTTCCCTTCTAATAGGATGATTTACAGCTTTTAGGTGTGTTGCGTGATCAACCATCTTATTTTCTCCCCTTTCTAACCTTTTTTTTCCTTTTCACTTTAAATACTCGATAACTTTACCTGCTTGAGTGATTCTATAATAACAATTATCATTTTCCTGAATACTTTCAATACATAAAGCTTTCAAAAGAAAGTCAATGTTGTACCTAAATGTCGTAGGATCGTCCAAAAATCCTTTTCTCTTTAATTCTTCAAATAACTCCGATTCTAAAATTTGAGTAGAATGATGGATAATCTCTAGTATTTCTCTTCTTATTGGATGATTAACTGCTTTTAAATAAAGAGAATGATAATATTTTGTTCCTTCAAGCGTTTTATTATAATCCTCAATGGTTTTGAATTCTGAATTGTTATCATTATCAAATTCTTCAGGCATAAATGGAAAAAATTATCTACTTTGAAAAACTTTTACTCTATAATCCATAATGTTTTAAATTCAAATATAATAAGATTAACTAAATTTGGGTTATTAGATTATCATGTCAATGCATAAAGCTTTAAATATTGATGATATAAAAAAATTACTTGGAGCAGATGCAGATTCTCTTTTAAATCATACTTGTACAGGTATTCCTAAAGAAAATATCCATACTCCCGGGCCTGACTTTATTGATCGCGTTTGGGAATATTCCGACAGAAATAATATTGTATTGACCAATATGCACCGATTATTTAACCAAAGAGGCCGACTTGCGGGTACTGGTTACCTCTCTATTCTTCCCGTAGATCAGGGGATAGAACACACAGCTGGAGCGAGTTTTGCGGCTAATCCTAGATATTTTGATCCTGAAAATATTATTAAATTAGCAATAGATGGTGGATGCAACGCTGTAGCATCTACTTTAGGTGTATTAGGTTCCATGAGTAGACGATATGCCCGAAAAATCCCATTTCTTGTTAAACTCAATCATAATGAATTACTTTCCAAACCCGAAATATCTGATCAAACTATGTTTGCTAGCGTAGATCAAGCTTGGTCTATGGGTGCTGCAGCTGTTGGGTCAACAATCTACTTCGGGTCACAGGAATCTAGGCGCCAAATCCAAGAAACCTCAGAAGCGTTTAAATATGCTCATGAACTTGGCTTAGTGTGTGTATTATGGTGTTATTTAAGAAATCAAGAGGAATTTGTAAAAAATGGTAAGGATTATCACACTGCAAACGATTTAGAAAGTCAAGCAAATCATTTAGGTGCTACAATAGAAGCTGATATTATTAAACAAAAAATATCTACGACTAGTAGAGGTTTCTTAGACCTTAATTTTGGCAAAACTGATAAACTAGTCTATGAAAAATTAGCGACTGATCATCCCTTGGAATGGAATAGATACCAATTAACTAATTGTTATATGGGTAGAGTTGGTTTGATCAATTCAGGAGGAGAATCTGGTAAGAATGACCTTGCTGATGCTGTAACTGCTGCTGTTATAAATAAACGGTCTGGTGGTATGGGTCTTATTTTAGGAAGAAAAGCATTCAAAAAAACCACATCAGAAGGGATTGCGATTCTTAATGCTGTTCAGGATGTGTATCTTAATAAAGATATTACAATTGCGTAAAATTTAAATCATTTTTCTAATTTTTTTTTATTATTTTCCTTTTTGTATTATTAAGATAATTAAAAATTGGGCTACAAAAATTAATTATATTACAGAACTTATACTTATCATAAGATAAATCAAGATTAAATACAAAATTAAATAAAGAGAAAAAAATGCCAAATTATTATCCAGATCCTAATAAAAATCCCTATCGAGTGTCCAGAGAACCTGTACGCCAACCAGTTGCTGAAAAAGTATCATCTACTAATGTAGACTTTGATACTCAGCGAATTTGCCCTTCATGTGGGAAACTTATTAAGATCAGTCATAATTTTTGTAAATTTTGTGGAGTAGATCTTAGTTCGATTCCCGCTTTAGGAGAATCTGATAAAACCTTAAAAGCATTATCTGTTGCTGCCTTAACTGACTTAGATTACGAGGTTAGGAAGGATGCCATAGCCTCATTAGAAGAACTAGGGGGAAAAGAGATTTTAGGAGTATTTACTTATGTATTGTTAAATGATCTTCATGAGCTTGTAAGAAAAGAAGCCGCTGATAAGTTAGGGAATATTCATAATCCCATATCGCTAGATATATTAACTAAAGCTTTAAAAGATAAAAGCCCATTAGTAAGAAAAGCAGCAATCGAAGCTTTAAAGAAAATTAAAAAAATGAATAAACCCCCACAACCAGAACCATTAGCAAAAAAAGAAGAACAGCCGAGAAAGCAAGAGATTAAACAAGAGCAACAAATTAAAGTTGAATCAAAGAATGAAGTTAATGATGATACTGAAGATGATGATAATGAGGATAGTACTCCACCTCTTAAAGAAATTGAACCTAGTGATGACGATATGTATAGGTTCTGAAATTATTTAATTTCATTTCAATTTTTTAATCAATTAACTATAAATTAATAAAAAAAGCTTAATCTAGATCACTCGGAATTTTAGGTAATTCACGTTTGGTAGCTGGTTTTTTCTCCTCACCCTCATTTTTCTCTGATGGACGCTTAGATTTCAGTACTTCTACAGCTTCCACAATACCTTTCTTTTCATCGAAATAGACCCTAAATTTTTTGTTATCTAATTCCATTATTCCCTTTGGGAGGTTTTTAACCTCTTCCCAAACAGTGTCTACAACGCTTTCTCCAAAAATTTCAGTGACTTTAGAAACTGCGCCATATAGGCTATATCCTAATATTAAGTTTTGCCTTTCATACCCTTTAGGAACTTCCATAGTGAGTATTTTTTCCTTAATCTTTTCTTTCTCTTCTCGTGGAAGATCATGTGAGCTTTTTACTGACGTAGAAGAAATCAATGTTTTTTGTTTTTGCGCGCTAGATTGTTGCTTTTTCATGGGATGACTAACAGCAAATGAGGAGATTATAATATCGTTATTATTATCTTCAAAACCAGGAGAATAGTATTCTTCTTCTATTTGACCTAAATCTTCTTCTTTAGAAAATCGTTCTGCTTCTCTCATTCTTTCGCGTTCAATATTACGTATATAACGCATATCTGGAAGTCGCTCTTCTACTTCCATCGATTCAAGCTTAAACGCATTTAAGAATTCTTGAAGTTCATCTCCTTGATCGATTGAAACTATTTTACATCTATGATATCTTGAATCTTGGGTAAGCTCTTTTTGTAATTCTTGAGCAACTCGAGAACTTATAAATCTTTTCCTCACGGGAGATTTAGAACCCTTCCAAATAAATATCCTTCGTAAATCTTCTCTTATAATTATTAAAACTTGCTCCGGATTTAGATGATTTTGAAGTTCTTCTTGCTTAATAGTTAATTGTGTCTTTTCACCTGTATTCTCAAGGTCATAAACTAAAAAATCTTCATACACTTTAGACATAGATTCTCCTCAACTTCAAAATCTATCTTTTTATTTTTTTTTAAAATGATTTTACCAAAATAGTCTTTTTTCGCAAATTTAAAATTTCCGAAAAAAATAATTGTACTATCCACAAGTCCAGTAAAGCGATTAAAACAATAAAAAAAATTTAAAAAATTTAAGAATTGCATTTTAATTTTAAATATTATCTAGTGTCGTGTAAAACATTATCTACGGAAAGCACAAAGCCTAACAAAATTCTACGATCAGTTTTATTATCTAATATCTTTAATACATACGTATCTTTAAAATCAAAAATTCCACCTAAGAAAATATCCCTCCATTTATCCGCTTTCTCAATCTCTGCTACAACTTCCCCCGTCACAACGTCATAAATCTTGAAAGAGAATCCCATGAACTTTCCTTGAGCTCTAAACCATTGAGTTCCATCTGGAGCTTCAAGAAAAAAGACTGGTCGAAATAATGAAAGTATTTTTTTCTTAATCCGTGCTATTAACTCCCCATCAGGGGTCTTTAAATCTTGAGCCGCTCTTGCTGTGATAAGTTTTGCATGGATGGTTGCAACAACAGTACCATCAACTTCTTTTAATTCCACTCTCTTTCTTATACTCAATATTATCCGATGCATCTTTCCTATAATCTGATTATTTTCATCAAGAATGTCGCCAGAACCCCAATCCCAATACTTCTCTTTCAAAATATAATAATTCCGGTTTATATCAAACAATCCCAGGCCTTTAGTAGTGGGGATTGTTGCTTGAGAACTTGGTGGAGTGGTTGATAAAAGACTTACTTTTTCAGTCTGTTCCCGAATCTCACTTCCACAGTTTTGGCAGAATTTCTGAATTGAATCCTTAAGTTCAGCCCCACAATTTGAACAAAAATTAGGTATCGTATTCACCTACAGTTATGATTTAACTTTAATCAAAAACAAGTAAACATCTGCTTATAAATTTAATTCATAGATAAGATACTAAAAAAAGAATATAAAAAAATGATTTAGGAGATTTTATTATCTATTTTCTTCTTTTTCATGATGGAGCATTAAAACTATGCCTAAAACTAACATTGCTGAATCATCATCTAAGTCAGGATTCATTTTCACGCCATAAGTACCTTTTAAAAGGCTTTTAAACAACTTCTTATGAATCTCGGCAACTTCCTTACCATCTTTTAAAATCTTAAATTTTAAGGTGAAAATATTCCCCTTCATCGTAAACACTTGGTTTTCATTAGTATCTTCAAACCAATAACTAGGTTTAATGGCAACTAGTTTTCTTTTGAGCTGTCCAAGATATTGATTTTCATCCTGCTCGCCACCTTTGTAAAATTTGTAGGTAGATCGTAGTGAAATAACCTTTTCATGAACGGTTAATACAGGATTTTCATTAAGATCTCTAATTCGGTAAGTATTACCAATTTTTATTAGTTTTCCCCTGAAGCTTCCAATGACTTCTTTATCTAAGTTCATAATTGTACCTTTATCTGTTAAAGAAATCATTTTTTCTTGAAGAATAAATTCTCTAGTTTTTTCTAATACTGACATCTTCTACACTTCTTTATGATTTTTAAACCGTTTCTGGTATAAAATTATTAAATATTTTATTTAACAATTTTAAACTAATAATCAACTTCAGCTATAAAAATGTTTTTACCCTTTTATGATTCAATTTTATTCTAGATTTTTATAATGAGGACAGAAAGATTAAATAATTTAGAATGTGATTACTAAATTAAATTAAATAAAGCATGGTAATTATAAATGACAATTTTATTTACAGCTGAGGGTCATTTTCGAGAAGGATCTATAGGGAAAAAGTGGCAATTTGAAATGGAGTTAGGTAAAATTATACTAACCGATACAGAATTAAATTTAATGAAGAAATCTAATATATCTCTTACAGATTTAGGTACTTCTGTTGATAATTATAAAGAAGGATTTAAAATCCCCTTAAAAAATATAAAAAAAGCCTATAGTATACAAAATAGAAAAATATATGTAGTAGTTTTGGAAACGAGAGATAATCATCTTTTCACAATCACTATGGCGGGGCATAGAAATCCCGCAAGAGTTGAAAGTATTAAGTTAAGTGAATTAATAAATACTGCAATCCTAGCTAATTTAGATGTGTTGAAAGAAACGTCTTCTCCTCAAACTCATTTTCAAAAAAGAGATAATATCCTTGTTTGTGAATATTGTGGAGAGAAAAATAATCCTGGAGCTAGCTTTTGTAAGAATTGTGGTAAAAAAATAAACTGATTATATTATCTTGATCAATTAACGTCGACGATGTGGAGCCCCAAAAGGTCCAGGAATTCTACCCCTACGATATGGTCTTGGAAAAAATGGACCAGGACCTACCATAGGACCCATTCCCCCTGTATCGTGAAGTACATTATCTATACTTAAAACAAAACCCACTAAAATACACCTATCTGTCTCGTTATCCAAAATTTTTAAAGCATATGTATCAGCAAAGTCAAATAACCCTCTTAAAAAGACATCTCGCCATCTATCAGCTTTTTCAATCTCAGCTACAAGCTTACGAGTTCCTACTTCGTAAACCTTAAACGACCATCCCATGAAGTTTCCTTCCGCCTCATACCATCGATTTCCAAAAGGATCTTCAAGATAAAAAACATGTCGAAAAAAAGTTAGTATTTTCCTTTTTATGCGAGCAATCATATTTCCTTGAGGATCTTTAAGATCCTGGGCACCGCGCGCTGAGACGATTTTACTATGTATTGTTGCAAGAATCGTCCCATCTAATTCCTGGAGCTCTACTCGACGACGAATTGAAAAAATTATTCTATTCATTCTACCAATAAGTTGACCATTCTCATCCATAATATCTCCAAAACCTAGATCGAACCACCGTTCCTTAATTAAGTAGTAATTGCGATTAATATCAAATAAACCACCTTTAAGTTGACTCGATGAAGATGGTTGAGCGACTTTTTGTGGTTCATGGGTTAAACTTGAGGTTTTTTGAGCTTTGTATAACTCTGTACCACATTCTTCACAATATCGTTGTTCTGGGTTAACTTTTGCTCCACAATTTGGACAATCATTCATAATTATAAACTTATTAAACAATAAAATTAGTATTATTCTGTTAAACCACAATAGTCTATATTAACTAATAAATTTACGTTCTTGTGGTCTGTAATAGTTAGAGTTTAAAGTAATGTTTTAATTAGAGAATGATTTTAACTATTATATATTAGTAAAAAAAGGACTTCTAAACTTGTTTAATGTCATCAATTCCTAAATTATTAAAACTAAAAGATTATATAACTTTAATCGGAACTACTATAGGTCTAATAGCATTAATTGCAGGTAGTTTAGGAACTAGAGGGTCTATATCATTTGGTTTTTTTCTTACATCAATTTGTTTAGGAACTGACTTGATTGATGGATATATCGCACGAAAGACGGGCACTGTAAATGAGATGGGAAAAGAACTCGATTCTTTAAGTGATTCAATAACATTTGGGATTGTACCAGCAGTATTGACTTACTTAGCTTTTCGAACAGGTCAAATTTTTGATTTAATTTTAATTATTGGGTGCATAATTTTTGCCTTAGGAGCATTGTTAAGGTTAGCGAGATTTAATTTGTCTATTGATACAGGCTATGTAGGAGTTCCAACTCCGTTAAGTGCTCTTCTAGTGATAATGTATTATTTTTCTAATTATTATTATGTTATTGCAGTAGGAGATATCTACGCTCCATTTTTAGATATCGCGTATTATTTCATCCCATTTGGAATGACATTATTAGGATGGATGAATATTACTACTTTCATTAAATTTAGTGAAAAAAGCAAAATGACATATATTATAGTAATAATTATTGCACCTTTAAGCCCAATATTCGGTATTATTGGGGTTTCTAATCCATCGCCTATTCTTTCTTTAATAATTTCTTTATTTTTTATACTTACATTCTTTGGATTTATCCTTTGGACATTTATCAGATCCTTGTTAAAGTATATTATGAAAAAAGAGAGCAATAACTAAATTACATACCCTTTATAATAATTTAGTCTTCCATTCATTAATGCTTTCTCTAATGTGATTAATATCTAACTCACTTAATGTACTAATCTGATTCCTATATTGATTAATTTTACTTCTGATTTTATGTAAAGTGACTGAAAATCCTTTCTTTTCTAAAATTAACTCTGATATTTTGTCTAATTCTTCACTAAATTCTTCTCCCTTCATGTTAGATAATTTTTTTAATAAACTATTAAAAGCAGTATCAATTTCCAAGCCTACAGTATCATCCGATGTAGGGATTGTTTTAGATGTAAAGCTGATCTGCTCTTTAAGTTCTTCTGCTAAATTTGGAATTATCTCTGAAGGTTCTAAACTCTTTGAAGTGGGTATTTCAACTATTTGTTTCTTAGTTTCGTCCTTTAAACTTTTATTAAGGATATTTTCTTTTATTTCTGTTTTTTTCGCTCCAGTAAAAGAACTAATAGCTTTTACGGGCTTAAAATCCTTTTGAAATTCGGTTTCTTTAGCCGGAGATGAAGTACTAATCGATTTTGGAGTTTCAAGTAAATCAGTGCTAGCATTATTCCATACACCCTTAGTTACTGGGTCTAATAACTTAACTAACGGTAAATAGTTAGTCTCGAATCCAACAAAATCTTGTAGTGTATTAGAACTAGACTCTTGTATTGCTCCTAAGAGAATGTGTTGATTATCGTTTATTAGAATAATAATGTTATCATTTAATAATGTTCGATATTCAAGATTTTTGATTTCTTTATACTTTTTAACTAAACTATTCGTGTGAGGTTCTGAAGAGACAATTTTTACCTTTAGAGTATTAGGTTTCGTTTCAAAATCCTCAATGTTTAAATGCTCCTCTAATTTTGGAACAACAAGCAACACTTCATTAACAGAATTGGACATTATACTTTTAATAGATTCATTCACTCGTGATACACTATTAATATTTACTATATTCTCGAATTGGAGTGCTATTTCTGATGTTATCGCTTTAAAATAATTCTTCATAGCTTTTTCTATAGGATGGTTTAAAGCGGTAACAGAATCTACTGAATTTTTAATTATTGCGTCAAAGTTCTCCAATATTATCTTTTCAAATTCTTCAAGATCTACGGAAAGACCGTCTTTTTTATCTTTCACAATTTCCATAATTTTGTTAACACTATTTTCAAAACCATTAAGCATATTTAGAAGAAGCATTTTATAGTCATTTCTGAGTTGAAATATTGAGTTAATAATATTTTTCAAAGATTCTATCGTAGTAGTAAATTCCTTTTCTATTTTGTTGTGCAATTCTGCAATAGAATCTTCCATCATTTTCTCAAATTGATCTTGGAACACTTGTTCTATGATATATTTGACTTCACTTTCATACTTTTTCAACTCTAATAATTCAATTTTTTCTATAATTTCCTTCTTGATATTTGTTGTTAACTTGATTATCATTTTAAAATGAGTTTGAGTTATTGCTTTTATCGATTGATTGAGTTCATTAAAAATATTCGTTATCAGGTTAAGATTTTCCATACCATATACAATATCATCCATCTCCTGTTTTTGAATCAAAACATCTTCTTGATAATCATTTCTTACTTCATGAGTTTTGTCAAATAATGAATCCAACTCAATGATTGTATTTTCACGTAATGCTTTTTCTAATGAATTTTTCAATAACAAGCGTAGTTGTTTCTTAATATTATCTAAATTGGCATTAATATTCGTATAATATTTAGTAATTGGATTAAAAGGGGGTATTGCTAAATATTGGGATAGACCTCCCTTCTTCGGGGGCGGAATTGGAACTAAAAGTCCAATTTCAACCAATTCGTTTAGGGCTGCTTTAAAATTGTCTGGAGATATATTTGACACTATTGAATATAATTCGAATGATGATAATGGTGTACGCCCTAAACTTTTAAGATACATTTTTATAGCGAATTCTGAAAGCAGAATTTGGTTTAGTAATTCCTCCATTTTATTCCACCGTGCAAATCTTTAATGATCACTGATTATTCATTTTAAATAATAAGTAATATAAGTATTTATTTTTTAAATTTTGTATGGTAAAAATATTTAAAGAAAAATAATCTTTAACATAATTATTAGCTGGAGATGTTATAAATCTTAATATGAGCCATTTTGAAGATGTATTTTTTTATTTAGATCTTGCTAAAGATATTTTAAAAAAAAAGGAGTTAAGTAAAGCTATAGAATATTATATCTCTGAAAAAAATAAGAGTAATATTCAAGGACATTATGGATTTTTACTTTTTCAACAACAAGGGAATCCTATCTTCATCACTGACAAAAAAGACTCGAATATTATCATTAACGCAATAGAGGAAAATTGGAAAACTCGTCCGAAGAAGGAATCATTTTTTGAAAATGGATTATTCTATATTTTTTCTTATATTGCTGAAACAGTAAGAAAAAAGTCACAATTTAATAGAATTATTATTATTACAGACACTCCTAGTGATTTATCTGAAGATTATACGGAAGCGTTATTTGGTTTAGTCTCAAAAATTAAAACATTTCCAACTTTTATTGATATTGTAAGAATATCCGAGGGACAACGTTTTTTTACTGATGACGTTAAACTAAATATTTTAGCAAATGACACAAAAGGAGGAATTTTTTATGTTTCAGATAAAAAAGAATTCTTACCCCTTATAAAAAAATTAGTCAAATCAAAACAATTGATTAGTACCTTCGAGGATAAACCTGATAAGATTAAGATAAATAAAGAGGATTACTTCTTTTATTCTCACCTTGCTAAAAAACTAAAACCAATTGGATCAGACGAAGTCGGATTAAGATGTTCTTTATGTAAAGAAGAGATTTGCCCTGTGTGTATGGAAGTAGGAGACAAACCGGTTATTTGCGAAGAATGTAAAACTCCCTTTCATAATTGCTGTATTACAAATTATACAATACAATATAATATTGGAATTCCCCACATATTTCGTTGTCCTAAATGTGATATTTTACTACAAATCGAACAAGATGAAATCGTCCAACCATTTAATAGTGAAGAGCAATCAGTTTATGATTATCTTGAGAAAGAAAGAACCCCAAAATCAATTCCAGTAAGAGATACAGAAAAAATAGAAATAAAGCAGCAAATTAGTAATGAAACTAGTTTAGATGTTAAAACACCATCTAGAACCACAGAAAATGGCTCAAATCTCCAAAAGACTAACACCATACGAATTGGTGGTTTCTTTGGGAAGGTTTATACCGTCAGAAAAGACGGAAATAGGTTAATATATGAAAAAACAGATAAACCCTTCACATTTAATGATAATTTACAAGAAAAGAATGATTTACTTAAAAATGACCAACAAATTGTTCAAGAAAATCAAAATGTACCTCAGATATGGAAACCGTCAAAGAGTAAAAATGAACAAGTAGAAGATAGAGATAAATATCTTTTTATTATATGCCCAGAATGTGGTAAACAGGTTAAAAATCAAATTCAAGGTATCAATAAATGTCCAATATGCGGGTTTAAATTTTCGAATTAAACTATTTGTATTCATAATCTTTTTGATAAAAATCATGTAAGAACAGAAACATCAATAAAAATAAATAAAAATTCTCTTATTATTTTATATAACTTAACTTAACTTGCATTAAGCGATTTTAATTTTATTTCGGTGTAGGGATGTTTCGAAGATCAACAATTAATTCAGAAGAGTTTATTTTTTATCTTGATTTGGAAGGGGAATTTATAAAAAAGAAGAATATAGTTAAAAGTCTACATAATTTCGTTAAAGAAAAAGAAAGATTTAATAGCTCAACAAGTTATGGAGTAGTACTTTTCCAAGCTGATGATAATCCTATCACTATCTATAATGAGAAAGATGCTGATGAAATTAGTAACATTGTTAATGAAAAATGGGATACTAGAGAAAAGACCGAGAGTTATTTTGAAAATGGATTATTTGAGGTCTTATCATATATTTTTCTAAAAAGCAGAGAAGCAAGAAAAAATTACAGAGTAATCGTGATTTCAGATACACCTAGTAACTTATCGGAAGAATATCATAATGCCTTGTATGATTTACTTTTAAAGGCAAGATATTTTAACACGTTTATTGATATCGTACGACTGGGAGATGAGAAATTCTATGAAGATGATGTTAAACTTAAAGTTATTACAAGTGAAACTCATGGTGGGGTTTTTTACTGTAATGAGCCTCGTTTATTTCAAGATATTTTAATATCGTTAGTACAAAATAAATCTGAATTCACAGTAATCCAACCTGATGAACAAAATCCGATACTTAAAGAGGATAAAATATTTTACGAGAAATTAGCAGTTGATTTAATATCATTAGATTCCAATGATGAAGAAGTTTGTGATATCTGTGAAAGAGAAATGTGTCCCATCTGTGAAGCTTATTCTGATGAAGTACATAAATGTTTTAATTGTAATGCTAAATACCATGCTTGTTGTGCCGCAGAATATTCAATAGCTAATCCTGTCGGATTTAAACATCTATTCAGATGCATTCAATGTGACACTTTACTAAAATTAGAGGAGGATTTTGTTGAACTTATCTATAAAGAAGAACATGATCAAGATATTGAAGAAATTCAAGAAGAGATGGCCATACGTGAAATTATTGATGAAGAAACTTCCTTAGAAGAATTAGAGGAGGACGAGGAGGTATTCGAGGAATTAAGTAGACAAGAAATTCCTAAGATTGAACCAGAGGAAATGCAATTAGAAGAAATAAAGATAGATTTACCTAATCTTCGGAAACCACCTAGTTTGAAACTACCCTCCCCGACTCTAACACAACAAGAAGATCTCATCGAGAAAAAGGTTAAGATAGGTGGATATTTTGGTCAAGAAATAACTGTTAAAACGAAAACTGGCAATAATGGTTCTAGTTTGAATACTCATAAAGCCCTTATATCCTTAACAAGCAGCACTAATCAAGTAAAAGAAAAAATCTCTATAACATCTTTAAAACCACCAAAAAAAACAACTATAAAATTATGTAAAATCTGTGGTACTACTTTAAGTAATATTAATAAATGTCCAATATGTGGTGCTAAGGTGGATTAATTAGAAAAATCTCTAATAATAAAATAAATGATTTCTTCTAATTTCTTATTTTTTTCCCTTCATTTATACCTAAATGCAATGCTTGTATATTAGATTCTGGATTTCTTAACCATTCTTTTATAACTTCTTCGTAATGACTTATCTCAATAAATGGGATTTTTTCAGTTGGGATAGCAAAACCCAACATTATCATATTTACGAATTGATTAGTTTTAAACATGTTAAGGGATAATTCTGTAGCATTTAAAAAGAATACTTCATTTGAATACTGCTTTAAAATATCTTTAATCCTTTCAAGGGATGGATATTTCTCTAAATCAGCTGTAATTGTTACACTAGGTATATCACGATCGTTTAATACAAAAGTTGTTTTTTCAGAAGCAAAAATTCCTCTTCTTAATGCTTCAACAGGTTCTAGGCAGATATATAAATCTGCATCTCCATAGCAAATTAATGGTGATTGTAAATTCTTTCTTTCATCATTAGAGATCTTCTTTTGAAAACGAGTATGACTTATAATAGCTCCCTCTCGCTGTGCAAGCCCATGAGACTCGCTTCCGAAGTTTCTTTCAACTTTAGCTTTCTGAGCAGCAAATTCTATTAATCTTTTAAGCGTAATGACTCCTTGACCAGCAGTTCCCGCAATAACAATATTTATAATATCAGTTTCTTTAAATTTCACGAAATGGGACCTCCTCTCCAAATAAATTGACGATAGATTTACGAATTGCTCTATTTGGACATATTTCATAACATACACCACACTTTGTACACCGATCCTGATCAATTTGCATTTCTTCAAGGCCTTCTGTTTCTACTCTTCTGATTGCGGGACAACTTAATACTCTAGCACATTCAAAGCATAGCGAACACCCACCAATATAATAAGAGACATCCTGAACTCTTTCACCTCCTTCTTGAAGCCTTCTAATTTGAGATGTTCTCCACCGGTGAGCTTGTAAAGCACATTCACGTTTTATAATGATTACTTTCAAGCCTTTAGTTTCCAAAGCTTCTTTAATAACATTTATTAATCCTTTAGGATGGTAAGAATCTTCTACTCGTAGCCATGGAACTCCTATAGATTTACAGATTTTTTCAATTGAGAAACCTTGATTTATAAGATATCTCAATACATCATTTTGATGACCAGTCATTGCAGTCCATGAATTTTCAAAGATAATAAGTAAAATATTTGAATTATATCCTACGGCTTCAGCAAGTGGTGACATTCCAGTGTGAAAGAAAGTAGAGTCCCCTATCATGGCAATTATTTTCTGATCTGTCTTAGTAGACATCCCTATAGCTGCACTTAACCCTCCTGACATGCAGATAATTAAATCACTACAGTTTTGTGGTGGGAAAAATGACATTACATAACAACCTATATCTCCACAAATTACTGTATTTTCAAGGGAATTCGTCGCTTTTAAAATTGTATAAAGAGTGGCTCGCTCAGGACATCCCGCGCAAAACGTAGGAAATCTACTTGGGATTATATCTTTATATGTGTTAAAGTACTCTATTGCTTTAGTCATTCTTTCACTCGGAGCTCGTTTATAAATCTTTGCTAAGCAAGATGCTACCAATCCCGTAGAGAATTCATTATATTTTGGAAAAAACTGCTCCCCTATTATTTCAACATTAAGCTTTTGAGTATGAGCAATCTCAGCAACTTTCATTTCTAAAAAAGGTTCTAACTCCTCAATTACTATAACCTTTTCAAGATTCTGAATAAAATTAGTGATTTCATCATAATTTAAAGGATAAATCATTCCTAATTTTAACACAGGCACATCAAATAATTTTAACTGTTTTAAGGCTTCAATAGTATAACCATAAGGCATTCCGCTAGTAATAATCCCTATTCGATTATCACCGGATAAAATTTTATTTAACCCCATTCTTGGAATTTCCGCTCTTAGTTTCTCTATTCGTTCATATAGACGAATATGATTATTAATAGCATGTGGTGGTAGCGAATTATATTTAGGGATATTTCGTATAAATTTTCCTTGAGCTTTTCCTTTTTTTAGAGATTTAAGTTCCACAAAACCTCTTGAATGAGCAGTTCTTGTAGAAGTTCGGAGATTTATAACTAGATCATACTTTTCTGAAAGATCGAATGCAAGTTTTACCCAATCTTTACATTCTTGAGGTGTATGTGGTTCTATAGTCGGAAGGTGCAACATCCATGCGTAAAATCGCTCGTTCTGTTCTTGGTGCGATCCTAAAGATCCAGGATCAGAACCTACGCAGATAACCATGCTACCTGGATTTGGGCCGTTAAGTGCAATAACACTTAGGGCATCCGAGGCAACATTGAGACCAACATGCTTCATTGGATTAAACGATCTACAACCGGTCCACGCAACTCCTGCACACGAAGAGGTCGCTACAGCTTCATTTACTGCCCATTGATGAACTAGGTATTCTTTAAACTCTGGAAATTCACTTAAGATTTGATGGAAGTTTTCACCAATATCACTTGTGGGAGTTCCGGGATATTGTGAAACATAAGACACACCTGCTTCGAGACATCCTCTTACAATTGCTTCATTTCCTAACATAAGAACTTTTCCATTTTCATCAATAAATCTTGTATCCTTTTTCATATTGGGATGACCCATTATTTACTTTTAATATTTAAATTGTTTAAAATGTACTTTAGATAAAAAATTAGGAAAATTCTTTTCCCAAACCCCTATAAGTCTTATACTTATTTACTATTTCTCCATTATTATAGATATATACTTCATTGAAGTGCTCTAAAGGTTCTCCTGCTTTTCCAAACCTACAAAAAACTGGATCACCAAGATCTAGAACTAAGTTTTTAGGATTAAATTTAAACGGAGTTTGTACTTCCCCAAATTCTTCAAATTTTATCGTTTTAAGGCCTAGTGGTATTACTGGTTTCGGAATAGCTCTTACACTACCAGAACTAACATAACCTCCTGAAAATGAAGTAACCGTATTTTTCCTTGGTATCCTAATAATTTGTAAAATAAAAAAGAGGGATGGTTGGAACTCATTTAAAGAATTAATTGTATCAAATATATGTGATTTAAAGAGCAAGGAACCAATTCCTATTTCAGTGATGATAGATTCTTCTAAATTTTCTTGAAAACAACCGGACCCACCACCATTTACAACTTTTACATCATAGCCTGCTTCAATTAGATCCTGTACTATAGTGTAATGCATGTTATTAACATATTCACGAGATTTTTTTTTCATCCACCTGTAAAGTAACTTATTATCTCCCAAGCTTGCATTTTGAGCTTCATAACCCATAATACCCCTAAAATTTAGATTATTTGCATGTTCTACTTCTTCAGCTAATTTAATTACTTCTTCGCTTCGGTTTAAAGGACTTCTTAACACTCCGACAGTTTGGCCAAGAAATTTATAAGAAACATCTATCTCAATTAAAATATCAAAATTAACATTATTTGATATAGCGTGTTTTTCAAGGAGTTTAATTTGCCTAATATCATCTACCATTACACTAATATTTACATTCTCCACATTTGCTGCTTTACATAACTCTTCGGCGTCAATTTCCGAATACATCGGATATCCAAGTAAGATATCTTCAATCTTGTAATTTTCAGCATAAAATAACACCTCTGCTGAATTATAACAAAAAATGCCATTAACAAACTCCTTTTGTTCTACTAGTTTAATTAACTCCGGAACACGTATAGATTTAGTGCAAACTCGCATAAATTTATTTTTTCCCTTCAATAATTGCCCAACTTTCTCAAGGTTCTGTTTAAACATCTCCAAATCGCAAATTACTAAAGGAATTTTTTTATCCTTGACTAAATTTTTTAAATCTCTATAATTCGATGATATTAATGTCAATATAATCACGATAAAATATATTTTCTCGAATTTTGATTAATTATAATAATTTTTAAACATGATGCCTTAAAACTTTTCCTCGTGAATTTTGAGTTTTATAATTATCCATTAGATATCTTCTTCATACTTAGTATAGACAAAGAAAAATCATCAATTACTGACACAAATTTTTAACTATCCATTCAAATAATATTAATTTAATGCTGATTTAATCATCTTATTTTAATAATTTAATCAAAGAATTATATGACATTTGATGATGAATTAAGGCAATATAAGAAGTTCAGACCTAAATCCGAGGAATTATGGAAAAGAGCTCTTAGAGTCTTACCAGGAGGGATCTCTCATACTATAAGAACTTTTGGACTATATCGAATTGGTTGTTTTCCAATATTTATTAAATCTGCTAATGGGCCTTATATTGTTGATGTTGATGGAAATAAATATCTTGATTGTTGGAATGGACATTTTGCAAATATTGTAGGTAATAATCATCCTGAAGTGCAAAAAGTAATTAAGGATCATTTAGCTAATGGCTGGCATTTCGGAACCAATACAGAATATCAAGTAGAATTAGCTGAAAAAATTATTGATGGTAATCCTGGAATCGAGATGATGAGATTCTGTAGTAGCGGTACAGAAGCAACAATGTATGCCACCCGTTTAGCTCGCGCTTTTACAAAGAGAAAGCTAGTTGCAAAAGCGAAATTGGGATGGCATGGTGCGAACGATACTTTATATTATTGTGTTGGAAATTTAGATGAAAAATTCATTCCACCCGGACTCACTAAAGCTGATGAAGCTAATGTCATATTATATGAAATTAACTCTGAAGAAATTTTTGAGTTGATAAAAAGTCATCATAATGATTTAGCTGCAGTCATTTTAGAACCTGTTCTTGGTGGTGGAGGTGGATTTCCATCTAAATTGGAATTTTTAAAAAGATTAAGAGAAGAAACGGAAAAATATGGAATTATGCTTATTTTTGACGAAGTAATTACAGGATATCGCTTTAATTGTGGTTTATATCAAAACGAATTAAAAGTTATTCCAGATTTAACAACAATGGGTAAAATTATTGGTGGGGGAATGCCAATAGGTGCAATTGGTGGACGAAGAGATCTTCTTGAATCCTCAAGCCCGCAATCTAAAAATCAAGTATTAATTGGAGGAGGTACTTATTCTGGATTTCCTCTTAGTATGATAGCCGGTTTGAAAACGATAGAAATATTAGAAAAGTCAAAGGAACAATATATTCGAATTAATCAAGAAGGAGAAAAATTGCGAAATCAATTTAATAATTATTTCAATGAAAATAAAATACCGATGGTGGCTCGAGGTCACAAATCTTTAGTTTTGCTTCATACTTTATCAAAATATATTCAACAACCAAATATTAATGATATTATTCTAAACACGGATAAGAATTCAGAAGCATGTCTACATTTGTATCTTTTTAATCGTAATATTTTAGGTCTTCACGGATTGGGAGCACTTTCGATGGCTCATACTTCTGAAAATGTAGAGTATATCGCTCAAAAGGTATTGGAGATTGCTGATCTAATTGCTCAATCTAATTTTAATCAAATTTAACAAACTTAAGTTTAAAAAAAGTTAAAATAAGGTTATTAATAGGGTTAGATCTTTCTGGTCTTTGCAATACAGAACGAATCTGGAATAAAGAGGGAATATTAAGCATAAATTATATTTCAAATACGTTAACTTGATATTTTTTAAGCAATTTTAATTATAAAACATCTTAAATGTGACAATGAAAGAGAATAATCAAAAAGAAGTCGCTCGAATTAAAGAATTGGAAAGCACTAATTTAGCTACAGATGAGATCAGGGACTTAGTAATAGAAACTAAGAAAGAAGTTGAACGAGACAATGAAATATTAGCTGAGAAAGTACATCAAACATTAATTAATCATAATGTTAAATCTTTTGATATTGTAGGAGCAATTGGCGCTGGAAAAACAGCATTATTAGAGGCGATTGTTGAAAAATTATCACCCAAATATAAAATCCTGGTTATATGCGGTGATATCACTACTCGCGTTGATGCAAATCGAATTGAACGTCATAATGCGGAAACAATTCAAATAAATACAGGGCGAGAATGTGCTTTAAATGCATATCATATACATCAGATTATTAAAAATAAAGATCTTGATGAATACGACCTGATCTTTATAGAAAATGTAGGAAATTTAATATGTCCTTCTGATTTCATTTTAGGTACTGATAAACGCATAATCGTAGTTTCTATAACTGAAGGAGAATGGGTGGTTGAGAAACACCCAATGCTTTTCAAAATGTCTAATATTGCAGTTATCAACAAAATTGATCTTTTAAAGCGATTAGGAACAAATCTTGAAAAAATGGTTTCAGATGCCAAGAATATTAATGCTAATATTGAAGTAATAACCACTAGCGCTAAAACTGGAGAAAATATTGATAAATTAATAGCTTTAATGAATATTAAAATTCTATAAGTCCCTCATATTAAATAAATAGTATATGGTTATAGTGATGATAGAAAAGATAAAAATGATCGAAGAAATTTGTAATGATATAGAAAAGGCAAAAAACTCTGAAATTTCGGATATATTCAAATCTCTAATAAAAAAAATCACTACAAAAATAGATAAATATATTGGTGACTATCCTACTTTTATTGAACCTGTATTTTTAGGGGAGAATGTAAGAATAGGGGATGATGTTCTTTTAGGACCGAATGTTTATATTGGAGCAAATTCAGTTATTGGAGATTATGTTGAAATATCTAATTCTATATTATTAGATAATGTTAGAATTGGTGAAAATATCAAATTAGAAAACTGTATTGTGGGTCAAAATAGTAATTTTAATTTCAGTAAATTCAGTGCAAAAAATTCAGTTTTAGTTGGATCTGGTACTTCAAAAGAAGCATTAAAAATTCTCAATATGTAAATCTTTATTATTATTCAAGATCCTAATGAAATCTGTAATTAGATATGCCTTTTTAATACAATGGGAAAACTATGGGCAGAAAATAAAGTAATATTTTTCAATACTTCTCACCTACTACTAATTAGTATTAAAAATTTAATGAAGTGAAATAATTGAACGGTCCAGCTGAACCTTTTAAGATTAAAGTTGTTGAACCTGTAAATCTTCCTTCTGAAAAAAGAAGAAAAGAAGCCATAAGAGAAGCAGGTTTTAACACATTTTTGCTGTTATCTGAAGATGTATATATAGATCTTCTTACTGACTCTGGCACATCAGCCATGTCTGACAATCAATGGGCTGGTATGATGCTTGGAGATGAAGCATATGCTGGAAGTAAAAATTTCTACAATTTAGAAAAAGCAATTAATGATGTTCTTGGATTTAAATATACTGTTCCTACTCATCAAGGAAGAGGAGCAGAGCATTTAATGTATAGCTATCTTGTAAAGCCAGGGCAAATTGTCCCTCGAAACATGTATTTTACTACAAGCAAAGTTCATGTTGAATTACCTGGTGGAAAAATGGTTGATACAATCATTGATGAAGCTCATGATCCTGAAAATGCTCATCCGTTTAAAGGCAATATAGATTTTAAAAAACTTCAGGGATATATAGATCAATATGGCGTCGATAGAATTGCGTTTGTCAATGTTGAAATGGATGTGAATATGGCAGGTGGGCAACCAGTCTCGATGGAAAATTTACGCAAACTGAGGGAGTTTTGTGATGATTATAAGCTTAAGATTATTTATGATGCGACTCGTTCTAGTGAAAATGCTTACTTTATAAGAGAGCGAGAAAAGGGTTATGAAAATACTCCAATTATCGAGATTTTAAATGAAATGATGAGTTATTCTGATGGTTGTATTTATTCCAGTAAAAAGGATTGCCTTGTTAATATTGGCGGTTTTCTTGCTACCAACGATGAGGAAATCTTCGAAGCAACTCGCAATATGGTAGTTATTTATGAGGGCCTTCACACCTACGGAGGGATGGCTGGAAGAGATATGGAAGCTGTAGCTCGTGGATTAAGGGAAGGAACCCAGTATGAATATTTAAAATATAGAATTAATCAAGTACGGTATTTAGGTGAGCTGCTAATGAAAGCTGGTGTTCCAATCGTTAAACCAATTGGTGGGCACGCAGTTTTCCTTAATGCCTTGAAATTCTTGCCTCATTTACCAAGAGAACAATGGCCTGCACAAACATTATCTGCGGCTATATATGAGGATTCAGCGGTAAGATCTATGGAACGTGGTGCTATTTCTAAGGGAAGAGATTCACAGACAGGAGAGAACATTTTTCCTGCGTTAGAATTGGTACGATTGACAATTCCTCGAAGAGTTTATACTAATTCTCATATGGAATATACAGCGGAATCCATCATTCGCTTACATCAAAAACGAGATACTATTCCGGGCTTAAAAATGGTGTATGAACCAAAATACTTGCGATTTTTCCAAGCAAAATTCGAACAAGTACCATTATAAACGTACACAATTAAAAAAAATTGTCTTTATTAATAACTCTGAGATTAATCCGATTATTTTTATTTCAATAGTATTTTTAAATACCCTTACTGAACTAATTTTAAAAAAATTGCGGTCATAATTTTAGATTCTTCTTCAAACAACCAATTCAGGTGTTTATATTGTTTCGCTCTCCTTAAATTTGAGATATAATTGATTTAGAAATCTTGAACAATCTCATTACTTTAATTCTGAGGAGAAATTAATCCGACGAACTTCAAACCTTTATGGATTACCCTTATAATTTGATTTAGTTAATAAGTAATTAGAAAAAAAATAAAAAAGTCAAAATTTGCTCAATATATTAAATTCACTACTAGGGATTCCCTGTCCAATAACAACTTATATAATCTATGAAGATATAACGTTCTACTGGGTTTATATTTAAGGCGAGATAATATTGAATTCGAATTGATTCTAAATACTTACCACTGTTTAGGTCAAATTCATAATACGATTGAGGATTAAAATTTCCCAAACTTTCAGAAGTGTCATCTGTATAATAAGCTCGGGCATTAAAACAATTCCCATAAATGAGAGGATCTACCGTTACCCATATCTTTACTTTACTGCATTTCCCAGCAAAACCATAAAAAACTATAGCCTCCCAATACCCATACGTTCCATGACGATAACATTGTATTTCATGATAAGAAGAATCTTTATAATATGTGTCAGTATAATCTCCACTAACCGTCTCTCCAACAGTTACATCGTCACTCGATGCGAAAACCCATTCAGGGGGATATCCTGCGTTTATGAATAAAGGAAATGTGGTTAAAGTTATAATGCAGAAAACAAATGAAAGAATCAGATATTCCCTTATATTTATATTTTTCATAGTTCACCTTCTTAAATTAATTATAATTATTGATTTGAATTTTTGATATTTTTGTATAATTTGGATTGAATAACAACAAGCAAACTCAGTATTTAAGTGTTGCTTTTGCTTATAATCAATCAATTTTAGCTTAGTAATTCAGAGCGCTCTTTAACAAATTATTGTTGAATAGCGGGTTAATTCACTGGTTCTTTGTTCTGGATTATTATTGGAAGTTAAACATTGCTTTATCAATAAGGAAGAAAATTTACAATATAAAAGGAAATAACAGAATATATTTAAATAATTACATGTCCTACTTATTTATTTAAAGGCGAATGTTAATAAAATTGAAATTAATTTTGGAGCCGTTTAATTGAGGACCATTAAGAAAAAAGATTATTATGAGAGCAAACGTCATAATTTTACAATTTTAACCATAATTTGTTGCTTTTTTATCCCAATTTTTGAATTATCTTCTAATAAGTCCAATAATTTCATCCCGTCATATAACCTTCAAAATCAAGATGGAAACCTTAAAGAAAATGCGATTCTTTGGAAGTATGGCCAAGGACTAGTCGGAACCGGACCAACGATGCCACCAAAGCTAATTTACCTTGAACAAAACGGGGAATCTTATATTGTTGTTGGTATGGATGGTAGTCTTGCACTTCTTTCCATGAATGGTGATCTTGAGATGAGTTATATTACTTTTGGAGAAGTAATTGATTTTGATTTAATAGATGACATTTCGGGCGATTTATCTAAAGATATTATAATCAATGTATATGATCAACAACATCCTAACGTGATTGCAGTTTCTTCAAAAGATGGAAATGAGCTATGGACATTTCAACCACAAGTAGAAAGAATTGACCAAGATACATTCAATGTGGATTATTATACTCCATATACGTGGGATGTTCAGACGATTAATGATATAAACAATGATAATATCTCTGAAGTGGCAATATCTGCTTGGTATAAGATATATGTATTAAATGGTAGAACTGGTGATGTTCTATGGATGAATACTAACGATTTTACCAACGACATCTGGAAAATAAAGTATTTAGACAAAATGGTTATTGGAGGGTCTGAAAATGGAGAACTAATTGCCCTTAATGAAAAAAATGGGCTAAAAGTGTGGAGTTATACGATCCCTCCCTTCGGGATGAAGGTAAAGAATGATTTCGCTCAAATTGATGTCCCGAATTCTGTTGACGACATTGTTGTTATTAATGATATTGATAATGATAATGTAGCAGATCTCCTTGTTGCATCTGACAATGGGAAAGTATTACTTATTTCTGGGAATTCTGGTAAATTACTTGATAGCTTAAGATTTTTTTCGTTTACTAATCTAATTTTAGATATATCTAATCCAAATTTTGCTGACTATAATTCAGAAGATATATCGTCACCCTATACTAGTTTAAGGAGGTTGTTTCGGGCATCTGGAGCAACCTTTATCCCCATTCCTGATGTCAATGAGGATGGAAAAGATGATTTCTTAATTGTCGGTACAGAACTCGATTATAATTGGAATTATTTAAAAGATCGCCCTATTAATGGCACTGTATTTAGCATTAACAATGGAAATCTTGAACTTATTCAACAATTTACTTACGAATGGTTTTATTTTTTATCAAGTTCTTATCCTTTAATTTTAAAGGTCGATTCAGTATTAAAATTTTACATGTATGTATTCCAGTTAAGAAATCAAACTCCTGAAGAGTCTGCAGGGGTTTATGCTTTTAATATCAAGAAACAAGATTTTGTTCTTGATAACACTAATTTTAGTAACCCTGCATTTGCATATCGAGATCGAGATATTGATCCAACATATGGAAAGGATACAACTTCTTTTTACCTTACAAATATCGGAGATGTGAATAATAATGGAGGGGATGATATATTTGCAATCAGTAAATATGGCAAATATCTCTTAATTGATTGCAAAACTAACAGTGTAGTTTGGGTACGATCTATTACTCCGGGAGAATCAGAAATGACCCAGATTCAAGATATTAATGGGGACGGAGCAAGAGATTTCTTATACAAAAAATTAAAAGATTTTAATCCTCAATGGAGTTCAAAAACAGTTACAAATGGACTAATCACCGAGTTTTTAACAATCGATGGCCAAAATGGAGATGAAATATGGAAGTTTTCAATCCCACAGCCAGACTATTATGAAGGAGTAAGAGATATTAAAGAGGTGGGAGATCTTACTAATGATGGCATCGACGATTATGCGGCATGGATGATCCCTTTAAGTCTTCCAAATGACACAAAAATTATAATAAGAAATCTCTCAGGGATGGATTATCTTAACATAAATGATAATGAGCAAGAAGAGGTGCTATATAGAGTGCTTCTAAGCAATTATACCCGATTTATTGCGATCGATGGTTCAAATGGAGAGGCATTTTGGAATAGACCATTACCGGATTTTATGTATAACTTTTATCGAGACTATGAAAATATGGGAACCTACCTAAATCCCGTCAATTTATCGTCATGTGGGGATGCTTATTATTTACGAAGAAATGAGCCCATCCCCGCCTCTTGGATAAATCAATCGGATGAAATCCTTTGGGAAAGTGAATGGCTTCCTTCTACATTAACTCATGCAAATTCTATTGGAATTGAATACGGTGAACATATTGCGGGTGGTGTTTTAGATGTAAGAGATGACACCGGTAATTATTCGGTAAAAGCTTTAAATAACGCTGGTACCAATTATTGGTGTACTTCATTAAATTTTTCTTTTCCTATAAATTTTAGTAATAAGGAACGATTAGGTTTACTTGAATATCCACTTTCTCAGCTAGAGCGGTTCGCTGCGTTGAAGATGCAGATGAGTATATTGGTTAATGACTCTTCAGATTCAAATTGGTATAATTTTACGTATGAAATTTATGAGGAGTCGACCGGAAAGTGGGTCAAATGCTCATGGAATGGGACTAACTACTGGAACTTACAGTATGATGATTTGTATGGGAATTTTAGGAATAGCACAAATGGAGGTTATAGAAGCAATTCCGATGGTTTTAATTTTACTACAACATTTCAAAGAGATGACATGTATGTTATAACCAGAGGAACCTATAATTATGAAAATGGAGTATATTTTGACTATGAAAATGAAACGACCCTCTCTCGCTTTATTGATTCAAATAGAAATCTCAACATCCGTATAAATATTACAAATAGCAACCATGCTTTCGAAACATCAATCCAATATTTTGGGATAGGGGGTTTTTATTGGGGATTATTTGGAAATCAATATGATAGATTTTATATTTATAACTATAATTTATCTTCAGAACCTTATTTTACTGATATTAATCTCTTAGATTTAGAAATTCAACAATGTGAAGTGATAGAGGGGACAGGTGATGAATTTCCCGATGTACTGATGTTAATCGGCAGAGACAATTCCAACAATACCTACAATACCCGATTTATGCTTTTTGATATAAAACATCAGAAAAGCTATATAAAATGGAGTCGTACTCATTTCGATATTCCGTATCAAGATATATCCTTGTTATCGTTAAATTCTTCTTTTAATTATTGGATAGTAAGAGGTATGTTTGATACGGGGACAAACTACTATTCTGCTATAAAGTTGATGCAAAATCCGCGATGGGAAGATCCATTATCTTATTTCGATAAATACAATGAAACTAAAACATATATTGATTATCAATGGTCCATTGATTCAGGGGAATATGTTATTCTTGGAAAAACTAATATAACAGAAGATGGTAGTAGACTTGGAGTTGTTCTGGGAGATTACAACGGTAGCGACAAGCATATAAAGATTATTGATATAGCTACAAAAACAACTATCAGCAAAATCAGTGCGGATCACTTGCTTTCAAATGGGGGTGTGACAGAGGAGAGGGGAGTGAATACAGGATATAAACTACTACTTTCTTACGATGATTTTAATGGGGACAATTATTTGGATCATGTAGGATGTTATCTAAAAACTTATTCCAACCAATTTGGGGAATATCAGACTTCTGAAATTCGGATCTATAGCGGAGCTTCAGGTGAGGATAATTATGACATCCTAACCAAATATAGTCCTCCAGTATCTGAATCTTGGAAAGAGTCTCCCTATAAAATGGATATCGAAAAAGGAATAGATTTACCCTTTGCATCAATTGGAGATATAACCAATGATGGAATTTCCGAGGGGATTATTGGTGTGCAAACTAGTATACATAATATCTATAATTCTTATATTCCTTTTAAAGGTGCGAATATTAGCTTTTACGACCTTTTTTCTAGTTCAGAATCCCAGATGGATGAGTTGACCCCCCAAAAATGGATCTTAGAACCGTTTCATTTTATCATGGAAGGGTGGGGTATTCCATCAGCCCGGATTGACTTTTTTGATTTTATCAGAAATATTGGAGATTTCAGTGGAGATGGAAAAGATGATATGTTAGTTAAACGTTATATATACACTAAAATGTTATATTCTATTTACATGGATTACTATTCGTATTCTGATGAGAAAGTAGTCGAAATTTTAGATCCTATTAATCAGAAGATCTTGTATCGGTTTAATTTAGACTTCGATTCCTTCATGCCTCTTAAAGATTTTAATGGAGATGGTAGGAGGGAATGGCTTATCTCTTATGGCGGAACATACACCTGCTTTAACTCGAAATTTCAGGTTCGTTTTACTAATCTTGAAGAAGGGCAGATAATGCACTCTAATGAATTTGATATACAATGGGATACAGGCAGTAATTATAATTATTTTAGAGTTTATATTAATGGGAATAGTTATAAACCAACTAAAACTACCGATTTAAGTGTTTCATTAGGGGGTGGGGCAAAGAAGATTGATGTGTTCATGTATAGCCTCGACGGAAGTGTGATTGCGATAGATACTGTAAATATAATAGTTCCGGAGAATTACTTGGTTCTTATTCTGACTTTAATTATCTCTGCTGCTCTTGCTGGTATTTTTGTTGCCTATCATCGACTTTCTAAAAGAAAACGGGAAGCGCTTGTAATTACTATAGAATTACTAAATGAGGAGAAGAATGTAGGATGATTCAAGAACGAAAGTTCCAAGATTATGAGATATGGAGTCACGATTTAACTAAAATATATGAAAAGCGAAATAAAGCGTTTGAAGCCGTCTCCAAAATCAATCTTAATATAAAACCAGGTATTCATGGATTCCTTGGTCCTAACGGAGCAGGTAAAACCACTACTTTAAACATGCTGGTTGGAGCCCTTTCTATAACAGAAGGGGAAGCAAAGATAAGGGGGAAAGACGCAGGTTCAATAGAAGCACGGCGATTAATCGGTTATTTACCCCAAGACCCCATTTTATATAAACGGAAAACCGCAGAGCAATATTTAGTTTATATGGGGCGTCTTGGTGGCCTAAACAAGCATGAAGCTAAGGAAAAAGCTCAGGAATTATTGCATTATTTCAATCTTTTAAATGAACGGAATAAGAAATTGAAGAAATTTTCAGGAGGAATGAAACAAAAAGTCGCACTTGCCGGAGCGATAATCCACAATCCAAAACTACTTATTTTAGATGAGCCTACCACAAATTTGGATCCAGTTGGGCGTTCAGCAATTATCGAGAAAATAAAAGAGTTATCCAAAACAATGAGTGTCTTTATATCAAGTCATATCTTATCCGAAATCGAAGAAATTTGTGATTCCATAACTATTTTGAACCAAGGCAAAATTATATTAACCGATTCTCTCGCTAATATTAAGAAAATGTATATTGGGAATGTATTTGTATTACATACGAATATGAATTCAACGATTATTGAGAAATTGAAAGTAAAAGATTTCATATTAAACGCATGGATGGACGATGTATCCGGAAAAATTCATATTATAGCAAAAGACTCTGAGCAATTACAAGAACTGATAAAAGAAATACTCTTAGATCCTAAAGCCAAGATATTTACTTTTGATCAACCAGAACTATCGTTACAGCAAATATTTATGCGCCTTATTAGTGAAGCTAGTTAAGTGAGGTGAACTATGAATAGTGTATACCCTTAAAGGAAAATTAAAGAACACTCGGCAAAGATTGAAGCAAATTAGTCAAAATAAATCATATCCCACGTTAGTGTTAATTGAAGAAACCTTTTATGATCTTTTTTCACCGCTCAAATTCTCCATATGTATGTGTTTAATGTTAGTATACCCCCTAATAGAAATATTCGCCCCGGTAGACCTTGATTTTAGCGCGATCTCAATCCATCATGCTGCTTCTTTTATTGCGATAGTAATGACCTTTCCTTTATTTTTTTGGACTTTTGGTATTATTTTAACCAGCATCATTGGGTTTTTCGGTTCCCCCCTTATTTCAGAAGAGATTAATAATGGAACTATGGTAATCCTTATCAGTAAACCAATAAAGCGCTATAAGATTTTCCTTGGAAAATACATAGCATTATTGATATTCGCATTATTATTAAGTTTTTGTACAATCTTTTTGTTGGGATGGATTTCCGTCTTGCGCTATTCAGGTAATATCTTTCACTTTTTTGGGATTTCACCCTTTTTGTTTTCAGTGTTGCTTTATGCGGTTGTTATTTCCTTGATTTTTGGGAGTATAACATTAGCGCTTTCCTCGATTTTTAAAAATTCCAGAAATCCAATACTAGTTGTAGTTCTATTCGTAGTAATCCCATATATCGGATTCTTTTTCCTTCGAGAATTAATACATTTTGATTACGTAGATCTCCAACTCTATCATTTCGATTTAGGATATCACTTGGCAAATGTTTATGTGATGTTTATAGAACTGTTTAACGCACTTCCCCCCTCAATCGGGTGGCAATCAACTTTTGCGGATGTTTACAGTGTATATTCGTATCTTGGAATAGTGGATGCCGATCAAAATATAGTATTAGGAGGATTAGAAAAGACCAATTATTATCTGCCAAGTATTTCATTGTTAATTTGGCTTATTATTGCGGTGTTATTATTACTTTATGGCATATTTAGTTTACAGAAAAGAGAAATTTCGAGTTAAAATTAGATTTTTTTGTAGTCTCTATTGATTAGGATATAAATAGTAGAATATAAATTGTATTATTAAGTATATACCTAATAAAGGAATATAAAATTAAGATAGGAAAGTTAATGGATGAACTAAGAATTAAACGTTACCGAGATAAGATCGACCATGTATTTGAATATATTCATGACCTACCATTAAAACCTAAAAATGAACTTGAAAAGCGTGGAATTTTTTACTCTCTTCAAACATCTATTGAAGCTGTGGTTGATTTGACTGCAATGCTTGTAAGAGATTTAGGAATCCAAGTGAAAGAAGATAATTTTAATATTTCTGAGATTGTTAAAGTACATAAGTTAAACCCTGAATTAGGAGAGAAACTAAAAAAAGCAAATGGGTTGAGAAATATAATAGTTCATCGATATAACGAAATTGATGAAGATTTAATATTAGCATCTGTTAATGAAGTTAGAGATATCCTATTAAAATGGATTGAAATTATCGAAGAGTGTTTTAATGAAATCAACAGACCTAAATAAATTAGAAGAAGATTTGCATTATTTAAAGGATAAATATGACGTTATACTCTATGGATCTAATGTAGAAGGAGGAGTACGTCCTAAATCAGATATTGATATCGCTATAATTTCATATGAAACTAATAAAGAATATAATATTAAGCTACTAAAAGAACTCTTAGGTAAGTTCCCTTTAAAGTATGATATTCGAGTTTTTGAATTATTTCCTATAGATATTAAAATTTCTATTATTAAAAATTATCGAGTAGTATTTGGAGATCCTCTTGAAATCTCCGAATACTTTTACTTATTTCGAAAAAAGTGGGATGATTGTAAACATCGTATCTTATCAAACCAACTTTTAAGCTACCGTGAGCGCATATCGTATTAAGATCAATATTAGAAAGTGCGTTATAATATCATTTCTTTAGTATATAAGAAATAGAATAAGAAATAAAATAAAGTAAAATTAACAATTGAAAAATTAATTAATGTTTAGTTATTGTAAAAAAAATTTAAATTGATTAAAATTATACATTAAAAAACCGTCAAGATATAATGAAATTATAAAACTTTAGCCCATCTTTTATATTTTGACATTCCTTTTTATAAAGTATGAACAACAAAGATTTTCAAAAAGTTTATCCTTATATGTGCTCAAAGTGTGGGAAGTTTAATCACACACTCAGAGAGTATTGTGAGTTTTGTGGAGCCCACAATACTATGATCCTTGCTAAGAAAGCAGATTATAAAAGTAAGGGACATGCCTGAGATATAGGAAACTCCATTATCCAAGTATGTTCTCCTTCACTTAACTGTTAATTTTATGGTTATATGAATTGGATGAATCTTCCGAAAAAAAAAGTTTTTAAGAATAAGATAATTCCTAAGATAGATACTTCAATCATTACTAATATTAAACTCTTCAAAGGATTCTTCGGTTTCAAACTTAAATCATGTAATTAAATTAAATTTTCTATGTTATTCATTATTATTCTCTACTAAAATCAATACAGAATCTTATCAAAAAATTTCTCATTTTTAATAAAAGTTCTGGATTTAGGTTCTTGATCTTTTTATAAGATTTTTCAAATATATGGTTAAAGTAAAAAGAAAAAAGATAATTTCAAATTAATGAACTTATTGGAAAGTAAAGTGCAATAGAGAGAAAGGCTGCCATTGGAAATGTTAATAACCAAATCATCACAATCTTCCACAATCCTTTCTTTGTTGGTGCTCTTCTTGCTTTAGCTAATCCTATTAAAGAAGCAACAAGCATATGAGAACCAGATAAGGGAATTCCTAATAATGTTCCAAAAAATAATATGATTGCGATAGGTATTTCGCTAGCGAATGCTGTGCTGGGATGTAATTCAGTTATTGTACCCACATTTTTTATAACCCCACGACCAAGGATGATAATTCCAGTTGCTAAACTTAAACCGGTAAATAATAGTAATAAATTTGTATCAATACCTATTCCAATCCCAACCACAATTCCTACTGCATTTGAGCAATCATTCCCTGCTCTCGAGAATGCCGTCCAACAAATCACGCCTAATAAAATATATGAAAAATATTTTTCCGTCTTTTCATAACTCCTAAAACCAGACAATTTATTGATTATAAACTTATGAATAAGTTTATAGGTAACAAATGTTATTCCATATCCTATTAAAGGTGATAGAAGCCACCATAGACTCATTTCTAATATTGTTAACCAATTTACACCTAAACCTCCTCCAAGAAGTACTCCAACTCCTATGATCGAGCCAATAGTAGCGTGAGTTGTGGATATGGGTAAACCTAAAGCGGAAGATAATATAAGCCAAATAGCGGTAGAAATTAAAATTGTTAAAACAATTGCATTCGATACTTCGAACACAAGTAAATCTTTTCCAACTGTCTCGCTTACAGCATTACCTAATAATAATGCTCCAAAAATCGCAAAAATAGTGGCAAGGATTAATAGTTCTTTCATAGTTAATGTTTTTGCTCCATATAAGGTCGCCATAGTCTCATCGTTAGCACCAATCCCAAAACTGATGATGATTGAAATAATCAAAAAAATTATTACGATGTATAATAATGCCATTTAAACCACAAAAACTTTAATTTTATCTACTTGGATACTTTATTATTAATCCCCTTAGGTAATCTGAGGTTTCTTCAACCCAAGAGGAAATCTCATAACTATACGTTACCAATTTTGAAATTACATATATCCTTATTGGTTCATCTTCCATTTTGTATAATTTTTCAAGAAGTTCAAATTTTACTGCGCGAGCTTTGCGTTTTAAATCTTCAATGGTAAAGGTAATTTTATAAGCACTATCAAAATCAGTTTCAATCGTAGTGGCACAATTGATTAGTTCTTCAACTGATTGAGCACAAGCATTACACAATTCTCTAAATTCCTCT
>Ga0180437_10002039_pt1 | contig 33351 bp, 20 predicted proteins | sample SS_ome_4_FD_132410 | JGI IMG/M metagenome (GOLD analysis project Ga0180437, IMG submission 132410) | Hypersaline lake sediment archaeal communities from the Salton Sea, California, USA - SS_3_D_1 metaG | ecosystem: Environmental > Aquatic > Non-marine Saline and Alkaline > Hypersaline >... | reverse complement strand
ATTAGGCGCCCTGCTGCTGATCAACCGCTGGGTTCCCTTGGGTTCGGCGATTCCAGCCCTGAGGGTCCCCCACATCCAGGCGCTCATCGTGGGTTGGTTGACTCAACTCATCCTGGGCGTAGCCTGGTGGCTTTTTCCCCCTCTCAAGATCGGCCTGCGCCCTGGGGAAACACGGCCTGTGCGGCGCGGCCAGCAGCAACGTGGCAACGAACCCCTCTTCTGGGCAACCTTTGTCTGCCTCAACGCCGGTATTCTGCTGCAAGCGGTCGGGGCACCCCTTTATAGCTGGACCAGGATTGAACTGTTCAATGTCCTGGCCAGCATCTCGGGCTTGTTCCTATTGGCTGCAGCCATCGCCTTTGTGCTCAACATGTGGGGCCGTGTGCGGGCGTTGGGCCGGGGCAAATAGGGCCTGGTGAACCATTGGCCTCCCAAATCCGTTATAGTATTACCAGGCGGGCACTCTGGAGAGCTGCCCGCCCTCTTTTTTCTCATGTCGCGCTGTACGTAGGCTAGACGGCGGCTGGCATCGCCTCCGGCAAGGCCTCCAATCACTACCACCTTGTTTGATTGCAGGCTCAAAACGTGGTATAGTCCGTCAGCAGTTCAGCGCAGATCCTGGAAAGAAAGATTTCATGCTGAGTTTCGTTAGCCGCCGGCTTGTGTTCATCACTATCATTGCGGTGCTCATCATCTTTTTCGCCTACCTGGGGATGGGTATGGTCCTCAACTCTGAGGCGTACGAGCCCAACTACAATTTGCTGCAACACGGCGTGAGAGCCTGGCGGGAAACACGTGCATTCCTCGCCGGCCGGAACCCCCTACCTTCCCGGGATCTCCTCCTGGAGGCCTATGTGAACTCGATGGGATTGGTGCTGGTGGCACTGGCGATCGCCGCTGTTCTGGGGTTGTGCATTGGCATCGTGACGGCCCTGACCAAGCGCAGGTGGCTGATCCTGCCCCTTCTCGCGCTCACCATCGTCGGCATCTCGGTCCCCTCTTTTTTTGCCGGCCTGCTCCTGCGCCTGGGCGAGTTGAAATTCCTGGACATCTTTGGCCGGCGCCTGGTGAGCATGGCCGGCTTTGGCTGGGACTTTGAACACATGCTGATGCCTGTGCTTGTGTTGGCTGCCTGGCCCCTCGCCTACCTCACCCGGGCGTCCTTCATCTCCCTCAGCCGGGTCATGGAAGAGGACTATATCCGGACCGCCTATGCCAAGGGGCTGACCATACCCTGGACGGTCAGTGGCCATGCTCTGCGAAACGTCGCCATCCCGGTTCTGACCGCCCTGGGTGTTTCGATCCGATTCTCCCTAAGCGTCCTGCCGATCGTCGAGTTCTTTTTTGTCTGGCCTGGCATGGGCGTCCGGCTTCTGCAAGCCATCAACCAGCGCCAAGCCACTGTCGTTGTTGCTCTGGCCCTCGCCCTTGGATTGACCATCCTGCTCGTCAATCTGAGCCTGGACGTCCTCTACCGCATTGTCGATCCGCGTACGAGGGATGCCTGATGGAGTTCCTCAAGAACGTCCTCGGCCAGCTACTCAACCCCAGGTCACACCTGGAGAGACTGTATCGCTCCGATCTGGAAGCCGGCGCTGATACCACCAGCAGCGTTCCCATAGTCACTCGGGGACGTTTGCGTCCCAGGCACATTGTGCGCAACTTCCCTTTACTGATCGGCACGGCCCTGGTCGCCGGTTTGTTCCTCCTGGCGGTTTTTGGCCCTCTTTGGGCGCCCAAGAACCCCTACATCGCCAGCGCACATATCGTCCCCCACTATGACTTCCAGCAGGATGAGTACATCCGACCGCCTTTGCCGCCTTCAGACGAGTACCCTCTCGGCACCGACCGTTGGGGCAACGACCTTCTCAGCCTGATGATGCATGGGGCGCGCAACACCCTGGTGGCCTGCGCATTTATCACCATGGTGCGCATCCTCGTAGGCCTGATCCTGGGGGGCGTGGCGGGTTGGAACGAGGGCAAGACCTTCGATCAGGCAGTTATGGCCCTGGTGGTCGTCATTACCTCAGTGCCGATATTGATCAGCAGCATGATTCTGATCTATGCCCTTGACATTCGCAAGGGACTGCCTGTATTTATCATCGCCCTATCGGTGATCGGCTGGGCAGAGATCGCCCAGTATATACGCAGCGAGTTTCTGGTCCTGCGCAGGGCTCCCTTCATCGAGGGGGCACGGGCCACCGGCCTGAGTGGATTTGCCACGGCCGTCCGCCACGTCCTCCCCAACGTGCTCCCCTACCTATTGGTGATCACCTTCCTGGAGATGGGTGCCGTGATGATGCTCCTGGGTGAGCTGGGCTTCATCGGGGTTTTCATCGGCGGGGGGAGCCGCATCCCCGTCGTCACCGACCCGCTCGACCTTGGGAGCTACGACCTCGTGGGCATCCCCGATGTGCCAGAGTGGGGCGTCATCCTTGCTGAAGGCTTTCGCTTTCTGCGCTACAAGCCCTTCGTCGTGCTCCCACCTGCGCTGGCCTTCTTTATCTCTGTGGTTGCTTTCAACACCATGGGCGAGGGATTGCGGCGTCTGATCAACCAGGCCGGCTTTAGCACCGGCTTTCTCCTGCGCAAGCGCATGGTGCTGGTAATCGCGGGTCTGACCCTGGCCACCCTCTTTATCATGAACAACACCGGGCCCGCGCCCTGGTATCAACGGGTAGCCGACGCCTTTAGCGGCGACCAGGCCTACGAGCACATAGAGATTTTGGCCGAGATGGAGGGCCGTGCCAGCGGACAACCCAGCGGAGACCGGGCTGCAGCCTATATTGCCGAAAAGTTCGAGGCCTACGGGCTGGAGCCTGGTAGGAGGCGCACCAGTTACATCGATTATCTGGAGACCCGGGTCGTGCGGCCTTTGGAGCAGCCTTACCTGGCTCTCCTGGATAGCGAGGGCCGCCCACTCCAAGAGTTCCGCCATCAGCTCGAGTTCGGCTTTGTGATCGACGGTCACGGCGGGAGCGGCGACGTTACGGCCCCACTGACCTTTGTCGGGTTCGAACTTGAGCCCGGACAGTACAATTGGGAATCCTTCAAGGGACTGGACCTGCGCGACCGGGTCGTGGTTTTGATGCAGGGCAACGCTCCACCAGACTTTGCCACCGAGGCGCTGATCCGTGGCGCGCGCGGAGTGCTCTGGATCGCCGGCGACGGTCGCGACGACATTCGCTCCCAGATCCAGCTTGCTGATTCGGACCAGCGCTACCTGGTCCAGCCCAACATCCCCATCTACCGCGTCCGTCCTTCAGTTGCCGCGGCCCTGTTCGCGCCATCAGGGGTCGCCTTGACCGAACTGTTGTTGCACGATGAGGCCGTCGACCAGTCAGGTCCCGGCTGGTTCACCAAGGACCAGAGCGCTACTGTGCGCTTGGCCCTGCATCTAAGCGAGCCCCAGGACATCGAGGTCCCCTGTGTACTGGGCCACAAGCTCGGCTCTGACTATGATCTGGGCGACCAAGTGGTCGTCGTTTTTGCCAGCTACGATGGCCTGGGGCTCGATCCCGACGGCACGCTCTATCCAGCGGCCAACCACAACGCTTCCAGCATCGGTTTGCTGCTAGAGATCGCCCGCCTATGGCAGCAGCAGGAGCTGAACGCTCGCCGCTCGGTGGTCTTTGTCGCCTGGGGGGGCGGACAACTGGACGATTCAGGCGCAAGGGAGTATCTGAACAATCGCAATAACTATCCCAGCCTGTCCGCCCGTAGCATGTACCGGGACTTTGCACCCGCCGTGATCGTCCAGCCCGACTATGTTGGAGCGGGTGGGGAGGCGCTGTTTATCCACCCAGATTCTGACCAGCGCCTGTCTTCCCTGTTGAAGGAAACGGCCACCGAGGCTGGCCTCACCGTCGTGTCGGAGCAGGAGACCGTCCTGCCCCACGATCAACTCGTGAATTCGCGGAGGACCGACTGGCTCCACTTTACCTGGTCGGATCCTGACATCCCGCCTGACCAGGACACCCTGGACCACATCGATCCCACAAAACTACAGGCGGTAGGCGAGGCACTCTCGCTGGCCTTGACCCAGATCGTCCGGCAGGCAAATTACTAGTCAGCGGCCGAAGCCATTCGGAGAGTATGGACGTGTCCAAGAAAAGTCTGTATACACTGTGGATCCTAACCGCGATTGTAGCTGTGGCCCTGTTGGCTGCGACCCTTGCCCTGGCCGCCAGGGCCAGAACCTATCAAATTCTGAATGACACGGTCTATCTGACCAGCAGAGAAGTTGCGGTCCGCCTGCACCAAGGGCCCGACGCGGAATCACCTGTAGTAGCAGCCCTGGTTCCCGGTTCAGCTGTGACCGTCTTGGACGTATCCAGCGGGGACGGCCAGACCTGGTATCACGTACAGAAAGGTGGGATGACGCCTGGTTGGGTTCCGGCCGACCATGTCCGCCTGAACCCACCCTAGAATCAGCGTTGGCTGGATAGCGAGCCATCCAGCCAATAGGAAATCATGTCCAAAAGCCAGAGACCGTCACGCATCGGGCCGGTGCAGGCCCAAGAGCGAATCGAATTCGTCGACATCCTGCGGGGCTTTGCCATACTCGGCATCCTGGTCGCCAACATGGCTGGCTTCGCTGGCTTTTCGAACGACCCCCAGGCCTGGACCGATCCCCTGGATCGCGCCATCCTGATTCTGACCCGTTTCCTGGTAGAGGCCAAGTTCTATTCCCTGTTCTCGTTCCTGTTCGGGTGGGGCATGGCCGTGCAGATGGCTCGCGCCAAGGCGCGAGGTACCAGGTTCGCGCCGCTCTGGCTGCGCCGGATGCTGATCCTCCTCATCTTTGGCTTGATCCACGGCCTGCTCATCTGGTCTGGAGACATCCTGACCCTGTACGCCCTCTACGGCATCTTGTTGCTACCATTTGGCAACCGCTCCCAGAAGACCATCCTGATCTCGGCCACACTCGCCCTGCTCCTCTCCATTGTGTTGACCCTGCCCGGCGGGGCTTTGGATGCATTCCGGGCATGGTACGAGCATGCAACATCTTTCCTCCGCTCCGGGACCTACTCCGAGGGACTCTATGCGACCGGGACCTATCGCGAAATCACCCGGCTCCGCATACAAGAGTTCTTCTCGGGCCGTTCTTGGTTCCTCTATACCTTTGGGAACATCTTTGGCATGTTTCTGCTCGGCCTCTATGCCGGCAAACGGCGGATCTTTCAGGAGATCGATCGGCACCTGCCCCTGCTCCGCCACATCCTGTGGGCTGGCTTGGCCATCGGCGTTGTCTTCAATGGGCTCTACGTTCTGACCCTCTTAAATGCGGAACTTGTATCGCCCCAACACTACCGCATGGTGTCCCGCGGGGCTCGCACCATTGGCGCCCCGGCCCTGATGCTGTTCTACGTATCGGGCATCATCCTTCTCGCCCAGAAGGATGTATGGCAGCAGCGGCTGGCCCCCCTGGCGAGCGTGGGCCGCATGGCCCTCACCAACTACCTCCTTCAATCGGTGGTGTGCACGCTGATCTTTTACAGCTACGGTCTGGGGCTGTACGGCGAGGCCGACCCCCTGCTGGGCTTGATCTTTACTGTCGTGATCTATTTGGCCCAGATCCGTTTCAGCGAATGGTGGCTCGGACGCTACCGGTTCGGCCCCGCGGAATGGTTGTGGCGGACCCTCACCTACGGCAGATTCCAACCATTGCGCCGTGGGACTGCGCACGGCGATCATGGGCTTGCCATCTTGGACCGGCTTCGCAGGCTCGCCGCCCGGGTTGGCGCCAAGAGAGCCCTGGTGAGTGTCTGGGTCGTGCTGTTGCTCTGGGCAGCAGCCCTCGGCGTCTGGTACATCCGCCTGGAGGGCAGTTTGTCCGGTGCCACACCTCCCCTCGAGCTCCCCAAGGTTCAGGCCGAGGCCACCGCAACGTCTATCGTGACCGAGGCGGGCTCCGTCGCCGAGGTCCATGCAGGAACCGTGGCCGAGCCTCAGCCCGAGATCCAGACCACACCGGTTGTGGACCCAGTCGCCTATGCGCCGGGTCCCATTGCAGCTTCCGGTGACCTATGGGCCCTTGCTTCCACCTTTGACGCCCAGTCGGCGCTGGAACAGATCGAGACCTTGGCCGCTCCCCCCTTCTATGGACGCTATCCAGCCTCCGCAGGAGGATGGGCTGCCGGTGATTATATCGCCGAGCAATTCGCCCGGTACGGATTGCAGCCAGCCGGGGATGATGGAACCTTCTTCCAAGCCTTCCCCTTCGAGTACGTCGCCCTGGCGGCCATGCCACACCTGATCGTCGAAGCTCCTGGTGATAAGATCCACCAAGACTATGCCCTCCACCAGGACTATTCGACCGTCGTCCGGGGCTACCTGGGGCACGGCACAGCCAGCGGTGAGGTTGTATGGGCCAACAACTGCGCTCCGGACGATTTCGGCCCCCTGGATGCGGTGGGCAAGATCGTCCTGTGCCGCACTCCTTCCCTAGCAGATGCCGGGCGGAATGCCCTGGAGCACGGAGCTGCGGGCCTGTTGCTGCTGACGGATCCAGCTGAACGACCACCTGATTTTGGCACGACCTACTATGAACCCCTGGTCCCCCAGCCAATCCCGGCCTTTCTGATCTATCCCCCGGTGGTTGAGGATCTGCTGGTAGGAAGTGGGCTCTCTTTGGGAGATCTGTCTACCAGCTTTGCTACCTCCCGTCTGGCGACGCGAGCCCGGATCGAGGTACAGACCGTGGGCGCAGAGGCCTGTCCTATCCAGGGATGCCTGGGACGCAACGTCCTGGGGATGATTCCCGGGCGCGATCCCGAATACGCCGGCCAGGTTATCATCATCGGTGCACATTACGACCACCTGGGCCAGGCACCCGATGGCACAGTTTGGATGGGTGCCAACGACGACGCCTCCGGGGTGGCAGTCCTGCTCGAGTTGGCGCGGACCTGGCACGAACAGGGATATGTACCACGGCAGACGGTGCTGTTCGCTGCCTGGGACGCCGAAGAAGAAGGCCTGCTTGGGTCCACGCACTATGTCCTGCATCCCCGTTATCCCTTGCAAGACACCGTAGCCATGGTCCAGTTTGACATGGTGGGTGCGGGCGGGGATACCCTGTGGATCGACGGCGAGGGAGAGTTGGGACAACATCTCCGCGCGGTGGCCGAGGCGCTGGGCATCGAAACGGAGCTCACCCACTTTGGTCGCAGCGATCATGTGCCTTTCATGGAGGCCGGAGTCCCCGCCGATCTCCTGATCTGGCGCTTTGATGAAGCGGCACAGCCCGAGTACCACCGGCCGGTGGACACCCCGGCCATGATCGAGACCGACAAGTTGCAGGCAGTGGGCCAGATTGCAGCTCTCACGGTGTTGGGCCTCAGCGAGGGGAATTCGGCCATCAAGGATCTGCTCAACCAGCGCGCAGCGGCCATAGAGCAAGGCGACTTGGAGGCGTTTCTGGACACTTCGATCCCCGATCAGCAAGCCGTCGACCGCTTCTGGTTCGCCGAAATGCAATCCCTTCTCGACGCCTCCGCCTCAAGCCGCTTCGAGCTCGAGGCTCTGGACCTACGCGTCCTGGGCCGCGTAGCGACGGCCACGGTCAGGATGACCCTGGAGCAGGCCGTCGACGACGAGCAGGACCCCCAAGCTCGATCCGCCCTGCTCGAAGCCCGGTTCGAGCACGACGGGCAGGCTTGGCGGTGGGCTGGCCCCAACCTCGTCTGGACGGAGCCAGGCGATGGTCTCGCCGTGGCGTACCCCCCGGGCAGCGACGCGGGATTGGACGGGCTGGGGCAGCAGGCTGCCTGGCAATACGCCGAGATGGCCGCCCAGTTGGGATTGCCTGCCGGGACAGAAGCAACGCTGTTGTTATTCCCCGACTCTGGCTCCCTGCGGGCAAGCACCGCCCTTTCCCTGCCACCAGGTCAGGATGTGTGGGTCGGCGAGAGCACCGTGAAGCTGACCTACCGAAGCGACATCAGCAGCAGCCTGCAGCTAACAGATGCCTTGGTCCAGTTGGTAATGGCCGAGGCAGGGGTGACCGAAGCCGCCGCCCCCTGGCTGTGGCAGGGTCTACCCCTCGTCCTGAGGGCCAGGGGCGATCCAATAGCCACCCAGACCGAGTACCTGCCCCGCCTGCAGCGTCTGCTGGGGGCGGACTCGATCACGCCCAATGAAGTCACGGCCTGGGCCGCCGTGGACTATGTACAGCAGCATCTTGGCTGGCAGGGGTTGGGACAGTTCGTCGCCGATCTGGGACAGGCCTGTCGCGATGGCCTGTGCGAAAACGATGACGGCCTGGACCGCGTCCTCTCGGACGCCCTGCAGCTCGACGCTGTCTCTTTCGAGTCGGCCTGGCAGGATCATTGGCGCGAGCGACTCGCGGCGGCCCAGGCAGAGCTGGATGCCCTGCTGGAAGCGCGTACCGAGGCAATATTGAGCCACAACCAGACTGCATTTCTGGACACTGTGGACCCCAGCGTACCCAACCTTCTCGCCGAGGAGCAGCACTGGTTTGCTGAATTGGCCCAATATGACCTGGCGGAATTCTCTCTAACCGGCAAGCCGATCGCCCTCTTGGAGGAGGGGGGCTTAGGGGCGGACGTCACCCTGGACTACCACCTGGCTGACGCCAATTCGGTCCCCTGGGGCAAGGGGACCATCCCACTCAAAGCCCGTTTGACACCAGGTGGCAGCGGGGTCCGCTGGGCAGGCTTCCCCTTCGAGATATTGCCGGGGGATGGGGTCCAGGTCCTCTATGCAGCCGGCCAGGAGGAGCGTGCTGGCGAAATGCTGCAGGCAGCCGAAGCGCTCTATCCCCTGCTGGCCAGAGAACTCGAGATCGAGCAGCCCGCCGCTCTATTGATCAAACTGTACACCTCCGACCAGGACTTCCGTGCCGGAATTTCTCTCTCTTTCCCGCGGGCCCCGTGGGCACAAGCATGGACCGGCCGGGAGAGTTCGCTCAAGCTGTGGCTGCAGGACGACGCGACACCAGACGGGTACCGCCCGCTGCTTGCCATCCAGATGGCGCGCCACCTATTGTATCAGATGGGCGTGGACTCCGGATGGCTGGTCAAGGGAGCAAGCCTGTACCTGGCCGGCACCCTGGACGCCGGTGTCGGCGAGCTGATCTCTGCCCAGGAGCTGTACAAGCTGCTCCAGAACTTGCACCGGGGATCGCCTCCCACCCTGGAGGCCATACTACCAGACCACGAGCTCTTGGAGACCGAGTTCCCAGGAGTCCAGGCTCAGGCCTGGGATACAGTGCGCTACTTGGAGTACGCACATGGCCGGGAGGGGCTGCTGGCCGTGCTTCACAACCAGGCACAGGGACTCGATCTCGACGCCGCCTTGCAAGCGGCCATCGGCCAGACGCTGGCTGAATTCGAGGCAGCATGGGTAGAATCCTTGGGTCGTGCCCACGCGCCGGCGGCGTGGATCGAGATCGCCAACGCCTTTGATCTAGAACGAGCCGATGAGCACGTTGCCTATCTCGCCAGCCCTGCGTTGGCCGGCCGTCAGGCCGGCTCGTCCGGCGCCGAGGCTGCGGCGGCCTACATCGCCGACAGGTTCGCTGACTATGGGCTGCGGCCGGTTGGGGAAGACGGTGGGTTCTTCCAGACCTTCCCCCTCACCTACACCACGTTGCTCGCAGCCCCACGCCTGGAGATTGTGGGCCAGGATGGTCAAGACACCGAGCCCCTCGTCTACCGTCAAGACTATTTGCTCGCCTCGGGAGGGCTGAGCGGGCAGGGGAGCGCAGCGGGCGAATTGGTCTGGGTGCTCGACGAGGAGTATCGGGATATGGACCTCGATGGTAAGGTCGTCCTCCGCCTTCCTTCGGAGACGATGGATATCGAAACGCGGAGGGCCATCGAACATGGAGCCAGCGGCCTGATCCTGGTCGGTCCCAAGGAGACGGAAAAAGAGGTATGGGCCAAGACCCCACTGTCTCTCGAGGCGCCTGCCATCGATGCCATCCCTGTGCTGCAACTCACCAAAGGGGGATACGAGCGACTGCTTGAGGCAATCGGCCAGACGCACGAAGCCCTGCTCGACTCGCCGCCAGCACTGCCATTGGGAGTCGAGGCTAGGGTGGAGATACCCTTCAGTGCACCAGAGAGCGTCCAAACGGCCAACGTCCTGGGCTTGCTGCCAGGCTCCGACCCGGACCTTGCTCAGGAGGTGATCGTCCTTGGTGCCCATTACGATCACGTCGGCGACGATCCCCCCGGTGAGCAGGGGGAAGGCCTGCACTACGCAGGCGCCAACGACGACGCCAGCGGCATAGCGGTCCTGCTGGAGATAGCGCGCCTGTGGCATGAAAGGGGGTACCAACCTGGCCGTAGTGTACTCTTTGTCGCCTGGGGGGCGCAGGAGCCTGGCGAACTGGGATCCCGCTACTACGTCGACCATCCGCTTCTGCCCCTGACAGACACGGTGGCCATGCTGCAACTGGACACGGTTGGGGGTGGTGACGGATATTACCTGGAAGCCCAGGGTGGGGGTGCACGAGAGGGCTTGCTGGTGTTCAACCTACAGGTCGCCGACGAGTGGGTTGACGGTCGTCTGGCGCTGCGAAGCAGGTGGGATCAAAGTGACCAGATTCCCTTCCATGAGGCAGGGGTCCCGGCACTGCTGATCACCTGGCGCGAGGCAAGCGAGGACAATTGGCCGGTCGAGATCGCCGATGAAGTAGATCCTTATCGACTGGGCGTGACCGGCTGGATGGTGACCCTGGCGGTGATGGCCACCGCCAGATAGCCAGCTCGAGGTACGTGGGACAGGCCAGCAACTTGGCCCAGGACCATGCCCGAGTTAACTGTGCCTTTCGCCAGGAACACAGCAGCGCCACCAGCCATCACTCGTTGATCCCATCGTCAAACGCCATCTCTGCCTTGACGCCCAGCCAAAGATATGATATACTGCCCCTATACCCCCATGGGGTATAGGGGCAGTCTGAGAATTGCCTTCATGGAACGTGGTCGGAGGGGAAAATGCCTGTGGTCGATACAACCAAAGCACAAGTCACGGCCGTGCCGTACGTCGTGGATGACCTCTGCCAGGCGTGCCGCAAGTGCCTGGCTCGCAGCGTATGCCGCACCAAGGCAATCCTGCAACTGGACCCGGGGGAACCGCCTTTCATCGACCCCAACCGGTGCTATGGTTGTCGTGCCTGTATTCCCGCCTGTCCCCATGGAGCGATTGTGATCAACGGACAGTAGCAGGTTGACATTTTCGGCCGATCGGGTATATAATAGGCACCACGATTTGGGCAGGTACCCAAGTGGCCAAAGGGGGCGGACTGTAAATTCGCTGGCTCAGCCTTCGGAGGTTCAAATCCTTCCCTGCCCACCAAAGGTCCCTTCATCAGAAGGGACCTTTTTTGCATCGCGTTGGCGGCGAACTTCGTAGAGGGCGATGGCACCAGCCACCGCAGCATTCAACGACTCGATCTGGCCGTGCATCGGCAGGCGGATAAGGAAATCGCAAGTCTCGCGGACCAGCCGGGCCAGACCCTGGCCCTCGCTTCCGACGACCAGACCCAGGGAACCACTCAAATCAGCCTGGGTGTAGTACAGGGCTTCAGGTATCGCCTCCAGACCGGCGAGCCACACCCCCTCGGCTTTGAGCACCTCCATAGCCCGCACCAAGTTGGTGACTTGGACCACGCGGACGTGTTCCGCGGCGCCGGACGAAGCCCGCACAGCCGCGGGCGTCACCCCGGCAGCGCGTCGCCCGGGGATGATCACACCATGGGCGCCGGCTGCCTCGGCGGTGCGCAGCAACGAGCCCAGGTTCTGGGGATCCTGTACGTGGTCCAGTTGCAGCAGGAAGTGAGGCTCGCCAGCCAGCCTGGCAGCAGCCAGCACCGTGTCCAGGTCCACGTAGGGATAACCGGAAACCTCAGCGGCGAGGCCCTGGTGGTTGGCCTCGCCGCCTAGTCTGTCCAGCTCTCGCCGCTCCACCATCTGGACCGGCACCTTGGACTGCTCCGCCAGCGTACAGATCTGGCTCACAATGCCTGTGGATTTCCCCCCCCTTGCCAACAGCACTTTGAATACCTGGCGCCGCCCGGCGCGCAGTGTCTCGCGCACAGGCTGGCGGCCATACAGGATCTCTCGCATCTTTTGGCTACCGGCTCACCCGCCAGCGCGTCCCCTCTGGACCATCCTCCAGGCTGATGCCCAGGTCGGCCAGTTGGTCACGTATGGCATCAGCCCTGGCCCAGTCGCGGGCCTCGCGCGCTTCCTGACGGACATCGAGCAGCATGCGCACCAGGCCATCCAGCAACTCGCTGTCCGCCTGAGAGACTGCAGTCTGGCCCAACTCCTCGAAAAGCAGGCCCAGCACGTCACCGCCCAGGGCCTGGTAAAAGCCGTCGATTGCTTGTAGTGTCGCGCCACTCACCGGTTCTTCAGAGTTGAGGAGGGTGTTCACCTCGCGGCTCAGGTCGAACAAGGTGGCGATGGCCCGCGGAGTGTTAAAGTCGTCGTTCATACCCTCTTCGAAGCGAGCCCGGTAGTCGTCTAGCTTGGACGACCACTCAGCATCCACCTGGCCGCCATCAGCATCGCGCAACCGATCGCGGACCAGGGCTGCAGTACCTGTCAACCGTTCCCAGCCGCGACTTGCAGCATCCAACGCGCCTTCGCCAAAGTCGGTGGGTGAGCGGTAGTGGCTGCTGAGGATAAAGAAGCGAATGGTCATGGGGGTGTAGCGCTCCAACAGGTCCTTGACATAGATGGCGTTGCCCAGGCTCTTGCCCATCTTGATGCCATCTACGGTGACCATATTGTTCAGCAACCAGTAGTTGCAAAAGACTTCCCCGGTGGCCGCCTCGATCTGGGCAATCTCGCACTCGTTATGGGGGAACATGTTCTCCAATCCCCCTCCGTGGATGTCAAAGGGCTGTCCCAGGTACTTGGTGGCCATCACCGAGCACTCCAAGTGCCAGCCAGGATAGCCCGAGCCCCAAGGGCTAGGCCAGCGCAGGATGTGGCCCTTGTCAGCCTTTTTCCACAGGGCAAAGTCGGCTGGATGACGCTTGTCCGGGTTGAGCGCCAGCCGCGCGCCTTCTTCCTGGTCCTCTACCTTGCGTCCGGATAACTTGCCATACTCTGGCCAACTCTCTACATCAAAGTAGACCGAACCATCGACCTCGTAGGCGTGGTCCCGCTGCAGCAGGAGCTCGACCAATTGGATCTGCTCGGGGATATGGCAACTGGGCCGGGGGAAAATGTCAGGCCGCACCCAATTGAGGGTATCCATATCCTCAAAGTAGCTGCGCATATAGGTCTCTACCAGTTCCATCGGTTCGACCCGGTCCTTGGCAGCTCGCTTGAGGATCTTGTCTTCGCCCTCATCGGCGTCGTCGGTCAGGTGGCCCACATCGGTGATATTCTGTACGTAGCGCACCCTGTAGCCCAGGTAGCGCATATAGCGCACGATGGTGTCAAAGGAGACGTAGACCTTGGCATGGCCAACGTGAGCATGGTCATAGATGGTCGGCCCACAGACGTAAATCGTGACAAAGTCTTCGTGTATTGGTTTGAACTCCTCCTTGCGACGAGTCAAAAAGTTATACACGGTCAGCGCCATTTTTGTTCCTCCCTTGTGGTTGAACTCGGATTGCGGCTACAGCGCAGACATGGGATGCTGTCTTTCAGAGACAACATCCCTCAAGACAGATGCAGATCCTTTTCCAACCCCAGAGCGGATGGCGCGTGGTCCGCGTCTTGCTACCCATTCTCATGATCCCTGCCCGTGGGGGGTACCATGGCTCTCCGCACGGCAATGATCAGATCCACCGCCGTGTCAACTGACACGCGGCTGGCATTGATCGTGAGGTGATACAGTGTCGGATCCAGCCAATCGGCGTCGTGGTAGCGACGTACGTAATCAAACCGGGCCCGATCGCTGGCGCGCACTCGGCTCTGGGCTGTTCGTTTATCCAATCCCATCCGATCCATGACGATCTGGACCCGGTAGGTCGAAGGCGCGACTATCTGGAAATGCAGAGCGCTAGGGTGTCTCTTGAGCAGAACCTGGCCACCCCGCCCCAGGACTAGGACATTTCCCTCGCGGGCCAGCCCTCGGATGACAAGTCCCACCATGCGGACATACCCCTCCAGTGAGGCGCTGATGGGCGGCACGGTGGGTGAAAAGAGCCCAGAAAAGGGGATGGTCAGACCTGACATCCCAGGGTAGGAAAGCCCGCCTGTATCCTCGAGCGGCGTCGTGGATGCAGGACCACTCCGCAGACTGGGCATAGTTCGCAGAGCCTTCAGCATCTGGTTGACCAGGCCACGTTCTCCTTCGTGCTCCAGCTCGGCCAGGGCCACGGAGGGCACTCCAGCCTTCAGGGCCGCCTCGTTGATTGTCTCAGCATCGACAAGCCGGAGATCCAACGCCTGAGCAACCCTGGCAGCGATCTCTTCACCATGGCTACCGAGTTGGCGCGAGATGGTGATGACTGTCATCTGTTACTCACCTATGCACTTCGGGTTGGGCAAAGACCAAGCGCCCTTCTGTCTTCTGCAGGACCTTTTTCACCAACACTGGAATGGTCTGGCCGATGTAGGGCCTGCCCTCCTCGACCACGATCATGGTTCCATCATCCAGGTAGCCAACACCCTGACCCAATTCCTTTCCCTCCTGAATGACCTTGACAGCGATCGTCTCGCCGGGCAGCAGAACCGATTTCACGGCATTGGCCAACTCGTTGATGTTCAAGATCATCACACCCTGGAGTTGGGCCACCCGATTCATGTTGTAGTCGTTGGTAATGATCGGGCAGCGCAGGTTCTTGGCAAGCATGATCAGCTTGTCGTCAACCTCCCGGGCCTCAGGTACATCCATGTCGGTGATACGTACCGGCACAACAGACTCTTGCTTGAGCCGGTTCAGCATGTCCAGTCCCCTCCGCCCGCGATTGCGCCGCAAGAGGTCTGGCGAATCGGCCACATGCTGTAGCTCGTTCAGTACAAAGCGGGGCACCAGCATCGTCCCCGAAATAAAGCCGGTTTGGCTGATGTCCGAGATCCGCCCGTCGATGATCACACTGGTGTCCAGCAAAACGGGCCGCTCATCCATGGATGGGCCCTCGCCGGAGAATCGGTTGCCAATCAGGCCAAAGAGATCTCGCTGGCGCATGGTCATGACCACCACACCAAGGTAGCCAAAGAGCACTGCGCCGACGAAAGGCAGTATCTCACCAAAAGGCGACGGTAGGTTCGCCAGGACGGGCGACAGGAGTGCAGCAACGACCAGACCTACGATGAGGCCGATGATAATGGCAAAAAGCTCCTGCGCTGGAAGCTGGCGAATTTTCTGTCGGATATACATGATCGGTCTTATGGTAATCCAGGGGGTGATGATGCCCCCCAGGGCGACGCCAGCGAGCATGAGGACCACAACGTAGCGGAGATAATATTCGGGAGGTGCACTGCCGGCAAAGTACTCTCCCACTTGCCAGCCAACTACGCCAAACACAATCATACCAATGAAACGCAAGATAAGTTCTAAAAGCATTTTTCTCGACCTCCAAAGCAGTATTCACTTCTTGCTTTCACCCGATCATCTCATAGTCTTTCCTTTCGGGGCTGGTTCTCCACGTTGACGCGTCCACTTGCAGGACGGCTTCACACGAATATGACAGAATAAATAGGGATAAACCTCAAGATCAATACCATCTTAACACATTCCCAGGCAATTGTCAACGTAATCTGAAAAAGGGATTACTTTTGGCCCAGGGCCACCGCCAGCGCATCGGCCACCGAACGAACAGGGATGATCTCCATCCCCTGCGGGAGATCGCCAGGCCGGCGATGGGTGGCAGGCACAAGGCAACGACCGAATCCCAGTTTGGCAGCCTCGTTCAGCCGCCGCGAGAGATGGCCCACCGCCCTGAGCTCACCCGAGAGCCCCACCTCTCCCACAGCAGCCAGGTCAGCCGGCAAAGGTAGATTCTGGAAGCTGGAGGCAATGGACAGAGCCACGGCCAAGTCGGCAGCAGGCTCGTTGACCCGCAGGCCTCCGACTACGTTCACAAACACATCTTGGTCGAACAGGCGCAGACCGACCCGCTTGGAAAGAACGGCCACCAGCAACAGCAACCGGTTAAAGTCTATGCCATTGGCCGTGCGGCGCGGCAGACCAAAGCTCGTTGTGCTGGCCAGCGCCTGAATCTCGACCAGGAGGGGCCGGGTGCCCTCCATGGTCACAGCAATGGCTGACCCTGCCGCATCAGGAAGGCGCTCAGCCAGGAACGCCTCTGAAGGATTGGAAACTTCGGCCATACCCAACTCTGTCATCTCAAAGACGCCTACCTCGTTCGTTGAACCGAAACGGTTCTTGACGCTGCGGAGCAGGCGATGGGCGTGAAAGCGGTCACCCTCCAGGTAGAGCACAGCGTCCACGATATGCTCCAACACCCGCGGCCCGGCGATGGCCCCTGCTTTGGTTACGTGGCCGACCAAAAAAATGGGAGTGCCATTGGTCTTGGCCAGGCGCAGGAGCGCTGTGGCACAGGCCTTGACCTGACTCACACTCCCAGCCGATGATTCTAGCTCCTCCGAAGAGACCGCCTGGATCGAATCCATGACCGCAAGGCTTGGGCGGAGTTGCTCAATGTGAGCCAGAATCTGGTCCAGTGACACTTCTGACACGACATACAAGCCCGGCTCCTCCAGGCCCAACCGGTCAGCCCGCATTTTGATCTGGTGCACCGATTCCTCACCCGAAACGTACAGCACCGGTCCCTGCTCTGCGGCCAGGAGCGCTGAGACTTGGAGCAACAGGGTGGATTTGCCTATACCAGGATCGCCTCCTACAAGGATCACAGAGCCTGGCACGATGCCGCCTCCCAGCACCCGCGCCAGTTCATCCATGGCCACCGGTAAGCGCTGAAACTGATCGGCTTGGATCTCTGGCAACGGCACCGCTTGGCTGAGAGGCGTCCACGCACGGGCTGCCGTCCGATCTCTGTGCGAATCGACGATGGTCTCAACCAGTGTATTCCACTCGCCGCAGTCACGGCATTGTCCGGACCACTTGAGGACGGTTGCCCCACAGGACTGGCATACGTATTTAACTCGTGATTTGGCCATTTTGACTCCTTGTCCCAGGTAAAAAAAGACCGATTTCCGTTTCCAGAAATCGATCTTTTGCTAGGTCACAACGGCGGCGTCACCGTTTTCCGCGACATTCAGCCGGGCGGAGGTTCAGTTCAGCACTGTCTCCAGGGACTGAGGAGGGGTCTCTCCATTATCCATTTCCACGATCGCTACCCCTTCCTCTCTGTCTAAAGGGCGGAAGACCAGTTCGCCGTCTTGCAGATCGACCTGGATAAGGGAACCTGCCCCAAAACGCCCAGCAAGCACACCCTCAGAGAGCGCGTCCTCTACTTCGGTCTGGATGACCCGTCGCAGGGGGCGTGCGCCGAGGTTGGGATCGTACCCCTTTTCAGCCAGATATTCGCGGGCGGAGTCGGTCAGGCGCAGGTTGAGGCCATGTTCTGACAGGCGCTTGCGTACCTTGTCCACCTCGAGGTTCACGATTTCTTCGATCTGCACCCGGTTCAATGCGTGGAAAACCATAACACCATCAACGCGGTTCAAGAACTCGGGCCGGAAGATACGCTTCAATTCGACCAGGACCTTATCCCTCATGTCCTCGTAGGCTTCTCGCTCGGTCTGGGCTGAATCCCGGCTTCGGGCAAAACCCAAGCTCGTCGAACGACCGATCACGTCCGCCCCGACGTTCGAAGTCATCAGAACAATGGTATTACGAAAGTCCACTTTGCGCCCTTTGGCATCCGACAGGTGGCCATCCTCCATGATCTGGAGCAACATGTTCACCGCCTCGGGATGCGCCTTTTCCACCTCGTCGAAACAAACGACTGTAAAGGGCCGTCGCCGGACAGTCTCGGTGAGTTGTCCAGCATCCTCGTAGCCAATATAACCTGGCGGCGCGCCCACCAAGCGGGATACCGTGTGGCGCTCCATGAACTCGGACATATCGAACTGGAGCAGGGCATCCTCTGAGCCAAACATGAACTCGGCCAACGCTTTTGCCAGTTCCGTCTTGCCTACCCCGGTGGGTCCCAAGAACATGAACGAGCCGATGGGACGCCGGGGATCCTTTAAACCCGCCCGGGCACGGCGCACAGCGCGGGAGATGGCCTCAATGGCCTCGTCCTGGCCCACGATACGCTTGTGGAGCGCTTCTTCCATTTGCAGCAGACGCTCCGACTCCTCGGTCTCCAACTGCATGAGGGGCACACCCGTCCACATCGACACAATCTCTGCCACATCGTCGGGAGACACGGTCACGCCAGCCGAACTCGAATCCCAGCCGATACGCAATTGCTCCAGTTGGGATTTCAGCTCGCGCTCGCGATCGCGAAGTGCAGTGGCTTCAGCCCACCGCTGAGCGTCAATGGCCTCATCTTTTTGGCGCTGCACCGATTTGATCTCGGCAAAGGTGTCTTTCATCGTGGAGGAATGAGGCATCTTGTACATCCGCACCCTCGACGCCGCCTCGTCAATCACGTCAATGGCCTTATCCGGCAGATATCGATCGGTGATGTAACGAGCAGACAGCCGGGCGGCCGCTTCCAGCGCTCCATCGGCGATCGGCAACTTGTGATGCTCTTCGTACAGTCTCTTGACGCCGCGGAGGATGTCGATCGTCTGCTCGATAGTCGGTTCCTCTACGTATACCGGCTGGAAACGACGCTCCAGAGCGGCATCCCCCTCAATGTGCTGTCGATATTCGTCCAGGGTAGTGGCCCCGATGCACTGCAATTCGCCACGGGCCAACGCTGGCTTGAGGATATTGGCCGCGTCCACGGAACTACCCGCAGATCCAGCACCCACCAACATATGCAGCTCGTCGATGAAGAGAATGCTGTGCGATCCCTGTAGCTCATCGATGACCTTTTTCAGCCGCTCTTCAAACTGCCCTCGATACATCGTGCCAGCTACCAGGCTCCCGATGTCCAGTTGCAGCACGCGTTTGTCCAACAAAGGTTCAGGCACATCACCAGCTACGATCCTTTGGGCCAATCCCTCGACGATAGCTGTTTTCCCCACGCCAGGCTCGCCGACGAGGGCAGGGTTGTTCTTTGTGCGCCGGGCCAGGATCTGGATGACGCGCTCTATCTCGGTCTGCCGGCCAATGACCGGATCAAGCTTGCTGGAATCAGCCAGGGCGGTCAGATCGGTCCCCAACTGGTCCACGGTCGGTGTAGGGCTGGCTTCTTGGCGTGAGCCGGCATGGACAGGAGATTCCTGCAGGAGATGGTGCACCTGTTCGCGGACTTTTTCAGGTGGAGCCCCCAGTCGGCGCAGTACGTCGACTGCGACTCCCTCCCCCTCGCGCACCAGTCCTAGAAGGAGGTGCTCGGTGCCAATGTAGTGGTGACCTAACTGGCGAGCCTCATCGACCGCAATCTCGATGACCTGTTTGGTTCGAGGCGTTAGGGTTGGCTGGGTCATGGGAGCGCGAGTGCCTCGGCCGACCGTGCGCTCGATAGCGGCTCGCACTTGTCCTGCAGAGATGTCCAGGCTCTGGAGGACCCGCAATGCCACCCCACCCTCTTCAGACACCAGTCCCAGCAAGATGTGTTCTGTGCCAATGTAGCGGTGGTTGAGGCGGGTAGCTTCTTCCTTTGCCTGGCTCAACACCCGACGAGCCCGTTTGGTGAAACGGTCAAAGTTGTCAGCCACGTTTTCATCCTTTCCCAGATGTTTGTCCTACTGTACCTGGGCTGATTATATACCAACTCCCACCAGAAGTGGGTAAGCCTTGTTACACAAAAATGGGGGCTCGCCTGGGTGGAGCGTCCCCCATTTTCCAGATAGGATCTAGACTGCTTGATCTCAGCTCCAACCAGCTTGCACTGACGACCTCTCTTGATCGATGATCGACTCGTCAGAGGTTCGGTCTGGAGCCCGTTGCAGACTGCCTCTATTCCTCGTCGCCCTCAGACAACGCGTCGATTTCTTCCATCAGGTCTTCAGTGTCGTCGTACTCGTACGATGCCTCTGCTTCGGCAAGTTCAGCACGCCAGTCCAGGTCTGCGTAGGCCGGATCGGCGACACGGCTCAGGCTCAATCCCATACGCCGTCGTTTCGCATCAATACGGATGATCCGCATCACGTGCTTTTCGCCTTCGCTGACCACGTCCTGCGGATGATTGATACGATCGGGGCTCAGCTCGGAGATGTGGATGAGACCTTCGATCTCGTCGTTCACCAGGGCAAACGCCCCAAAGTTGGTCAACCTGGTGATTGTGCCTTCGACCAACTGGCCCACGTAGTAGCGGTCTTCGACCGTACTCCACGGTTCCGGCTCAAGGCGTTTGAGACTCAGGGCGATCCGCTTCCGGTCCTGATCAACGCCCAGGATGTAGACTTCCACTTTCTGTCCCACCTGGAGAAGGTCACTAGGCTTGGTGGAGCGATTCCACGACAATTCGGACAGGTGTACCAAGCCATCCGCCCCTCCCAAATCGACAAAGGCGCCAAAATCGGACAGGCTGCTCACCACACCCTGTCTGACTTCACCTACGCGCAACTCGTCTAGCAGCCTCTCCTTCTGCACTTCTCGCCACTGCCGCATAGCTGCCCGCTCGGACAAGATCAGCCGCTTGCGCTTGCGATTGAATTCGATGACCTTAACGCGGACGGGTTCGCCCACCAAACGAGCCCAGCGTTCCTCCGGCTGCTGTTTGTTGCTGCCCTGGTGCGCCGGGGAGAGTTGCGAAGCCGGCACGAACCCCCGCAGCCGGCCCAATCGAACGATCAGCCCTCCTTTGTTAAAGCCGGCCACCTGGCTCTCAAACCACTCACCCGACTCATGTAGCTCCTGGGCCCGGCGCCAATCACTCTCCTCCTCAGCTCTGCGGATGGATAGGATCAAATTCCCATCCCGATCCTCGGCCTTGACCACGTACACTGACAAGGTATCGCCAGGCTTGAGGTCTTCCAGACCTTGCCGCCCAAGGCGCTCCAGCTCTTTGCTGGGGACCACTCCCTCTGATTTGGCGCCAACATCCACCAGGACCTCTGTGGGAGTAACGCTGACAATCTCACCGTCGACGATGTCTCCCCGCTTCAGCCTCTGGAAACTGAGCGCTTCCTCCATCAAAGCGCTCATGGGATGCTCATCAGTCTGCTGCTCGACCTCTGCCTCTTCCTGAGCGACGCTCTCGGGCTGTTCTTCGGCCTGCTGCTCGACCTCTGCCTCTTCCTGAGCGACGCTCTCGGGCTGCTCTTCGGCCTGCTGCTCGGCCTCTGCCTCTTCCTGAGCGACGCTCTCGGGCTGCTCTTTGGTCTGTTGCTCGGCCTCTGCCTCTTCCTGAGCGACGCTCTCGGGCTGCTCTTTGGTCTGTTGCTCTACCGCTGCCTCTTCCTGAGCGACGCTCTCGGGCTGCTCTTCGGCATGCTGCTCGCCTGCTGCCTCTTCCTGAGCGATGCTCTCGGGCTGTTCTTCGGCCTGCTGCTCGCCTGCTGCCTCTTCCTGAGCGATGCTCTCGGGCTGTTCTTCGGCCTGCTGTTCGACCGCTCCTTCTTCCTCCGATGCGACTTCGTTGACCTGCTTCTCCTCCATGAAAATGGAATCTCCCCCCACCTCGGTTTTTGGGCCACACAAACGGAATGGATTGCAGTCACAACTCCACCCCTGCACCACTCCCATTATACCGTCTTTTCCCGCAAAAGGCAAAACCGATTCGACGCTGGTTCAGAAAGGAAGAGGCACGAATGGTGAATGGAGAGCTGTAGGCATCGTCACACTCCAACCAGAGGCAGCCACACAGCAAATCTAGCCCCCTTGCCGGGTGTGCTTTTCACCGCCACTCGCCCACCATACGCCTCGGTCACTCCCCGGACAATGGCAAGCCCCACCCCAGCGCCCTGTTGTTCCAGCTTCTGGCGATCCACCTGGCGAAAGGCCTGAAAGATCGTAGGGAGCGCCTGGGGCTGTATGCCAGGTCCATTGTCCGTGACCTCCAACGACCAAAACTGTCCATCTCGGCGGGTGCTCACGAGCACTTGCCCGCCTACCCCCTTGGTGAACTTGACGGCATTGTCGACCAGCCGACTTGCGATGTCGATCAGATGGTGCCTGGCAGCAGCTACCTGCAGCCCTTCTCCTCCTAGGCTCAAGGTAAAGGAAATGATCCCGGGATCCGTTTGGGCTGCACATCGCTCGACAGTCTGCTCAACGGTTGGATCAGGCTCGATGATTTCCTGTGGCCTGTCGCGGATCTCTTGGAGCAGCGCACCGCTGTTCAATCTGCTCAGCAACAAGAAATCTTCGATGAGGTGCATCAGCCGTTGAGAGCCTTCATGCAATCCATGCAGGGTTGCCTGAAAGACCTCTTCATTCATCTCTGGTCCTGTCGCTTCCAGTAGCTCTGTATAGCCCATGATGAGAGCCAGGGGCGTCCGGAACTCGTGGGTCAGAGTCTCGACAATTGCCGTTTTCAAATCGGCAGTTGCCTCGTCGACGGCAGTCTGGGTCCTGGCTGCCCGCTTCAAGCGGACCTGGACAGCAGTGAGCAAATCATCCGGCGCAAATGGCTTGGTGAGATAGTCATCAGCTCCCAGTCCCATACCTCGCCGGATATCAGACTTTTGATCCTTGGCGGTGAGAAAGATGAAGGGGATTTGAGCCCATTCAGCGTTGGCGCAGATCTGCTCATACAGCTCAAAACCGCTCAAGCCAGGCATCATCACGTCAGAGATGATCAGATCGGGCTTGTCTAGCTGGAGCACTGCCAAGGCTGCCTCACCGCTGCGTGCAAGGAGCACACGGTAGCCCTCCTCTTCCAGCAAGAAAGCGATGAGTTCCAGCACCCTGGGATCATCTTCGATGGCCAGGATGCTTGGCCGAGAATTCATTTCTGCCATGTCTCACGCAAGACGAGCGATGTTTAGACCGGATGGGATTTGCCACCGAGAAAGAGGCGCCCCGCATTGCTGACATACTCCGGCAACCGGCGCCAGGTATCCGGGTTGACCGCCTTTCGCCAGAGCTGGCGAGGTCGCAGGTAAAAACGTCGATTGGCCTCATGCCACTTACGCTCCACCAACTCGGGCGGGAGGCTTGGTAGCTCATACCGGGCTTTTTCGTCGTGGATGGCATAGTCACGCCAGTCCATGCTAAACAGTCTGCCATCCCGCCGGGCGATTTCCCACAGCTCGGTGCCGGGGTAGGGCGCGGCGATCATAAAGTTGGCCATGTCTGGGTCCAGTTCGAGGGAGAAGCGGATGGTGTCCTCCATCGTCTCCTCGGTGTCAGCCGGCAGGCCGAAGATAAAGAAACCCATCGTCTGGAGGCCAGCCGCCTTGGCGCTCTTGAATGCGTTACGCACATCGTCCAGCGTCTGCTGCTTCTTGATCGCATCCAGCACCGCCTGGTTGCCACTCTCCACGCCAAATCCTACCCGCCTGCAGCCAGCCTGTTTCATCAACTGGAAAAGCTCGGGGTCGGTGTGATCAGCCCGCATGCCATGAACCGTGACCCAGGGCACGTGGGTCAACCCCTCGGTGATGAGCAGTCGACAGATCTCCTTGGCACGATCCAGATTTAGGTTCCACACGTCGTCGGTGATGCCAATCTCCGTGGCACCCATCTCTTGCACCAAGAAGCGCCACTCAGCCACCACATCCTCCGGTGTGCGCGCCCGCCAGGTGTGCCCTGTAATCGGCTTAGAGCAATAGATACACTGGTAAGGACAACCCCGGCTGGTCACCAGCGTGTAGGCCCGTGCATTTGGATCGAGCCCATCGGTGATCGGCTGCAGGTTGGTGTAGCGCTCAATCTTGAACAGGTGGTATGCCGGCCAGGGTATGTTCCCCACATCCTTGCGCAAGGGCCGGTCCGGGTTGTGGACGACCTGGCCGGATCCATCCTTCCAGCTCAGTCCCAGAATGGATTGTAGGCTGCAGGCTGCAAGCAGCGAGTCGGGATAGGCTTGCTGCTTCCCCTCATCCACCTGCCACTCGTCGCTTGTCACTCGCTGCTCAATCTCGCGGACGATCTCCACGATGGTCCCTTCTGCTTCACCCCGCACCACAAGATCCACCTCGTCTCGTTGTATGGACTCATCGGGCATAAGGGTCAGGTGGGGACCGCCGAGGATCGTGATCGTATCGCGGCCCGCGGCGCGGGCATGTTCTTTGGCCTGGGCCGCTGCCTCCCAGGCCTCGTAGATAAGGGGCGTGGGGCTGGAGATCCCCACAATGTCATAACGTTCCCGCGCCAGGTGCTCCGCCAGGGGTTCGTCCTCCACCTCGGCGTCGAACAAATTCACATCCTCGTACCCCGCGGCCAGCAGCGCCCCGGCCAGGTATCCGAGCCCCATGTGAATGTGCTTTCGGGAATTCCACACACTCGACTTGGGACTGATCAATAGAATTCTCATCGCAGTTTCCTACTCCCAATCCCCAATTTCCTGTTGCCATTCTACCACAGAACGAGTTTACAGCAAACCTCACAGGTGCAGCTTGCACTGTCCCAGACGACTCTTTTATCCAAGAAACCGTTCTCGCTGACAACATGCTATACACAGATATTCCACATAATACTCGAGATCGAATAGAGAGATTCCAGACGGATTCCTCCATGAGATGTTTTCTCACAACCTGCTACCATTATACATAATTAATATGATAAAAGACTATAACCTCCGCTTTTCACGGGCTAAGATTGACATATATCTATTATTGCGCTTAAGAATCACTTTCTAGCCGTTTCATCTCTAGGAACCCTGTCGCACCTGCCCCACCAGTCCTGCGGCGACAAAGACTGCTAGGGCCAGGAGGCTCACCGCAATACCCACTTCGAAGAAGGGAACCGTCCAGACCATGTCCTGTCCAGGTTGGCGGAACATGTAGACATTGACAAAGATGAAGGACAGTGTCGAGCCGGCCAGCAGTCCCCAGCCGACGACCTGGCGCAGCCAGCCTGTGGTGAGAGAAACGAAACCACCACCCGCGCCCAGCCGGTCCGCGATCAAGAGCAGCACGATGACGGCAGACAGAGTAGCCAACACGTGCCAATGACCCACCAAGATGGTTCGCTCCGCGGCAAGATAAGCCGGCTGGCGGTAGGTCTCCAGGTTAAAGGCCACATAGACACCTGGAACTGTGACGACCAGGTTGACAAAGACTAGCTCGAAAAAGATGCCGAAGCGCACGGGATCGCGCACGAGGGCGCGGAGCCTTCGACCCGCGCCTGCCGGTGTCTCATCCAGATGCTCTCGAATCAGCCTGGCAAAGCCCCAGATTGCCACCAGGATGGCCCCCGGGAGCAGGAAGGCCGAACCGATGTTGATCACTCTGTGCGCTCCCTCCCAGCCGATCACCGACCAGGTCGCAAAGGTCACGATAATAGTGCCAATGATCGTCAGAGGCACGGCCAGCCTGTGCACGCGCCCCTCGACGCGGTAGGTGCGGATCACCAGCAGCAGGATCATCACGTCGATCAACGTCAGCATAATGTGCAGGTGAGCGATGATCATGAGCTCAAAAGTGGTGTGGGGGTCCACGCGCACCACGTCTTCTGCCAGAAAGGCCTCAAAGCCATTGCCGAAAAAGGCGCCCGCTGCCCCACCGATTGCTGCCGAGATGAGTGTGAAGAGAGCCACGAGAAAGAAGGCCACCCGCTCCAGGGGAATAGTGCCCAGGTGTGAAAAGCGGGCCGGGTTGGTCACCCAGCGGCGCGAGGGCCACAGGGCAATGGCCAGCAGCATGCCGGCAAAGAACACCAGTGACAACCCAAGCAGGTAGATGCCATGGGCGATCCAGTTTCGTCCGCCATAGCCGAATGTCATGCCTCCGATGCTGGTGAGCATATAGCCCGCACTGATAGGCACGACGACGGAGCGGCGTATTCGCTGCCCGTCTTCAGGAGAGGAGCCCAACGGCACCTGGTCTAGGATCAGATAGACCAGCGCGGCCATAAAGGGCATGGCCAGCGAGTGATAGAGCATGATGATGCGGCCCACCCGATCGGGTTGGCTCAGGTCTACGCCGAGCAGGTCGGCTAGCCCCAGCCCCTGCAGCGGCCCTGAAAATGGCACAAGACTGGCCACGATGAGGGCATCCCAGGCCACGGCCACGAGCATCAGGCCCGGCAGCGTGCCGAACAGGCTTCGGACGATGTTGGATGGTTGTTTCACATCAGCCTCAAGGCATAGTTTCGATGGTCCAGCTTACTGCAACCCGGGACGCTTGTCCATGACAAAAATCAGCCTACCTTCCGCCTTGCTATTCCTCTGTCAAGATGGGGAAGCGCTTAGGGGAGTCTGCGATTGGCCGTCTACTGCTGCTGCGATGTTATCTGGCCACCAGCGATCACCGTCTGGACCAAGTTGGTGCCAAAGCGGTAGCCGAGATGTGCATAAGAGGGAACGTCGAGGATCAGCAGGTCGGCTCGCTTGCCTGCCTCCAGGCTGCCCACCTCGCCCCCCAGTCCCAGCGCATGGGCGGCATTGATCGTCGCCGCGCTGATGGCTTCGGCTGGCGTCATCCTCATGTAGCGGCAGGCCAGGGCGTTCATCAACTGCATAGTCTCGCACCAGCAGGTGCCGGGGTTACAGTCGGTGGCCAGGGCCACGGCCCCACCGGCATCAATGAGCGCCCTCGCCGGGGTGTATTCGCGGTGGCCCAGGCCAAAGGGGGTGCCAGGCAGCGCCACGGCAACCGTGTCGGACCGGGCCAACAATTCAACCTCGTCGGGCGGGGTGCAGACCAGGTGATCGGCCGACACAGCTCCCAACTCCACTGCCAGGCGCGTGCCACCCAACGCTTGGAATTCGTCCACGTGGATCTTGAGTCCAAAGCCCAGCGCCTTGGCCGCCTCCAATACCCGTCGTGACTGCTCCAGCGAGAATGCACCCTCTTCACAGAACACATCGCAGAACAGGGCGGGATTCCCAACAACCTTTTTCCACTCACCTGCCACTGCCGGGAGCATCTCTTCCACCACGAGGTCCACATACACATCGGTCCGGCCCTTGTACTCTGCTGGGACAGCGTGAGCACCGAGGAAGGTAGGTACGATCGTGGCCGGCGATTCAGCCTGCAGGCGGCGAATCGCCGCCAACTGCTTTAGCTCATCCTGCGTGTTGAGACCGTAGCCGGTTTTGATCTCCACCGTCGTCGTACCGTGGGCCAACATCCGCTCCAGCCTGGGACGGGTTTGGGCGACCAGAACGTCGACGCTGGCGGCGCGGGTCTGCCGTACGGTGTTCATGATGCCCCCACCGGCCGCCATAATCTCCATATAGCTCGCTCCGGCAACGCGCATCTCGAACTCGTTGGCGCGCTCTCCTGCCCAGACCAGGTGGGTGTGGGGGTCAACAAACCCGGGCATCACCACCTGTCCGCTGGCTGAGAGGCTGCGGACAGCACGCACCTGACCCCGCAGTTCTTCAGACGGGCCGACACTCAGCACACGCCCGTCGCGGATGGCCACCCCACCGTGGGGAACGATCCCCAATTCACCCATGGCCGCACCCCGCTTGGGGCCACCGGGCGAAGCCACCGTCAGCACCTGAGCCGCGTCATAAATGAGCAGATCGGCCTGCATGTCCCACTCCCTCGCCACTCTCCTGTTTCTCCTGCCTCATCCCTGGCAAACCACTCCTTTAGGATCGCCAACGCTCCCTGCGCCTCGCGCCTTTGCGAAGCACAGGGAGCGTCAGGGCCCTTACTTGCGATGGTCTGGGTGCCGGTCCGCGCCTTTCCGGCCCTGCAATAGCTCAACGGCATGGGGCAGCGCCGGGAGAATTGTCTCCAGGTTCTCACGCACCGCCTTGGGGCTTCCCGGCAAATTAACGATCAGAGTGCCCCCGCGGATGCCGCTCACCGCCCGCGAAAGCATAGCATGGGGTGTGATGGCCAGGCTGGCACCACGCATGGCCTCAGCCAAGCCGGGGGCCTCCCGCTCGATGACGTCGCGTGTGGCTTCGGGTGTAACGTCACGGGGTGCAAATCCGGTGCCGCCCGTGGTCAGCACCAGGTCGAGTTCCTGTGCATCCGCCCACATCCGCAGCGTGTCGGCAATGACGTCCCGCTCATCCGGAACAATGACCTCGAACTCCACGATCACCGGGACTGATGCCTGCGCCCGCAACTGCTCGGTCAGCATCTCGCGGATCACAGGACCGCTTAGATCCCGGTACTCACCCCGGTAGCCCCGGTCGCTGACGGTCAGAATCCCTACCCGGATCGTATGTCCCACGGCCTCGGCCCGAGTATCCGGTGTCACGCACTGCACCCCAAGTCGTAAACTGCGTCTGACACGCTAGATCTCGGCAAAATAGCTGTCGATTGCGCGATCGATCAGCTCTCTGGACAGCACAGGGCGTTTATCCAGGTAGCCCGCGATGTCCAGGATCTGGTCGAGGAGGTCGCGCGGATGACAGGATCGCAAATTGCGGTTCGTAGCGATATAGTGCTTCTGCATGAGATAGACGAAAGCCTCTGCAGGCAATTCCATGTGGCGCTGATCGCACTCGCGTTTCAGGATTTCATAGTACGTCCGCTCGTCAGGAAAGTCGATCTTGAGCTTGTGACGGATACGCCGAAGAAATGCGTCGTCCACCAGGTCACGGGGATCCAGGTTGGTGGAAAAGACGATCAACTCGTCAAAAGGAACCTCGATTTTCTTGCCCGTCTGCAGCGCCAAAAAGTCGACGCGCAACTCCAGGGGTACGATCCAGCGGTTCAGTAGATCCTGAGGACGCATCTGCTGCCGGCCAAAGTCATCGATGACGAACAACCCATTGTTGGCCTTCATCTGGAACGGGGCCTCGTAGGTTTTCGAGATGGGGTCAAAGACCAGATCCAGGCTCGGCATGGTCAGTTCGCCGCCGACAATGATCTCAGGTCGCCGGATCTTGACCCAGCGGCGGTCGACCCGGTTCGCTCCACCGGCACCAGCCTCCTTTGGCTGTTTGTCCACCGCAGGATCGTCTACCCTCGTGTGGTTCATCTCGTCGTACACACGAATGATCTGCCCGTCCACGATGACAGTATACGGGATGTAGACATGTCCCTTGAGCATGCGGATGATGCTCTTGGCGATCACCGTCTTGCCGTTCCCCGGAGGCCCATAGAGAAAGAGGCTACGTCCGGAGTTGACCGCCGGTCCCAATTTGTTGACTAGCTCCCCAGTCAGCACCAGGTGGGAGAGGGCATCGCGGACATCCTCAGGTCCGACCTTCAGATCGCCCATGGTCTGCAAATGGACCATTTCGATATAGTGCTCCAGTGGAACAGGCGCCGGACCGATATATTGGTCGCGTTCCAGCGCCTGCAAGGCACGATCGGCACCTTTCCTCGCGATTACCCACATGTATCCCCGTTCGCCAAACCCTTTCGAGCCCGAGATCTCGACATATTCCTCGCGTTTCAGGAACTCCAGGACCGGCTCCATGACTCCCAGGAAAGGCAGGGCAAGGAGCTCCGCGATCTCGACGCTGCTCATGTCACTCTTGTAGTAGATCAGCTTGAGCGTCAGATCGGCCAAGAATCCCATCGTCAGTTCCGTTTCTTCGATCGATTGCGGCAAAGGGATATGGGCTTCAACGTCTTTCTGTTCTGTTGGTCGTCTACTCACTTTGTACCGGTCTCACTTTCTCCTGTTTGTGGCCTTGTCGGACACCGGATCGAGCAGCGTCGATCGTAGCCTACTCCTGCAGGAATACACGCCAGGGGCCATCGATCCCATCCTCGGTCACCCCATAGTACACTTCCATCTGGCCATCTGGTATCTTCTGGACCAGGTCGTATCGAACTTTGCCCGCACGCTTGGACGATTTCCACATGCCCATGCTATCGTTTACCGGGCTCCACTGAACCTGATCCTCCTGGACCGGCTTGGTCTCGTGTTCGGTAATGGCATAACGCCACAGCTTGCGGGCAGAGGACCGGGTCACATTGTGCACGACGCTGCCATTGCGCAGGTCTTTCATTGTGTGATAGAGATTGTCCTTGCGCTCGACCGTGTCCACGATCTGGACGCCAGTCCGTGGAGGATCCACGCCGCCTGGCACCTTGCTCTCGCCAGTCTCCTCGTCGTCTTCGGGACAGGTAGCGGGCTCTGTCTGCATCGTACGTTTGACCAGCGCTACGATCTCGTCGCGCATGGCAATGCTGGTATCGGCTTCCTGTCGCAGGTAGATGGTCGTGCCATCTACCGCATAGGGGACATCTTGGCCCGCCGGTACGCTGAGTTGCAGGACTTGCCGGCCCAGCGTCTCTACCGTGGTGATGTCCACCTCGAGCGGTGGTGCGACCTTGCGCTGGATCTCTGCTTTAAGCGTAGCGGTCGCTTCCTCCGGATCGGCGACACCCACCGGCAGCGCTTTCGGATCGGCCTTGACGCCCACGTACACCGTTCCGCCGTTGGTGTTGGCCATGGCCACCACATCGCGCAGGATGGCGTGCAGCCGCCCACCCTGCTTGGTCATGCTCTCGTGAAACGACTGTACGATGCTGGGGCCTTCCTCTCGAGCAGACTGCACGTGGTCAAAGGGGGCCTTGGCCGGACGGTAAGGTCGGGTACGCGAGAAATCCTCTCCCAGGAACACCACCTTGATGGCTTCAAAGCTCGGTTCGGGTAGCAGGATCTCTGTCACCCGGTCACCCCACCCCAGGCGACTCCGGTCGCTGGAGGCACGGTTCATGCGGTGGGCATCGGATCCCTGGATGCAGTGCATCCGCCGGGGATACTCCGGTTTTCGACCGCTGAAGAACCAGGCCGTCGTCCGGCGCCCGCGCTTCTCTAGGTCGGTAACCTCCAAGGCATGCAGGTGTCGATCCTGTGTATAGGCGATACGCGTCTGTCCTCCGAAATCGAGTCCTTGCAGCGCCACGCCGTGGGTAGAATTGGCGTGGGCTGCGATCGACAGCCCGCCAGCTTCGTCAACTACCCTGTAGGCTCTTAGAACATCGGCGGTCGCGCCCACCTCGGTTGCGCCCTCGTCCAGCTTGGCGGGAGGCACGTTCAATTCCAGAAGCAAATGCTCCAACGTGCGGATGCTGGTCTCAGGCGGAAAGATTGCCAATACATGAAATCCCAGGGTGGCCGTAAACTCGAACCCTGGCAATACCAAAATCTTGTTTCCGATGCGCCGGTACTCTTCCAATCGTCGCCGTTCTTCAGGCTGGATACGGCCCAATCGCTCCAGCAAATCAAGTTGCTCAATCTCTGCCTGTATAGCAGCGCAACCTGCGACGGTGTTGTGATCGGTGATGGCAATGATGTCCAATCCTTGCATCTCTGCTTTATGAAACAGATCTAAATAGTCAACTCCCGATTCCTGCCAATCGGCCGAAGCGGGTGTATGGAGATGCAGGTCCATCTTGTACCATTGCATCTTGTTTTTCTTTTTTGCCACTTGAACTCCTCAATGTGTGTGCAATTGTAGTTTGATAGCTCAATCCTCAACGATTATTCGTCCGATGGGCCCTCCTCTTCAAACTCAAAGTCAGGTTCACCCGACACTGCTTCAGGTTCCGGTGCAGGCCCCTGGCCGGAACCATCGCGCAAGGCGGCGGCAAACACGTCATCCACTCGCTCGGCAAAAACAAACGACATCTGATCCCGGATCTCTTTGGGGATGTCCTCCAGGTCTGGCTCGTTGCGCTGCGGCAGGATAACAGTATTGATACCCACCCTGGCCGCGGCCAGCACCTTCTGCTTGATGCCACCAACCGGCAGCACCTGGCCGCGCAGCGTGATCTCGCCAGTCATGGCCACATCGGCCCGGACATTGCGCCCGGTCAGGAGCGACACCAGGGCCGTGGCCATCGTCACCCCTGCCGATGGGCCATCTTTCGGCACGGCCCCGGCCGGCACGTGGATGTGCAGATCGCTCCTGGCAAACAGATCCTCGTCAATGCCAAGCCTTTCCGCCTTGGAACGGACGTAGCTGACCGCTGCCTGGGCCGACTCTTTCATCACATCGCCCAGTTTGCCAGTCAGGATCAACCGCTTGCTCCCTCGCATCCGTGTGGCCTCGATGAACGTGATGTCACCGCCCGTCGGTGTCCAGACCAGCCCCGTCGCCACGCCAGGAAGCTCGGTCCGCTCAGCCGCTTCAAAGTAAAAGCGGGGTTTGCCCAGGTACTCGGCCAGATCGTCTGCCTCCACGTGCACCGAGATGCCTTCCTTCTCGGCCACTTGCGTCGCCACTTTGCGGCACACGGTGCCAATCTGGCGCTCCAGATTGCGCACCCCGGCTTCTCGGGTATAGTCGCGGATGACAGAGCGAATGGAATCATCAGCAAAAACGATCTCGCCCGTGCGCAACGAGTTCTCCCGGATCTGGCGCGGCACCAGGTACTGCTGCGCGATACCCAGTTTTTCCTCTTCGGTATAACCGTCCAGTTCTAGGATCTCCATCCGGTCGCGCAAGGGTGCAGCTACGGGAGACAACATGTTCGCCGTGGTAATAAACATCACCTGGCTTAGGTCAAAGGGCACGTCCAGGTAATGATCGCGAAAGTCACGGTTCTGCTCCGGGTCCAACACCTCCAGCAGGGCGGAAGAGGGATCGCCTCGCCAATCGGCACCAACCTTGTCGATTTCGTCGAGCATGAAGACCGGGTTTCTGGTGCCAACCCTCTTCAGGCCCTGGATGATCCGCCCCGGCATTGCACCGATGTAGGTTCGCCGGTGCCCCCGGATCTCGGCCTCGTCACGCATCCCACCCAAGCTCATGCGGATGAATTTACGGCCCAGCGCCCGGGCAATGGAGCGGCCCAGGCTGGTCTTGCCCGTGCCCGGCGGGCCGACAAAGCAGAGGATCACCCCTTCCCGCTCTTCTCGGATGTAATCCTGGATCTCCTCTTGCTCCCGCTCTTCCTTTCGCTCCAGCTTGAGCTTGCGAATCGCCAGGTATTCAAGGATGCGCTCCTTGAGGTCTTCCAGGTCGTAGTGGTCTTCGTCAAGCACCGTGCGGGCGTGGGCGATGTCCAGTTGATCCTCAGTCGCCACCTGCCAGGGCATGTCGGTCAGCCAGTCCAGGTAGGTTTTGATCACCGAATACTCGGCAGCCTGCGGTGGCATCTTTTCCATCCGGCTCAGCTCGCGTAGGGCCTCCTTTTCGGCCTCTTCCGGCATCCCCGACTCGGCGATCTTTTTCCGGTACTCCTCGATCTCAACAGTTTGTTCGTCCTCTTCGCCCAGCTCCTTCTTGATCGCCTTGAGCTGCTCCCGCAAAAAGTACTCGCGCTGCATCTTTTCCATCTCGGACTGGGCATCGCTTTGGATCTTGCGTCCGAGCTCCAGGACCTCCAACTCCTTGGTCATGATCGTTGTCAGCTTGAGCAGCTTTTCGCGCACGCTATCGAT
>Ga0180437_10002037_pt1 | contig 33404 bp, 29 predicted proteins | sample SS_ome_4_FD_132410 | JGI IMG/M metagenome (GOLD analysis project Ga0180437, IMG submission 132410) | Hypersaline lake sediment archaeal communities from the Salton Sea, California, USA - SS_3_D_1 metaG | ecosystem: Environmental > Aquatic > Non-marine Saline and Alkaline > Hypersaline >... | reverse complement strand
TCTGCCCCACCGGAGCTTTGGAAATGGTGGGAAAGACCATGACCGTCACCGAGGTCATGCAAGAGGTGAACCAGGACCGGATTTTCTATGAACGATCCGGAGGCGGAGTCACCTTTTCCGGAGGGGAACCCCTCCAACAGCCCGAGTTTCTGGATGCCCTGCTGACCGCGTGCAAAAAAATCGACCTGCATACCGTGGTGGATACCTCCGGCCATGCCCCCTTCGCCCTTCTGGAGCGTATCCGCGATAGGGTCGATCTGTTCTTCTATGACCTCAAGCACATGGATCCGGATAAACATCGCGAGATGACCGGAGTCTCCAACTCGGTCATCCTGGATAATCTGCGTCGCCTGGCGGACACCGACAGCCGGATCCACATCCGCATCCCCCTGGTGACCGGTGTCAACGATGACGACGCCCATGTACGGCAGGTGGCCGCCTTCCTCACGGAACTGCCGGGAATCCAAGACATCAGCCTGCTTCCCTACCACAGCATGGGGAGCCAAAAATATTCCAATTTGAACCTACCATACCTGAGATTCGATGCGAAACCGCCCACAGAAGGCGCTATCGCCGGCATAAAAGCGGCTTTGCAGCAGCACGGTTTCAGGGTCAAAATCGGAGGATAACATGAACCAAAGAATCCGTAAGCTAAGAGAACAAAGTCTGGAAACGAAACCGTCCATCTCTGTGGAACGCGCACGCCTGCTGACCGATTTCTACCGGAGCGAAGAAGCCAAAGGCCTGTCCACTCCGGTTCAGAGAGCCAAGGCGTTCCAATACTTGATGGAGCATAAGACCATCGTCTTCAATGAGGGTGAGCTGATCGTGGGCGAGCGGGGAGATGCACCGCGGGCCACCCCTACCTATCCGGAGATCACCGTCCACAGCCGGCAGGACCTCGAGATCCTGAATTCCCGCGAGAAAACCTCCTATGCCGTGGATGACGAAGCCATTGCGCTCTACGAGAAGGAGGTCATCCCCTTTTGGAAGGGCCGCTCTATCCGAGATCTCATTTTCGCCCATGTGCCCGACGCATGGAAGGAGGCTTTCGCAGCCGGCGTATATACCGAGTTCATGGAGCAAAGGGCGCCCGGGCATACCGTACTGGGTGATGTCATCTACCGCAAGGGCATGCTGGACTTGAAGGCGGATATCCGCCTGAGTATCGAAAAGCTGGATTTTCTCAATGATCCTGAGGCTTGGGCCAAAAGGGAGGAGCTCAAGGCCATGGACATCACCGCCGATGCCCTCATCCGGTTCGGCGAGCGGCACAGCGAAAAGGCGCGTGCTATGGCTGCACAGGAAAAGGATCCGCAGCGAAAGGCGGAGCTGGAAAAGATCGCCGAGACGTGCGCCTGGGTGCCGGCCCATGCCCCGCGCAACTTCTGGGAAGCCCTCCAGTACTACTGGTTCGTCCACCTGGGTGTCATCACCGAGCTCAACGGCTGGGACGCCTTCAACCCGGGACGCCTGGACCAGCACCTGTATCCTTTTTACACCCGGGATCTGGAAGAAGGCACCCTTACCGAGGAACTCGCCCGTGAGCTGCTGCAGGCCTTTTGGGTCAAGTTCAACAATCAGCCCGCTCCCCCCAAGGTCGGAGTGACGGCCGAGGAGAGCGGCACCTATACCGACTTCGCACTCATCAACACCGGCGGTGTCAAGCCCGACGGATCGGATGGGGTCAACGATCTCTCGTACATCATCCTGGATGTCATCGAAGAGATGCGCATCCTGCAGCCCTCTTCCATGGTCCAGATCAGCAAGAAGAATCCCGACCGCTTCCTGAAAAGAGCCCTCAAGATCGTCAAGACCGGATTCGGACAGCCTTCCATATTCAACACCGATGCCATCGTGCAGGAGCTCATCCGCCAGGGTAAATCCGTAGTGGACGCACGCAACGGCGGGGCCAGCGGGTGTGTGGAGTCCGGGGCCTTCGGCAAGGAGAACTATACGCTCACCGGATATTTCAACCTTCCCAAGGTGCTGGAGATCACCCTTAACAACGGGGTGGACCCGCTGACCGGCAAGAAGATCGGAATCGAGACCGGCGATCCCCTGGAGTTCGAGTCTTTCGACCGGCTCATGGAAGCCTTCCGCCGACAGGTCCGCCATTTCGTGGACATCAAAATCGAGGGCAACAGCATCATCGAGCGCCTGTATGCGGAATACATTCCGGCGCCATTTTTGTCGCTGCTGGTCGATGACTGTATCGCCAACGGCAAGGACTACCACGACGGCGGCCCCCGCTACAACACCACTTACATCCAGGGTGTCGGGCTGGGATCGATCTCCGATACGCTGGTCTCCATCAAATACAACGTGTTCGACCAAAAGCATGTGTCCATGGAGGAGCTGCTCGAGGCTTTGGCCTCTGATTACGAAGGGCGCGAGCCCCTGCGCCAGCGCTTCCTGAACAAAACCCCTAAATACGGCAATGACGACGACTATGCCGATGATGTGATGCGTTCGGTTTTCGAGATCTATTATGATGCGGTCAACGGGCGCCCCAACACCAAGGGCGGTCGCTATCGCGTCAACCTGCTGCCGACCACCGTGCATGTCTATTTCGGTCGCATGCTGGGTGCTTCGGCCGATGGGCGCAAGGCCCACCAGCCGCTCTCGGAAGGCATCTCTCCCGTCCAAGGTTCGGATCGCAAAGGACCCACGTCGGTGATCAATTCAGCGGCCAAGATCGACCACGTCCGCACCGGAGGGACACTGCTAAATCAGAAATTCAATCCGCAGCTGATGGAGGACGAGGAGGGAATCGACAACGTTGTGCATCTGGTGCGCTCCTACTTCAGCATGGACGGACACCACATCCAGATGAATGTCGTCACCGCCGACACCCTGCGTGAGGCCCAGCAGCATCCCGAGCAATACCGCGATCTGATCGTGCGGGTAGCCGGGTACAGCGACTATTTCTGCGATCTGGGCGAAGACCTCCAGAACGAGATCATCCGCCGCACCGAGCACCAGAGCTTTTAGGTTAACTCAGGGAAAATAGAGACAGAAAATAGGGACAGTCCCCATTTTTTCGAGGAAATGGGGAAATGGGGACTGTCCCTATTTTCTGGGGTGTCCCTATTTTTTCCTATAAAACTGCGGCGCTATCCTGACAGCTTTTCTCGACCGGTTTTACCCGGACGGCAAATATGCTATATTGAGCCAAGATTAAAAGTGATGAATCGACATATGAATTCCCTCAAATCCCACGCCCGCCGCCTCATCGACACCTTCAAGGGCCCCAACTATGTTTACGGATTAGGCTGCCTGGATCGTGTGGGAGAGCTGGCCGCTCCTTTCGGTCGCAGGGCCTTGCTCGTCACCAGCCTGGACCTCCGTGATCCGGAAAGCTATCAGACTCTGGTTGGCTCACTCGAAGCGGCACACGTTTCACCGGTCGATAAGACGGCCTCGGCACGGCCCAACACGCCCCGAGAAGACGTGATCCGCATGCAGGAGGCTATCCTCAGCACGGATCCGGATCTGGTGCTGGTCGCATCGGGAGGATCGGGCATCGATGCGGCCAAGGCTGCGTCGGTATTGGCTGACTTGGGAGGCGACTTCGAGGATTACTTCGGCACCGGCAAGGTAACGGAACGACAGCATCAGCTCAATAAGACACCGCGTCCCTGTCTCCCAGTCCAGACCGCATCGGGGTCCTCGGCTCATCTCACCAAATACTCCAATATCACCGATCTGCAGGCGAATCAGAAGAAACTCATCGTGGACGACGCCATCATACCACCCCGCAGCCTTTTCGATTACCGCTTAACCACTTCCATGTCCGCGGACTTCACCCTGGACGGAGCCTTCGACGGCCTGTCCCATTGTCTGGAGGTCTACTACGGCGCCCCGGCGGCGGCGCTCCTGCAAATCGAAGATATCGCCCTCTCGGGAATCGAGCTCATCCTGTCATATTTGGAACGAGCGGTGGACGATCCGTATGACCTCGAAGCTCGGGAGGCACTGGGCCTGGCTGCCGACCTGGGCGGCTATGCGGTCATGGTGGGCGGCACCAACGGCGGGCATCTGACAAGCTTTTCTTTGGTTGATATCCTCAGTCACGGCCGGGCCTGCTCCATCATGAATCCCTACTACACGGTTTTTTTCGCTCCGGCCATTCAGAGACAATTGGGGAAGCTGGCGGAATTGCTGCGCCGCGCCGGTCTGATCGAAACCAGCGACGCATCTCTCTCCGGGCGCAGGTTGGGGGAAGCGGTGGCATTCGGGCTCATGGCTTTCAGCAGCAGGCTGGGCTTCCCCACCACTCTCCAGGAAGTTTCGGGGATGACGCAGGAACACATCCAGCGGGCCCTGGATGCCGCAAAAAATCCCCAGCTCGCCATGAAGCTCAATAACATGCCGATTCCACTGTCCGCGGAATCGGTGGACACGTACATGGCTCCCGTCCTGCACGCCGCTTTCGCAGGAGATCTTTCGGGTATCCTGAACCCATCATCTGGTCAGGTATGATATTTTCCCAGCAAACGATTTTTGATTTCGGCCGCTGCCGGATTCCGGTTCGGCTTCCTGAGCAAGCCCATATCCTAAGCATGGGAAAGGTCGAGCCGCTGGCAAGGCCGGGAGAGGCGATCCGAGAGGCTCTCAAGGCGCCGATCGGCATGCCCCCCTTGATCGAGCTGGTTCGCTCCCGGTTATCCGTCAAGCCCGACGCCACCGCGGTGGTGGTCATATCCGATGACACGCGTCCCGTCCCCTACACCGGCGAATCCGGCATCCTCTTTCCCGTGCTCCAAGAGATTATCGATGCCGGGCTTCCCCCGAAACGCATCCGATTACTGGTCGCAACCGGCACCCACCACGGCATGAGCGAGTCTGCGCTGAGGCGTTTCCTCGACCCCCGGATCTTCGCTCTGGGCATACCGATCCATAATCACGACTGCTGCCGGTCCGACGAGTTGATCTGCATCGGACGCACGGGTGTGGGGGGGGACATTTTCATCAACCGCTGGTATGATTCCAGCGATATCAAGATCCTGACCGGTCTGGTGGAAAGTCATTTTATGGCCGGAGCCTCGGGAGGCAGAAAATCCATCTGCCCGGGACTGCTGGCAGAGCGATCGATACACATCCTGCACGGCGGCCCCATCCTTGCCTCACCGCGAGCAGCCGATCTGGTCCTGGAGGGCAATCCGGTCCATTCCGAGGCACTCAGGGTGGCGCGTATGGCCGGCTGCGATCTGATTGTCAATGTCACCTTGGATTCATCCTGCCGCTTGACCGGAGTCTTTGTAGGCGACCTGGAAAAGGCTCATAACGCAGCGGTGGAAGAACTCCAGACATACGCCGGGATCCCGGTGGATCGGCGATACGATCTGGTCGTCAGCCATGCCGGATTCGTAGGGATCAACCACTATCAAGCGGCCAAAGGGGCATTGGCCTGCATTCCGGTGCTGGAGCCGGGCGGCATGTGTGTGCTGGGGGGATTTCATCCGGACACCGATCCTATCGGAGGGGCCAATTACAAGGCCATGATGCGCCTGCTGGGAGAGATGGGGCCCGACAACTATCTTGAGGCCATCCTAGACCCGGAATGGACATTCGTTCCGGATCAATGGGAAGCTCAGATGTGGGCCCGTCTTTTCCGGGTGATACCACCGAAAAACTTGATCTACGCCACCTTGGACATCGACGGCGCGGATTTCGATTGGCTGCCGGGAACCGATGCCCGCACGATTATGCAGAGTGCCCGGGATTTGGAAGCGTTGATCACGGGGGCTGTCGGTTTCGCGGTCGATAAGCTCACGGAAAGGCTGGGGCGTATGCCATCAGTGGCGGTGCTGAGAGACGGCCCCTACGGCATCCCGATCCCTGTCTGATCAGCTAAAGATCCCCCCAGAGATGGAATCCGACCCAAGGCTAAATCAACCGCAAGTCATGTACCCTGCTGCATCCGATACAGCTCAACCTCGGCGGCAATGAATCCGAAAGCGGGCCAGTATGCAACTTCCACGATCCTTTTAAACATGGCTTCCGCTTTTTCTCGGTCACCGTTGTAGAGATACCAATTGCCGACGCCATATCCCAAGGTGGCCAAGTCCAGGTCCGAGGCCTCTATCAGGGTAAGTATCTCACGGCTCGAACGCGCGCCCTTATAGAAAAGCAGAAGCTCGTGATAGGATTGATTCTCCTCTACATTCATTCCGGCGTTGATTTCCTCCAGGATCTTCTGCGCCTCGGTTTCCCGCTGAAGGCGCCTGAGCGTCATGTACAGCCAATGTGATACGGCGACTATAGAGTCATCGTCCTGGGCCGTCCTGCGGCAGGCCCGGTAGGCTCGAAGTGCGGATTCGAATTCACCGCGGAGATAATGGGCCAATCCCAGGTGGTACCAGATGTCGAAGTCATCCGGGTTGAGTGCGGAAGCGCGAGTCAGGTCGGTCACCGCCTGCTCGAAGCGTCGGATCGAGATGTATCGATGTCCGCGGTGGCGGTAGAGCATGGCGTTATCAGGGAAGCTAGTTATGCCCTGCAAGTACACATCGATGGCTTCGTTATACCGCCACAGGTAGGCCAGACGGCGCCCATAGAGGATGATTCGTTCTGCATCATTGGGATTAGACTCCAGGGCCAAGGCGGCTTGCTTGAGCTCTTCCTCCAGTTTTGCCAGACGTTCGCCGGTGGCAGGCCGTGCGTAAAGTTTCCGGCCTAGAAGTGAGACAATCTCCGGCTTTTGATCGAGATGATTTTGGCAGAAGAGGCGAGCGTTTCCCATCCAAGCTAACACCGGTAGGCATCCCCAAGCAAGGAGTCGGGCATATCGTTTCAGCATTGGACTCTCCTTGTTTTCATTATATGTAGACTCCGTGAAGAAATAAAACCCTTCCCGCTGGGGGACATCCCCCAAGGTGCCACCCTACTGAAGCAGGAACTTTCCTCACAGCGCAACCGCTGCTCCTTTTCATCGCGCCACTCCTGATTCATTCATTCCAATCAACTGGGGTGGTACCTTGGGGGATGTCCCCCAGGGTTGTAAGTTGACGGGATGAGCGGATTTTTATAGGATAGAGATAGCTATCTCAGCCCGAGGAGAGAAAGATGAAAAGTATATCCCGAAGGATCATCGTTGTTTCGGCGTTCTTCCTTATCGGCGGAGGATGGCTCCTTTCGTCAGCCCAGGAGCAAGCACCCCAGGCCCAGCTTCCCGTGCTCATCACTTCCTGCGGTCAAAGTCCCGGCGCCAACATGCTGAAGGCCATATTCATGCGGGCCAAACTCGAGCACGAGTCTCCTGCTTATGAATTGATCATGGGAGCCACCCCAGACGATCTCAAGACGGCGGCGGATGCCGGCCGCCCCTTTAAGTCCATCATCATCGTCATGGGAGCCAGCCTAAAAGGCATGGGTGCCGCCGGCATTTCCATCGACGACGAACTGGACCGTACCGCAAAGCTCATCCAAGCCTCCCAGGATCAGGGTATCACCATTATCGGCGCCCACATCGAGGGGATGAAGCGCCGCGCGCAGGGTGCAGCCCCGGGCGACAACACCGACGAACTCAGCATCGACGCTGTGGCCCCGAATTCGGACCTTTTGATCATCAACCAGGACGGAGATTCAGACGGTCGCTTCACAAACATCGCCAAGCAGAAAAACCTGCCCATGTTGACCGTCACCAAGAACCTCGAACTGCTCGAAGTGGTGAAGAAGATCTACGGCCAATAGTACCGTAGCCACGGCGGGCCGCATCTTCTCTCCAATAAAACCGGGCATTGCTTGACTAAATATAGTGAATACATTAATTCCCGAGAGAAAGGGATGGAAAGAGCTCTGGATTTTCTCACCCTAGCCCGCGTCATCGGTGTGCTGCTCTTCCTATCCTCCCTGTGGCTGGCTAGGATCTTCCTCAAAAACGACCGGCGGAATTTTTTCCGCGGCATAGTACTATTCTTGTTTTTTCTGCTGGTGATGATCTTCATCAACCAAAACGACTCTCACCGGATGAGTCTCGGCGACTTGCGCGACATGATTTTCCCGCAGCGCCTCAAGGAGCTCAATTACTACGTCGTGCCCGACGCCGGAACTTACCAGCATATCACCACCTACTATTTCGAGGATCCCAAGCCGAAGCTCTCCGTCGTGCTGGATTCCGACGGGAAATACCTGCATATCAATGATCCATCCTCGCTCAACCGGATCTTAAGGGCCCTCGGCCTTCCCGAAGTCGAGGAAGGAGCTAGGGAGCTATCCTCTATCACCGGATCGAAATTGGATACCTCTCTCTACCGCTGGACGCATTATCCGCTGGGGACCCTCCTGGTCGAGAAGACCATTTATCAAAGCAGGGATGCGGTGCAATACTACCACGCCATCTCCAACATCAGCATCCACAAACGACGCTAACGACGTTAGCGGTTGATTTTCCCTCTCACTTACAATACATTAATCGCAGTAATCCTATGAGCATGACCACATCCACCCAGATTATCCTGGCGGTTATGGTAGCGGCCTATATCCTGGTCAGGCTGTTCCGGATCTCGACCGAACTGGCGCTTTTTTTTGCGGCCATCGCCGGAGCCCTAGCCGGTGGAGCCGGCATCCCGGCCCGCCACATCGTGGAAGGCGCCTTCACCTACCTGGACATCATTCTGATTTTCGTGACCGCAACCCTATTCATGAACCTGCTCAAGGAATCAGGTGGCGTGGCCTACGTGGTCCGAGGAATCCTAAAGCGTTTCCACAGGAGAAAATCCATTCTGTTCGTACTCATCACCCTGTTGCTGCTCATTCCTGGGGCCCTAACCGGAGCCGGCAGCGTGACGGTGCTCATCACCGGAGGCATGATCGCGGTCGTACTCCATTACATGGGCATCGCCAAACCCAAAGCAGCCGCCATCATATTTCTCGTGGCCGGCTTGAGCGCCGCAGCCCCTCCCGTCAGCCTATGGGCCATGCTGACAGCCGCCGGGGTCAATATGCCCTATGTCGGTTTTTTCCTTCCCCTTCTGGTCCCTTGTGTAGTGCTGGCTCTGCTCACCATATTCATCCTGGGATGGAAGAGCCGCCCGGTGGACCTGGAAAAATCCCTTGCGGAGCTGCCCAAGGCTCCGGATAAGATGAACTGGATGCGTGTCCTGCTGCCCTTTCTGGTATTTTTCGCCCTGGTCATAGCCGGGCGGATAGGGCCCCATTCGCTCCCCATCATCGGGTTGCCCATGATGTTTATGGCGGCGGCGGCCGTGACGTTCATTCTCGCTCCGATTCCGATCAATTTCTTGAAAATATCACGCGACACCCTCCATCAGCTGCTGCCGTTGATCGGAACCCTCACCTGCGTGGGGATCCTGGTACAGATCATGACCTTGACCGGAGTCCGCGGATTGATCGCCATCACCATCGTCACCCTGCCGCTGACGACGGTGTTTCTCACGCTGTCCGTGGTTCTGCCCGTGTCTGAGGCCGTGCTGATGTGGGGGGCGGCACCGGTCCTGGGGGTTCCGCTGGTGTTGCTTTTCAACACCATCGGCCTCAATCCCATCGTCGCCCTGGCCGGCATGAGTGTCATCTGGCCGTTGGGAGACGGTCTCCCCCCCACCGCCATCATCGGCCGCCTGACGAAGGACATGGTAGAGATGGAAGAGCCATACGTGCGCATGCTGCGCCACTGCATCATTCCTGCCGTGTTGATCATCCTGGTCGGGACGCTCATGGTCATATTCAGTAAAAACCTGTCATTTTTGACGTTGTTATGATTATTAATGCAACACAATTTAGGCGCGAAATCGCAAAGTAGCGGCGATTGCCATAGCGACTCGGATGAGTTATGAGTCGAGCGAAGACATGCGATAAGCAAAAGTGAATTCCATGAGCGAAGACCTGTCCAGGAATTCCAGCCACAAATTCAGGCGGGCGATTTACCGCATCCCGGGAGATAGCCGTCCCGGGAGTAAAATCGCCGGCCGAATACGACAAATTCAGATTAAGGAGGCCGGCATCTGATGGTCATCACCGTCCTATATTATGTTTTGATCGCCTATGTGGCCGTGTTGATGATTTGGAACTTGCTCAAGAGCAAAAAATGGCAGGATGAGTTACTCTATGTCATCATCCTGATGCCGTTCGTCCTGCGGCTGCTGCGCCTGAAGTGAGGGAAAAACTATGCGCTTGACCGATCCCATTGTACGCAAAGCAGGATTTCTGCTCGCGGGAGCGGCCGTCATGCTGTTCGCGGGGATAAGCTTTCATTACCACCGGAATCTCAGGGAACCGGTGGTGCTGGGGGCAGGCATAACCCGGGTCAGCAAGCTCAGCGAATATTACGCGGGCTTCCAGGGGAGCATCAACGACGCCAACGTCTACATCCTGGAAGGCGAGCAACCCGGGGGTGCCTTCCTGATCCTCGGAGGGACCCATCCGGAAGAGCCCGCCGGGCGTCTGGCGGCCTGGATTTTCACCGAAAACGCGGTGCTTGAGAAGGGACGCCTGTTCGTAATCCTATCGGCCAACCGCAGCGCAACCACTGTCACGCGGCTGGGGGGAGCTTATCCAACGGACTACTCCATTGTGACGCCCTGGGGCGAGCGGACCTTCCGCATGGGTGACCGATGGTCGAATCCTCTGGACCAGTGGCCGGATCCGGAAGTCTATATCCATTATCCCAGCCGGCAGGAACTGGCCTATGTGGATATCCGCAACCTCAACCGCACCTGGCCGGGCCGGGCCGACGGAACGCTTACAGAAAAGACTTGCTTCGCCATGACTCAGCTCATCAAGCAGGAGAAGATCGATGTCGTCATCGACCTGCATGAAGCCGAGCTCCAATACCCGGTCATCAGCACCATCGTGGCCCACAACAGAGGCCAGGACCTGGCTGCCATGGCATCCATGCTGATCTCCGGACTGGAGGGATTCGACATAGGCATGGAAAACTCTCCTTACGAACTGCGCGGCCTCTCTCACAGGGAGATCGGCGATCACACCGATGCCATTTCACTCCTATTGGAAGCGCCGGAGCCCATGCTGGACGCCACTCGTGGACGGACCGACAGACGTCTGCTGCTGGAAGGCAAAGACGAATTTGTGGTTAAGGCCGGACAGCACGGACTTCTATTCGAGAGGATCGACGAAAACGGCTGGCCCATAGACGTTCGGGTGGGACGCCACTGTTCGGCCATCCTGCAGATAATGGAGCTTTGGACCGAGGATCATCCGGAGCGAGCGGTCGTGGTCACCTCTGTCCCGCGCTATACGGAGGTGATCGAAAACGGCACAGGCGCCTACCTGCACGACCACCGGGCAGCGGACCCGCGCAAGGTCCGCTTTGAATGACATGGATCGCACGCGAAGGCCAAAGCAGGCGGCTTTTATAAATTTATAAATTTATTTATTTTCATTTTTTTTAGACAAGTCGGAGCGCTAAAATAGAGCGCTAAAACATCAATCCGATGTTCGCCTGATCCTCATGTGGTCGAGCGGCATTCGGGAGCTCTTTATGGTTCCCGAGGCCGGCCAGCCTACGGCAATGTGCAGGGCCGGTTCGATATGATCCGGGAGTCCGAATCGCCGCTTGAATTCCGCACCGGTCCTCCGCGTTCGAGTCAGCCATACGGCACCCAAACCCAGAGCATGGGCCATGAGACACATATGGTCTGCGGCAGCCGCACAGTCCAGAAGCTGGTTGTGCGGCACCAGACGGTCATGCCCGACAATGCGGTAGATGCGCGTATCATAACAAACCACGATCAACACACAGCGATCCATGGGGGTGGAGATGTCGCTCCAGACCATCCGCGCCTCCTCCTCGTCCCGAATCATGACAAATCGGACCACTTCCAGGTTGCAGGCGTTGGGGGCGGCACGCCCGGCTTCCAGTATCTGTTCGATTAGTTCATCCGGGATCTGTTTTCCAGAAACCCAATCCCGCACCGACCGACGCTCCTGGAGAAGCTTCGTAACCGCGTTCATCTCCGTGGAGCTAAACGCCTGCGGCGGAGATTTCTCCAGGCTTATCGAATCTCCGCCACTAAGCTTCTCTGCCAGCTCGATGTGCCGCTTTCCCCACTCAATATCCGCCTCATCTTCGGCGAATCCCCGTTCCCGCCATACATCCAAGATCAAACGCGGCTGACGGCCGAATCCGGATGGGACCGCTTTCTCCCCCCGCAGGATGGGATAGATTTTCACCTCAATGGTGTGGTGCACCCGCTCTCGGAAAAGCGCCCTCAGACAGGCCGAATCCATCTGCATGAGATCCCGCCGGGAGTACGTGCCGCCCAACCATTTGACACCCCCGGGCTCATATTCATCGCCCGCCCCATCGGGGCTCCTACCCCCTATCCCTTTTCCCTCCTCATCGGCCGGAACATCCCCGTCTCCCTGCGCGATCCTCCGCACCGCCAGCTCACAGTAGGGATCGCCATCCAACAGATTTTTGACGTGGACGTATTCATATTCAGGATTGAAAGCCTTGATTTTGGCTTGATCGACGCCGCAGTACAGCCGGGCTAAAGCAGGGTCGCCCCATCGGAGCCATTCGGCCGCCAAAGGACAGTGATGGACACGGACACGATCCTCGCCCTCCACCTGCACGGTCTCAACCCGCCAGGCATCGGAAGGGAGATCGTCTACAAAATTCTCGGGCTCTAGCGATCTGCCCAGACCGCGCGCCCGGACCGCCGCCTCCTTGCCGATCCGGCGGCCGTAGGCGGCCACGGCTTCACGGATCAGTTCCTCTCCCGCCTTATCGCCGAGTTCACGGACCAAGGTTTCGGAAAACGCGTGATGGAGCAGCGCGAGGCGGCGGAGCGCCAGCTCTACTTGGCGGACGGATTCCGCATTTAATCGGCTTCCGGTATGCTCGGTCATGGGATCTTCCTCCTCATCATCGAAGCGATTTCAGGACTCCTCCTCCCGGCCGGGAGCACCAGGCACGGCCAACACCAGGACACATATGAGTGACACCAAACAGCCGAGTACGAGCCAGAACAGGCGTGATCCATCCCGGACCAACCCGGCAGCTCCGTACAATGCCAACGCATTAGCGCCGAAGTTGAGGATCAGGCCCCAGACCCTGAGGTTCCAGATCCCCCGTTTCCGATCCAGATCGATCATGGTGACCACCAGCCCAGTCGATTGAAGATATACACGATGGCGATGGCATTGAGCAGGGTAATCTGCAGCAGAATCCCGAGATTCCAGAGATAACTGCGGCTCCGGTCCCGACCCAGTACCCGCTTGTCATTGAGAAGCAAAAACATGGACCAACCCACCACATTGTTGGTGAGCGATAGAAATGCCCCGATGCCGATCACCAGCCAAACCGGCCTCGGATACCACACCGCCAGGAAACCGATTTGCGGCAGCAAGGCCGTGACTTTCCAGCGCAGGGACCGGACATCAGCCGGCCAGCCGAAGGCCTCATGCACGGCCATGGCGCAGGCCAAGCTCATCCCCACAGTCGTGGTAACAGGAACCGCCAGGAATCCGATGTAGAACAGCACTTGAGACCAGGTCGGTCCCAGGAGCGGCATCAGGGCTTTGGCGAGCTCCGGTGCCGTCTCCGGATGCAGGCCCAGCCGGTTCAGAGTGCCGGCAAACACCGCCATCACCAGATAGTTGATCAGCAGAAAGGGCACGAGAAGTCCGACGACGATGTCGAACCGGGCCTGCCGTTCATGCCGCCGGCTCCACCCTCTCGTCAACCCCGCATAATGGAAAAAGATCCAGTCCATGACCCCGATGGCCGCAGCCGAAGACGCCACGAACAGATCCAGGCCCTCTACCCCTCGGGGCAGCCAGGGCACGAACAGCCCGCGCACCAGCGCCCTCCAATCGACGCCGACCAGGATCAGACAGGCGCCGAAACAGGCCAGCATGAGCCCGATGCTGAGCTTCATGAAGGTCTCCACCGCAAATATCCCGCGCCTGCCGCGGCGTCCGTAGGATAGAATCAGCCAGGAGGTGACGGCCATGAACAAAATCCAGTTCCACTGCCGGGGAAAGCGAAAACCGAGCAGAGGAGTCAGCGACTCGATCAGATGCGTTCCTAGGCTGTACTGGCCGTAGTTGAATATGACGGCCACGGCGGCCGTGCCCACCAGGGCGGTCAGCAAAGATCCCACGATCCAGCCATGGAATTGATTCTGGACCCGGATGACCCGAAATCCACCGCGGCAGGTGAAACGGGCCATGGCTGCCATCATGAAGAGCCCCAGGCCCATCGAGACCCACAGCAGCCACATGGTGCGGTATCCAAAAACGGCTCCCGAGAGCATGGCGGCGGTCAAGGTGCCGGCCCCCAGAGTCAGGGCCGAATCCATAAATCCCGGCCCGCTTAGCTTCAGTCTGCCCCAGAATCGACGCAGCGGGGGCCGGTTCTCTACCCGCGAGAGAGCCGACAGCTCGGATTCCCGATCCCGGGAAGAGAGCGGGACGAAAATCTGAGGCGGGTGGGAAGATGAATCATCCGGCATGGGGATCGACCCGCCAAATTATTCCACAAGCGGCCTTTGAAGTCAAAACGGGATTTCGGATCTCAGATCTCGGAAACAGCCTATGCCGTCGGCGGCAGGCGAAATCACTTTCGATAACACAAGATGATGCAAAGAACGGAGCCGGAATTCAGCCGGAAACGGGAGCTTCCAGCGTCTATACGCAAATACCCGGCCGGATTTTGGCGTACAGGTGCATGTCCACGACTCTGCCGTCCTTGAAGGCATGCGCCCGCATGGTTCCCTCGAAGACAAACCCGGCTTTCTCCAGGACGCGCGCCGAGGCCGGATTGCCGGCATAAGGCTCGGCATAGATGCGATGGAGATTGAAGGCTTGAAAGGCGGCATCCGAAAACGCCTTGATCGCTTGGGTCATGATTCCCTTATTCCAGAACGGTTCCGCCAGCCAATATCCCAGCTCGGCCGAAAAGCGGTGGACATCAATTCCCAAACCCAAACCGATGCTGCCGATCGCTTCCGTCTTGGATGCGACGGCGAAGATCGTCCTGGGTTCCTGCTTCATCACTCGGGCGATGAACATCTCGGCATCGGCGGGGCGGTAGGGGTGCGGGAAGGCATCCCTCAGGTTCATCCAGATCTTGCGGTTGTCGGCATATTTGACCAGGGCCGGTGCATCTTCCGGCCGCCAGTTCCGGATCATATAATCCCCGAATTCGAGCTTCATCTGGATATCACTTCAATCCCAATTTTTTTCCCTGCCGCAGCAGTTGAATGGACTCCTGGATGCGGCGGGTCCGGGTTTCTTCTTTTTTGGCCAGGCTGATCCAAAGGAGAAAAGGCCTTCTTTGACTCTCAGCCAGGCCTTCAAAATAATCGCGGGCCTGAGGATGCTCTTTCAAAGCCTTCTCAAAAGACGGCGGTATGGGAAGGTCCTTGATCCTCGGCCTTTTCTCCTCGGGCTCGATCTTTCCCTCCAAGACAGGCTTAAACTTCTTGATTCCAGCTTCGGTCATCCTGCCTGTTTCCATCATTTTCTTTGCTCGTGCGATATTCGTCCGCGACCATTTGGATGATGTCCTACGAGGCGTGAATTTCTGGGCATACCTTTCTTCATCAATGCGCTTGATGATGCTGTCTATCCATCCGAAACACAGCGCCTCCTCGACGGCTTCGTTGTACTTGACGGTAGGCTTCCCGGTGTGCTTCTTTTGGAAGATCAGCCAGATTTCCGCTTTGCGGCCATGGCATCTTTCGAGCCAGGCTCGCCATTCTGCGCGGTTTTTGCAGGCTATCGTTTCCATGCCGCTTCAGCTGGGTTTAAACATACCGAGCTTTAAAGTAAATATCAATACATATATGCTCCGGCTGATATAAATTACTGATATCATTCATTTTAGCTCAAAATAGCCAGTTGATTCCCACGATCAGGATCGCCACCGGGACCGCAAGCCGCAGCCACCAGAAGAGCCAGCGGGGAAACGACCTTCGGCCGCCGACGGAGAGTTCCTCAAGCACTGCAGTCCTCCGGATGCACCAGACCGCGGTCACGACCGCCAGCAGCGATCCCAGGGCCTGCATGCCGGAGCCGAAGGTCAGATCCCACGGGATGAATATCCGGTAGTTGATCATGGGCGGCACCGACAGCACAAACACCACCGCACAGGCCAAAATCACCGCCTTTTTCCGCTCGAGGCGGGTGTTGTCGATCAATCCCCCCACCAACACTTCGAAAGCGGCCACATCGGACAGAAAAGCCGCGCCAAACAGCCCAACGAAAAACAGAAATCCAAACAGCCAGCCCACCGGCATTTGGTCGAATGTACGGGGAAGGGTGGTGAAGATCAATCCCGGCCCGGAGGCGGGTTCCAATCCAAAGGCGAAGACAGCGGGAAAAATTGCGAATCCGGCCAAGATACCGGCCAGAGAGGCACTGATCCCGGTGAAGACAGCGTTGCGGGGGATGAAAGCCTTCCGGTCCAAGTAGGACCCGTAAATCACCATGAAGGTCCCGCCCAGGGACAAGGAGAAGAAGGCCATCCCCAGGGCCGCAGCCATGTTTCCCGGCGTGAGATCATGGAATCGGAAGCTTCCGATATACCACTTGACTCCCTGCCCCGCCCCCTGAAGAGTCAGGGAGCGAAGGATTAGGACGATCAGGATGCCAAAAAGCGCCGGAACGATGATCTTGCTGGCCCGTTCGATCCCCTTTCTCAGCCCCTTGACCAAGACCAATCCGCAGGCGATGATGACCAAGGCGGTCATCGAAAGCTGGAGGACCATGGAAAGGGCGTTGTATCCGGCGGCGGGCGGCAGGATGGCGCCGGCGTCGAGGCGTATGCCCACGGACTTGGCCGCCTCGCCCAGGGCGTGGAAAACCACCCAACCCACCGCATTGGAGTAATAACCGGTGGCAAAAAAAACCACCACGAAAAGGAACCCCCCCACGATTTTCCCTCCCGGAAAGCCTCCTCTTTGAAAGGCCCCCAGCGTCCCGCGTCCGGTATGCCTCCCCAAGGTCCATTCGGCCATCAGCGCCGGAATTCCGATGAAGACCATGACTGCCAGATAAAACAACACAAAGGCCGCGCCTCCGAATCGGCCCGCCATGTAGGGGAATCGCCACACCGCTCCCAGGCCCACCGCCGCACCGATCATGGTCATAAGGAGCCCGAAGCGGGTGGCGAAGGTCTCACGTTCGGGAAGACTATTGTGGCTCTGTGGTCCCTCTTTCATCGCCGCTTCAGGTTTTCAACCCAGGGATCCGGCAGCGGACATAAAGCTCGCATCCCGGCCCCAGGAGCAACTACTCTTCCTCCCATCCGTGCAGCCGATAGTATTCCTGAACCATGCGATCGATATCCACCGTCGATCCCTTGGTAGGACCGCGCAACAACGGCTCTAAACGGAATCGTTCCGGGAGCGTGTCATGCTCCCGGCGCACGCCGAACCGCCGGTTGAGCCTGCGGTCACGCTGGATGGCATCCCCCAAGGCTTTCTCCAGATCATCCGCCGTATAGTCCAATCCGGTCCCGGTCTTGAGCAAGGCGGCCGACTGCTCCAGGTCGAGGATATCCATACACAGGCCGATATTCTTGCACATGGTCAAACAATCTGTGAGCAGGGCGATCTTTTCCGAATAGGTCACGAGCTGCGCCTTGCCCTCTTCTTCCAGGCGCATGGCCGCCTTCTCGGTCCCGAAGCGCGTCCGGGCCTGCTCACGCAGTTCCGTCAGCTCGAAATAGGGCTCGGCCCGCAGGTGATCCGCACCCCGCGAGGCGATGGCATAGGTCAACCCATACGCCTTGATCCCCCGGGGATCGCCGCAGATGATGTCCAGGCCCTTGACCTGCATCACCAGTCTTCGGGCCTCTTCCCCGAAATTCCGCGCAAGCCGGGTCGCCCCTTGAGCCAATCGGTCCCCCACTCCACGGCGGTGGATTATCTTGTCTACCGTATCACGGATCGCCGATGTATCCCCCCATCCAAGCTCCAGCCCGTCCAGGTCCTGCGGCTTGACCAATCCCTTTTCCTGGCATTCCATGATCCAACCCAGCACCTCGGCGGTGGAGATGGAATCCAGGCCAGCTTGATTGAGCTTGGCATTCATCTCCAGCGCAAATGCCAGGTCGCGGCATCCGAGCCGGGACGTGAAGCTGCACAAGGTCTCGAATTCAGGGCCTTCCGCTTCCCATCCCCGGGCTAGGTAATAGCGCGAGCAGTGCAGGCTGCAGTTGAAGCACGCCTTGTTCTTGACCTTATAACGCTCGGCCAGGGCCTGCCCGGAGATGGCGTCCACGTAATCGCACACCCCCTCCTGGAAATGATTGGTGGGCAGGATTCCGATGCCGTTGAGGTCCTGCATCAGCATGGTGGTTCCCAGACGGTAGCGCTTGTCGTACTCCCGGTGTCCCCGGATATTCTGTTCCATCTCCCGGACCAAGCTCAAGAAACCCAAGGTGTCGGCCACCGCCAGCGGGCGCATGCCGCGGACCGCCACGGCCTTGAGGCGTTTGGAGCCCATGACCGCGCCCATGCCGGTGCGGCCGTTGACGCGGTTGCCGCTGGAGACGATGGCGGAGTACAGCACGCAGTTCTCGCCGGCCGCTCCGATGCCCGCCACTTGAATGCCGTAATCCCGCCGGGCCCTGCGGACGGCGGCGGTGACGGCCGCCACACCCATACCCTGATAATCCGGGCATGCGATGAACTCCACCCCTTCATCGGTGATCAAGAGATAGACCCATTCTTCAGACCGGCCGGTGATGATGATCTGGTCGAAGCCCGTCATCTTCATCTCGGCTCCGAACTGGCCGCCGGCCGCTGAATCCCCCAGGATATCTGTCAGCGGTGATTTGGCCGTGACGGTGTAATAGGCGGAGGCCGGGAGCAGGGACCCGGTCAAAGGCCCCACCCCGAAGATCAGGACGTTTTCCGGCCCGAGCGGATCACATTCCGTGTCCAGGTCTTCTTCGAGACGTCTGGTGTTGGCGGCCCGGCCCCCGATCACGGGCTTCACCCAGGCCGGGTCCAGATCTTCCTCACGAACCTGCCGTGCTTTGAGGTCCACGCGGAGGATACGGCCTCCGTACCCGTAATTAAGCATGTTTCCGTTTCCACCGCTTTCGGAGCTCTTCGCCCCGGCGGCTGAGATAGTGCTGCCGTTTCTCCTGGGGATTCATGCCGCGGGTCTGGATCTCCGTTTCCGCCAGAGAAGGCGGCTTGCCCCGCTCCCATGCGATGGCTCCTTCGGTGCAGGCCCGCACGCACTTGGGATCCCCCCCGCAAAGGTCGCACACGTAGACGAAACCTCGAAAGAGGGTTACGGCACCGATGGGGCAGGATTTTTCACATGCGCCGCAGAGCGTGCAGACGGTGGGTGAGACCACCACCTCACCGTAATCGCCCAGCGAAAGCGCATCATCCGGACAGGCCAGGCAAAAGCGTTCCTCACACTGCTGGCACACCACCGGGCCGTCCACCCCGCTCTCATACAGGTGTGTCACCTTGATGCGCGCCAGCTCGGGATTGATGCGGCCGGTATGGAAGAAAGCGCAGGCCGCCTCGCAGCGGCGGCAACCGGTGCAACGGCTCAGGTCGACCCGGATCATCGCCTCTATTCTTTCAGGTCTCGTCTTCAATTTCCAGCCGGAACTGCACCAGGCCCTTGGGATCGGGACAGGAAAAGGTCGAGACCTTCCTCACCCAATGCGCATCGTCCAGCCGGTTCTTTTCGGCCAGGATGGGAAAGACCGGCATCATGCACTGCAACGCCCAGATGCATATGTATTTACCGTCCGGGACAAACAGCTTTGATCCCTGCACATGGAAATGGTCACCCACCTGCATGGGCAGGTTGCAGTGGCCGTCGATTCGCTCCACACTCACCTTGATCTTCGCCATTACTGCCTTTTACCTCACACGCGGATGAAGCGCCGCAGATCGTTTGCTTCCCGGGCGAGCCCACCGCCGGCAAGACATTGGCATCCAGGCCGGGAAAAGCGGATAGATTGTACCTGCTGGCACCCCGATTGGCAAGGGGGGATCGTCTACCAAGCATGGACAGGGGCCCGCGGCGAACGAATCGGCCCCTAGGGACATCCCATCATTGGATTGAAACTTCGCTGAAAGGAGCGGGATTCGCCGATTTTGTTGACACCCGGCTGAATTGACAAGCCCGGATTGATTTGACAAAGGTCGTGGGAATTTGACATAACTTGGCCTAATCGATTCGAATCGGCTGAAAAGGAAAAACAGATGGATCGAAGAACCTTCATAAAAAACGCCGGACTCATCGGAAGCGGAACGCTCTGCCGAACGTTTCCCCGGATCACGGCCGTTCCCGGCTCGGAAAGGGCGTCACAAAAGATCAAAAACATCCTGCTGCTCGTCACCGACCAGCACCGCGCGGACTGCCTGGGCTGTGCCGGCAACTCTAACCTCCGAACCCCGCACATCGACCTACTGGCAGGCCGCGGCATCCGCTTCACCCATGCCTTCACCCCCACTGCGGTCTGCACTCCGGCCAGGACCTCCCTCCAGACGGGATTATGGGCCCACCGCCACAAACTCACATTCAACCCGGGCACCTTCCCCACCGGAGAGTGTCACGTGGATCCGTCCCCGGACGCCGCCTTCTTCAGCCAGTCCCTTAAGGCCCAAGGCTGGCGGATGGTCCACATCGGCAAGTGGCACATCGGGACCGATGTGACCCCACCCGCATCGCGCGGCTATGAGGGAGTCTATTATCCGAGTTATGGATATCCCGGCCATCCCACCGAACCGGAGCGAACCCATCCCCATTATTTGGAATACCTGAAGCGATTAGGCTTAGCCGGTTTCCAGGTGACGGAGGCCACACGCTCGCCGGACGGCAGCCGGGTCTATGCAGGACTTCAAACCGGGACGCAGGAGGCCTCTGTTCCGGCCTATCTCGCCCGGCAAACCATCGCCGCCATCAAATCCCACAGCCGACGAGAACAGCCCTTTTTCATCTCCTGCAATTTTTGGGGGCCGCATACGCCCTACTATCTTCCTCACCGGCATTATCATATGTATGACGAGGCCCAGATCCCCCCCTGGCCCAACTTCGACTGTGATATCGCGGACAAGCCGGCCGTCATTCGCCGCTACGGGGAGTATTGGAAGACCGGGTGGATGACACCCTCGGACCTCTCCCGCCTGATCGGCCGATATTACGGATATATTTCACTTATCGACGATGAGATCGGCCGGATCCTCCAGGCCCTGGAAGACGCGGGGGTGCGGGATGAAACCTTGATTATATTGACTGCGGATCACGGCGGAACGGTCGGGGCCTACCGCATGTGGGATAAGGGTTTCGGAATGTACGACTGCATCACCCGCATCCCGTTCATCATTTCACACCACGCCCTGCGGCCGGGCATCTCTCCGGCCTTTGTCTCGCTGCTGGATCTGGCGCCCACCTTCCTGGAGATCGCCGGATGTCCGGCGCCCCCCGACCTGGACGGAAAATCCCTGCTCCCGCTCCTGAAGGGGGAGACCTAAAGCCTCCGCGAGGATTTCTTCATCACCCAGAACTACGGCCATCAGCTTCCCTTCTGGCAGCGTATGGTCCGCACTCCTAATGCCAAATACATCTTCAACCCGACTTCCCGTGACGAGTTCTACGACCTGACGGCCGATCCCTGGGAGCAGCACAACATCATCGACACCGTCGACCACAGCCGCCTCGCCCGCATGCGCGACCGCCTGAGGGACTGGATGGAAAAGAACCAGGACCCGCTCTGGTTCTGGGGCCGGCAGATGTTGTGAGCGGATCAATTGGGCGGCCGGCGGCCGGATTCTGTTTGACATCGATTTTTCCCTCTGGTATACAAGGGCTTAATTCCCAGGTGAGATGACTGGATGAACAAACGAAACTTCGACGTGGTGCTGGTCGGCCTGGCCCTGTTCGCGATGTTTTTCGGCGCCGGGAATCTGATTTTTCCTCCCTATATGGGCTTCCTGTCCGGCTCGGTGTGGGCGGTGGCGCTTTTGGGTTTTCTGATCACCGGCATCGGAATGCCCCTGATGGGGATCATCGCCGCGGCCCGAGCGGGCGGCACCGTGGAACACCTGGCCGGGCGCCTGGGCCCGAGATTCGCCCGCGGTCTGAGCATCGTCATCATCCTGGCCATCGGTCCCCTGCTCGCCATCCCCCGGACGGCCGCCACCACCTTCGAGATGGGAGTCCGGCCCAACCTCCCCTGGGTGCCTCCAGCCGTCTCGTCGCTGGTCTTTTTTCTCATCACCCTGTTTTTCGCCCTCAATCAGTCCAAGGTCATCGATAAGATCGGCAAGATATTGACCCCCTTCCTGCTCCTGACGCTGATGTGGATCATCTTCAAGGGCATCTTCGATCCCCTCGGGCCGACCACTCCGGGGATTCTCACCAATCCCTTTGCCAGCGGTTTCCGGGAGGGGTATCAGACCATGGACGCCATGGCCTCCATCGTGTTCGCGGAGATCATCATTGCCGCCCTGATTTTTAAGGGCTACAGCAAGGTCCGCGAGCAGGTGAAAATGACGTCGCTGGCCGGATTGATCGCGGCTACGGGGCTGGGCCTGGTCTATGGCGGGCTGATGTACCTGGGGGCCACTTCCCGCAGCCTTTTCCCCCCCGATATCGAGCGAACCACCCTGCTGATCGGCATCGCTCAGGGTATCCTGGGAAGCGCCGGAAAAGTGGCTCTGGGGCTGGCCGTGTCTCTGGCGTGCCTCACAACCTCCATCGGCCTGACCGCCACCGTCGGCGATTACTTCAGCGCCCTCTCCAAGGGGAAAATCTCATACAAGGCCATCTGCCTCGCCACGGTCATCTTCAGCGGAGTCTTTGCCACCGTGGGCGTCACCAAGATCGTGCAGATCGCCGTCCCTCTGCTGGTCCTGGTCTATCCGGTCGCCATCGTCCTGATCCTCCTGACCATCATCGGGCGAAAGACCATCCACCGGGTGATCTACATGGGGGCCGTGATCGGCGCCCTGTCGACGAGCATATTCGAGGCCTTGACGGCCGCCGGTCTGCCGATCACACCCATGAACGACCTCATCTCCTATATTCCCCTCGCCAAGGCCGGCTTTCCGTGGATACTGCCGGCTGTAGCCGGCGGAATCCTGGGAGCTGTGTCCAAAGGAAGATTCAGGCGGGATCAGGCGTCCTGATGCCCCGGACCGCCTGTTCTGCGCCTCGAGTCGTCCATCCCGCGCCGCGGGTCATCTGCCCTGCGCGTCGGATCGTCTGCCCTGCGCCTGCGGCCTGAGCGGTCGTGGATAAGAAGCCCGATGACGGCGGCCAGATAAACCAGGCCGAGCATCAAAAAGGCCGGACTCCGCTCGCGCAAGCGGCCGTACACGGCGCCTTCCCCGGGTTCGGGCAGCGGCCGGGGATCCCAGGGGAGCCCATAGGCGGCGGCGAGGCCGCGGACAAAGAGGAAGTGAATCACCGGTACATCCCTGGCCGCCATGGCAAAGAGCACGCCGCGTCTCTGAGGCGGGGGAAGGCTGTGGATGCGGGCCAGCCCCGGCTCGACACGCAGGACCAGCGCATCATTCCCGATATTGGGTGTGCTGCCTCCGATATTGACAAAGGCCTTGATGGGAGCCGATCCGGCCGCCTGCTGATAATATTCCATCCTGAGGGCGACGTTCCGCTCCAGCTCCGGTTCCCGGATGAGCGGCAGTCCGCTGTGCCGCACGGCGTCCTCCAGCATCCGCCGCCCTTCCGGCGCCATGTTGTCCCCCACATCGCCGTCACCGCCGAGCGAGACCGCCACGGATTCGAATCTGACCAGGCCTTGCTCTACGAGACATCGCTGCATGTCCAGCCAGTGAAACTCCGGCTCGTTGGCTCCCCACTGGGAGGCCCCCAACGAAGGGATGACCAGGGCATCGACGTCCATGGCCGATGCCGCGCACAGGACGGCGACGATCAGGGCGGGAAACGAGCCGGACGCCCCCACCGCCACGGCGTCTCCCCGGCGAACACCGGCCTGGTGTAGCAGCAGGACCACGAGCCCTGCGAAGTTGGGATTGACGGCGGTGCGTTTGGCCTCGAGCCGGCCCACCGAAGTCGTGATCGAGGAGAACTCGCTCCCGATCAGCCCGGTCCGGTTGACGTCCGTCTCCTCATCGATGGCCAGGCCGGTTCGGGCCCGGCAAACACGGAGGGCGGCGGTCGCACGGCCCATCGTCTCCGAGGCCAGGACCATGGTGGATCTCAGACCGGCGGGGCCGGAGAACGGCGCGACACGGATCACGATCCAAAAAGCCAGTCCCAGGATCAGCAGCCGCACAAAGACCGGAGAAGATCTGCTCACCCCGAAATCCATGCGACGATCCTCACGATCACATACACGGCGGCCGCCACGGTCAACAGGGACGCCAGGGTGGGGATGATCCTCTGTTTGTCCAGGGCGTTGGCCAGGAGTCCGGGTATGACCCAGCCGATGATGCGGATATCCGGGGAGGCCGGGAGCAGGCGCGGCGCCAGCAGCAGGACCAGCTGTGAGAGGAGCGCCCCGAGGAGCAGGAGCAGGACGAAGCGCCGCTTGCCGAACAGGATGAGCCGCCGGGAAAGCAGCCGGTATACGCCCAGGGCGGCAAACGCGACCATCACGGTGGAGGCCGCGGCGGACGGTTGGTCCAGGAAGAGGGCGAAATAGGCCGGGACGATGATACCGCCCGGGTAGACATCCGTTACCTCGACGTATATGAGCGCGAGCACGATGCCGATGAAGAGAGTCTCAAACAGCAAGGCCTTCCCCCTCTCTTTCCCAGTACTCGACCAGTTTCCGGCCGGCACCAGCCATGTTTCCCATGCCCAGGATGACCGCCGGCGCGGATGTGAGAGCCCCCAGTCCGGCCATGATCTCCTCGGCCTTCCGGCCCCGGAGAGCCCGGGCTTGAATCCTCCCGCCGCGGCGCGCCGTAAGCCGCTCAAAGACCCGGGCCTGTTCACCCACGACAAACAGCTCCGCCAACTCGGGGAAGGCGCCGGCGCGGAAGGCCTCGACCCACTGAAGCGTCCGGTCTCCCCGGTCGCGGCGGAGGTTGAGCAGGCCGAAAACGGGCCTGCCGCCGAAAAATCCCAGATCGGAAAGCTTGTGTATGACCAGCCGCGTGGATGCCGGATCATTTGCGGCGAAGGCATTGACACAATCCCGGGCGAGTGCTGCGGCCTGAGGCCTCCAGCGCCAGATTCTGAGGCTTCCCAGGTCGGGGAGCGCCTGCCGGAATCCCCGCCGGGCCGCAGCGCGGTCGATCTCCAGATAGTCCGTCACCGCTTGTGCCAGGGTCACATCGGTCTTGAATTCCAGCGTGAGGTCATGTTCCTTACCCTTCCCAGGTTCCCCGTAGTCTGAAGCTTCCTCGTCCGCAGCTAAACCAACCGGGTGCAGTCTTGCGCCTCTCCGTAACGCCTCTTCCTCCCAAACAGGAAGCATGTCATCGTCCGCGACGAACACCGCGCACCCCGGAGCCATGGCAGCGGCCAGACAGCGGGCGGCCGTCTCCCGGCTCGGACCCCAGTACTCCGTGTGGTCGATACGGGCGTTGGTGAGGATCAAGATGTGGGGCTGTAGGATGCGGAGGCTCTCGACGCGCAGGAGTTCGGGCCGGATGGCCATCATCTCGGTCACCACCGCATCGGCCGAGGCCCCGGCCGCCCTGTGCAGGACCTTGATCTGCTCGAGGACCGAAGGCCGTCCCCGGCGGGCCAGCTCGGCCTCGCCCCCGCCGGGAAACAGCAGCATGGCCCGGGAACCGGTCGTCTTCCCCAGCACCCGGAAGCCCGCTTCCCGGAGGGCGGACACAAGCAATCGGGTGACACTGCTCTTACCGCGGGCTCCGGTCACACAAATGCGGAGGGCCAGGCGGCGGCGGCAGCCGCTCAGGCGGACGTACTCCAGGGCATAGAAAAAAATCAGGGCCAGCAGGCCGGCGGCAACGACGATGAGTGGTCGGATGGGCTCCCTCCCGGAAATAAGCCCTGCCTAATCTTCCCGGACGGCGCCGTCCAACAGAGCGAGAAAACTCCCGGAAAGGACGTTGCGGAAGTCGTCGCGGTCGTACTCGGCCTCGAGCAGCTCCCCGGTCAGAGCCGTCAAGCGCTCCCTCCCGGCCTCACTCCAGAGGCATGGCTGGTTTACGGCAAAGACATGCCGGGATCCGATGGCCTCCTTGATGGAGTGGAGGCCCTTGAAATAGGCCTCGATGTCCACACCCTCCGTCACCAGAAGGCCCACGGCCGCGTTCTTCTCCTTCACAAGATCCAGGACGGCTTTGCCCGGCACCTCGTCGGAGACCAAAACCAACGGCTTCCCGGTACCCTTAAGCAGCGCCTCGGCCCAGGCCGCGTCGGCGCCCTTAACGATCAAGAGCATGCCGCTCTCGTTCATGGCCTTGATCAGGGCCTGGCCTTTTTCACTCAGGGCCGAGCCTGCGAACAGGACGCCGGGATCATCCACGACCGCAAAACGCACCCCCAGCGGGACCAGGACTCCCGTCCAACGGGGGTGGTCGATAATGCCCCCGACGCCTTTGAGGCCCATCACCACGGTGGTCTGGCCCGAGCGCTCCGCCGACGCGTACCGGCGGGGGCCGTCGTAGAGAACCATGCCTTCGGCCCGCTCGATGTCATCCCTCGCGCGCAGCAGCCGGTCAACCAGGTCGGACCGCCACAGCTCATCGCTCAGCCCTTCCTTTTCTTCCAGATAGGCCAGCTGCACATCCACCGGGGTGTCTTTGGCATCCCCGTGTGCCGACAGGGTGTGCTCCAGCGTGTTCAGCCGGTGGTTGACCAGGGTGTGGAACTTGAAGTGGTAGAGGGCCTCCCGCCCGGATCGGATGAAGTCGCCGGGCTCGTTGGCCATGATCTGGACGGCCGTATAGACCAGGTCCCCGGTCTTTTTGAGGAGTTCGGGCTTGACCAGGTCCGCGTCATCACGGGTCCGGTGGTACTTGAGGTGTGTCCCCTGTGTGCCGACCGAAAAGGCCGGCACCCCCTTGGCCAGAAAGGGCGTGTGATCCGATCCTCCCGGCCCTCCCCGGCCCGGCCTGGTGTACGCCATAATCTCTTCCGGCAGGTTGGACTGGATGGTCTCCCACACGGCGGGGGCGTAGTATTCGCCCCGGAAGTTCACATCGCCGCTGCCATGTGACACCATGTCCATGTTGATGTACGTCACCGTCTTGGTGATGGGGTGGGTGGGGTGGTCGCAGTAGTGATAGGAGCCGAGGAGCCCCTGCTCCTCGGCGGCCCAGAGCCCGAAGATCACGGTGCGCTTCCGCCGCAGGGCATCGAGCCGCATGATGCGGGCGATCTCCATCACCACCGCCGTTCCCGAGGCGTTGTCGTTGGCACCATTGTAGACCTCCCCCGAGGGACCTATGCCCAGGTGGTCCATGTGCGCCCCGATCACCACGTACTCATTCTTGAGATCGGGATCCGAGCCCGTGATCTTGCCCAGGACATTTCGGGTGGCGCGTTCGGGATCGAAGATGGCATGGACACGAACACGCGCCTTGACCCCGGTCGCGAACGACTGCGCTGTCTGATCCTCGTCGATCTTCTGGAAGAGCAGGCGCAGATCGGTGGGAAGCTCCTTGAAGATGAAATCGGAAACCCGGCCGTCCATGGAAAGGAGGACGAAATCGGGCCGGTAGTTTTCCTTGGTGCTGGCCATACGGAAGAATCGGCTCTCGCCATCTCCCCAAGGAAATCCGACCACGCCCAGAGCACCCTGTGCCTGGGCGGCTGTTATGCGTCGAGACATATCGATCGAATCCCCCAACCGGGATGAGAGTTTATCGGGCACTTCGCCGGCCAGCATGACCAGCTTGCCCTTGACGTCCACCCCGGCGTAGTCGTCGTAGCCCTTATCCGGGGCATGGATGCCGTAGCCTAAAAACACGATCTCGGCCGTGAAGTCGCCCGAACCGGAGAAACGCTGCACCCTCCAGTCGTCGCCGTAGACAAAGCTTCTTTGTTCCTGATCGGTGATGATCTCGAACGCCGCGCCGGGGCCGATATGGCGCTGCTCGATGGTGAAGGTCTGGAAATAGGTTCCCTCGTCTCCGGCAGGCTCGACACCCCACTCTTTGAACCGGGCGGCGATATAGTCTTCGCCCATGGTACCGCCGGGCTGCCCGCTCTTCCGTCCCTGCATGCCGTCATCGGCCAGGGCCTTGATGTAGCTCCAGGCTTTCATCTCGTCAAAAGAAGACTGGAACTCCCCGGCCACCCCCAGGGTGAGGAGAAGACACAGGACGACACTCAATCCGATGGGTTTACGCACGATGATCCTCCCGCATGGAATTTAAAGCCGACTCATTATAACCGAATCAGATCCCAAAAAAAACATTGTGAAAAAGAGCATCATAGCATTGAGCAAGCACGCCTCCAGTCTTTGCTTGAACCTTCACCCCAAGTCTTAGCCGCTCATGAGAAGATAGGGTATTGATCTCCGTCGTCCTTAAGGGTACATTCGATGACAGAGGAGTGATGCAGATGAAGGAAAGGTGCCAATGGGTGCCGGAAGGCTCGTACTATACAGAATATCACGACCACGAATGGGGTGTTCCGGTGCATGATGACCGGCGGCTTTTCGAATTCCTGGTCCTGGACGCCTTCCAGGCCGGTCTGAGCTGGGAGATCATACTCCGGAAACGGGAAAATTTCCGCCGGGCTTTCGATGGATTCGATGCGGCCAAGGTCGCGCGCTACGATGACCGCAAGGTTGCGAGCCTGCTGCAGGATACGGGCATCATCCGCAACCGGCAGAAGATCGAGGCGGCCATAAAAAACGCCCGGGCCTTTCTCAAGGTGCAGGAAGAATTCGGCAGCTTCGATGCCTACATATGGAGATTCGTGGGCGGCAAAACCCTCCACAACGGCTGGACGTCGGACAAAGACATCCCGGCCAAGACCCAGGAATCGGAAGCCATGAGCAAGGACCTCAAACGGCGGGGATTCGCCTTCGTCGGCCCGACCATCTGCTACGCCTTCATGCAGGCGGCGGGCATGGTCAACGATCACACGACCGAATGCTTCCGGTATCGGGAGCTTCAGGTATCTTAAATCTGAAGCGGCAGTCTCGCCTCGTTCCCCGGGGTGGACGCATCCCGCTGGACTCCAATTCTTATCAACGAATGTCGAAACCGGTGGAAATCTGAGACCCACTCTAATGCGGTGGGACAATCTCCCCTACCCGCCGATATCCGCGCGTCTTATGTACGCCGGGCCGCCACCTCTCTGATCCCCTCCAAGAGCAGCTCGACTTCTTGGTGATTGATATAAAAATGGGTGGATACCCGCACGCCGTAGGTCCCTTTCTCCTCGCTGCCCACGGTGCGGATCACGATGTTGTATCTCTGGCGCACGTACTCGACTATGTCCTGGGGTTCCACGCCCTCGATGGAAAAGGCGTTCAGGCCGCCGCTCAGGTAGGGATCCTGGGAGGTGTGCAGCCGCGCACCGGGGATGGTAAGGATCTGCTGTTTGAAATAGCCGGCCAGGGATTTCACGCGCTTCTCGATCCGCGACTTGCCGATATGGGTCTGAAAATTCACGGCTTCACCCAGCGCGATGATGAGGGCCGTGGCTCGCTGGCTCAGGGTCTCGTATTTTTGGGCGCTTTCATGGGTGTCCCAGCCCGAGGTGCAGATGGTGGGCCAGAGCTTGTCCTGCACCTCCTTGCGCACATAGAACACCCCCACGCCGGTGGGAGCGCCCAGCCACTTGTAGGGGCTGGTGGCGAAGAAGTCCACCCCCATCTCGTGCATATCGAGATCCAGCATCCCGATGCCGTGGGCGCTGTCTGCCACCACCAGCAGTCCCCTGTCGTGCGCCATCGCGCACAGTTCCTTGATCGGTGCTATAAGCCCCGAGATATAAACCGTATGGCTTACGCTGATGACCTTGGTCTTGGGCGTGATGGCCTTTTCGAAGGCGCCCACGAACTCGTCCACACTCTTGGGCGGGAGCCCGATGGGCACTTCGGTGACCTTGATGCCGTAGCGCTTCTCCTTGATCTTCCAGGGATGCGTGCCGCCGGGATGCTCCATGGATGACATCAGGACCTCATCCCCCTCCTGAAGATCCAGGCCGTTGGCCACGAAGTTCATCCCCTCGGTGGTGTTGCGGACAATGGCGACTTCATCTTCTGAGGCGCCTATAAAGGCCGCCACCTTGCGCCGCACCTCTTCCTCCTGGAACGGCAGATAGCCGTACACATCCACCGGATGGGTGGCCTGGACCTTGAAGGTCTTGATTAGCGTGTTGAACACCGGCTTGGGCATGGGGCCCACGGTCCCGTTGTTCATCATGACGAGGCCGTCCTGGAACATGAACTGATCACGCACGGCGTCCCAGTAGCGGCCGTCCGGGGCCTCGTCTCTGAGGTACTTCTGATTGAGCGTGGTGATGCTCTGATAGATACCGGCGTTGAGCCTATCCAGGGCCGCCACGGAAAGCGCCGAGCCGGCGGCCAGATACTTGACGAAGTCCCTGCGTGATAAAGACGATGTGCCCTCCGGGAGTTGGGTGCTCACAGCTTGGTCTCCTTTATGCTCAGTTTGTCCAGGTTCATGTTGCCGAGGCCGCGCGCATGGGCGTGGGTGATGGCGATGATATCCTTGGCCTCGATGTCCCACAGGGTGGTGCAGTAGGCGTCCAGTGCCACCCGGTCCACACCGGCGATGACCTTTTGGGGCCGGGTGATTTCCCCGGGGCCCATGGGGCCGTTGGTGATGATGAACTCGGTGGCGTCCACCACACACAGCGTAGGCTTGACCAGCGTGTTGAGGTCTACGATGCACTGCTCGAGGTGACGGATGGCGTTCACATCAGTTGTCCAGTTCTCCAGGTGGAATTTGTTGCGGTTGTTCACGCGGTAGTTGATGCCCATCAGGTTCTTCATGGTGCCGGTAAACTTGTTGCCGGCGTGGTCCTTGGTGATCGGCATATCGATAAAAACATCGTTGTTGTAAAGCTCCTTCATGATCATGGCCTCATCCAGCGATGCGCCGTTGGTCACTTTGACGGTCTTGAAGTTGGCCTCCTCGCTTTCGATCAGCTTGAGCTTGGCGCCTTCCTCTTCAAGAACTGCGGCCAGACCCGTGGCCTCCCAATTCTTCATATCCAGCCACGACAGGCAGTTGACCTCGGCCGCACCCGCCTGCTTACACATCCGAACGACAGCCCGGACGATCCCGGGCTTGGTAAAGGTCCCGGGGTGCCAGCGCTGGACATTGGGTAGGATGGCCACCTTAGCCCCCTTGGTCACGAACTTCTCCATACCGCCCAGCTGTGCTAAGGCCTTTTGTGTGCTCAGAAAATAATCCACCCCTTCCACCACGGAGATATCGATCAGGTCGCCCTCCCAGGCATAGGCAAGTCCGGAAATCTCCTGACCGAGGAGAACCCCGCCCACAACGGCCGACATGCCCATTTGGGCGCTCTTTTTCATGAATCCACGCCGGTCGATCGTATTCATATCCGACCCTCCTTCTCTCAATTCGACCCGATGGTACATCAAAGACCGGACAAGTTCAAACGTTATCTCCCGTTATGTCTCCCGCAGACCGATTAGGCAGATCTTGCTTGGCAGCACATCTCGGACTGAAAGCCTGATGGTGGGGCAGGGCTGCGGCGAATCCCGATCTGAATCCAAGAGTGTTCGGGTATGTGATTTGACAGCAGCGCCCATGGCGTCTAAATTCGAGGAAGAATATGAAAGGAATCACTCCTCTCGTAATAGCATTTCTTTTGTTGAGTGTTTATCACTGCACGCGAGAAGAATCACCCGAAGGCGAATTCCGCTATCCTGTCCGGGAGGAAAAGACTGATGGTATAAGAACCGTCATAAATCCCGACTACCCTAGGGATGGGCGGATTCTCTACAACATGTCCGATTCCATTACGTACGGCGATGAAGCCGGACCGGAGGAGGGTATTCTGTTCCTGGCCTATGATATCCGGGTAGACGCCGTCGGAAATGCGTATGTAATAGATAGCGAAGATAGAGCCATCAAAGTCTATGACGCAAACGGTGATTGGATCCGAAACATTGGACGCAGAGGACAAGGGCCGGGCGAATACACGACAATCTTCGACTATGATGTCACAGAGGAAGGCCTGATTTTCCTACTCGACACACCTCAGCGCCGCGTTTCCATTCTCAGATCCGATGGAACCTATTATTCCAGTTTTGGTATCGAAGAGTATTGTGTTCACCTGCGCGTATCCGAGACCGGGCATGTTTTTTTACAGCAGCATGTGTCGATGCCGAATCCAGGCTCCGCTGTCACGAAGACAATGGACATGAGACTGAAAAGGACCAATTTTAGAGGGAAAAACCTTAAAGAATACGGGATTTTTCCCCATCAGAAAGTTGTGTGGAGGCGCCAGAAGACTCGTCGAGGGACCGGTATACAGCCGCACTCTTCACGCGATGATTACACGACGGTTTGGATACCGGCCAACGACGGCCGTTTGTACATGGGATACAGCCGCGACTATATCATTACCGTGATGGATAGAAACGGGAAGCCTCTCTTCAGATTCGGGAGGGAGTTCGCCAAAATCAAAAATCCGGAATGCAGCCCTGATCTTGCACATCCCGAGTACTACCCTGCATTCTACAGTCGATATCTCTTCTTTGATGATGCTGGGAACCTCTGGTTGAAGCAGCATACCAAGGAAAAAGAACCTGAACATATCTATGATGTCTTTTCACCAGATGGATTTTACATACAACAAGCTATCGTCGCTGAACGAATCTTCCGGTATAAAAATGGGTATGCATACACTATAAAACTGGTCAGCTTTGAGGACCGGGAAACCGAGGCAAAACGTTTTAGATTGATTAAGTGTGAAACCAAAGGCATTGAATCTCACTCGCCACCCTGATCCTAAAGATGAGCAAGATGAAACTGCTGAATCGTACATTGTAGATGTTTATAATCCGGATGGTGTCTTCATCCATCAGACAAGTTTTGGCAACTATGCAGAATGGGAAAGAATAGTCGCAAGCCATTTGGTCATAATTGCCAAAAATAAAAGGGTTTATTGCAGGAGATGTGATGAAGGCGGCTATATGGAACTAGTCGTTTACATGATGATCTGGGAAGAATAGCTGGCCAATCCCACTCAGAAGCCAAGGAGCCTTAGTGCTTATTCCCCTGACATCTTGAAAAAAAGATTTCTGTTAGGACTCCCTCCTGACTCGGTCAAAATTCTATACTCCAGATCATATGCACCTTCTACTTCGATATCTTCAATGGCAAAGACAGAACCTCCTACTGTATAATCCGAAAAATCTAGCCGATGCTTATTCCTATAATAGGGTTCGCTGAAAAAAGCATTTAGGTTCATTTTCTTATATTGTTCGTTTCAGAGATTTTATCATCTTTGATTCTGTTTTTCTGCCTATCTCATTTTGTTCATGCCTTGTTGACCGCTGC
>Ga0180437_10002035_pt1 | contig 33418 bp, 30 predicted proteins | sample SS_ome_4_FD_132410 | JGI IMG/M metagenome (GOLD analysis project Ga0180437, IMG submission 132410) | Hypersaline lake sediment archaeal communities from the Salton Sea, California, USA - SS_3_D_1 metaG | ecosystem: Environmental > Aquatic > Non-marine Saline and Alkaline > Hypersaline >... | reverse complement strand
TTGCAGGTGTGATAGTGTTGAAAGTCATCCCATCCAGATTCTGGCGTCCATTCGAAATGCCTTGTTGGGAAGCATATTCCGAGAGGTCCTCGGTATTGGTCATGAGGTAATTTAACCCATTTGGGTCCACCCGGCACATTGGAGGGCATTGGCTGTATCCTTCAAAAATTAATCGATCTGCATATGGAGCGTTTAAAAGTTGCGTAAGAATGCGCCTGTCTGCACCGCCGAAAGCGAAGATCGATTTGTACATGTCTACGAGTTGCCCATCAAATAGACGTGCAGAGCGAATTGGACCCACTTGAAGCGCGTCGTTACCCAGAAAGATGGCATGGAAACGGGTTAATCCATTGTTCTGGTAGAAATCGTAAATGATATCAGCCAGCGTTACACCCCAGGGTGGTCGTTGTCCCCGCGGAAAAATTTGCACTTTTACAGCCAGTGGACTTCTTTCCAAGAGCTGGGGGTTATCTACTCGTTTTCCTGTCAAGGGATTTACATCAACTGGGAAATCCGTTGGACCAAATGATGACTCGCTTATCGTTTCAGTTGGCACAGGAGTATTGGTTGGCGTAGGAGTATCTGTGGGAATTGATGTAAAAGTCGGAATTAATTTTATTTGATCGGGTGCCCGGGTTGGTTGCTGCGTTTCCTGTTCAGGAATATTACATGCGCTGAGCAGTACCAGGAGTATCACCGAGAATAGTAACGGTAGTTTTTTCATGAAGAACAGCCTAAAATGATTGACTTTTATGCAATGCAAGCGTCAATCATACCTCACTTGCCTAACTTTGCCAAATTACGAGCCATCGTCAATAAACTTCATATAGAGTAAGTGTGTTTGATGAATTGTATTAATTATGGAACTGGAGGATTGGTTGTACTTGCGTTTTTATTGAAAGAACCTATAATTTAAATCCATGCAGAGTGTAAAAGAAATCGTTGTATCGAATGCGATCCCGATAAAAGGGCTGCTGTTTTTAACAGTTGGCTTATTGGTGCTTGGTTGGCTGCTCAATACTCCTGCAGGATTATTGGGGAAGGCGGATGCGATTGGATATGCTGTTTGCCACCGGATTGATATTCGATCCTTTCACATTGGTCATCGCCCACTGCCATTGTGTGCTCGCTGCTCAGGGATGTACCTGGGTGCAGTACTTGGATTATGCTACCAATTCTTTTTTTCGCGACGGAAGGCTGGGACACCACCCTGGCGGGTGATCTTTGTTCTGTGTGGGTTCACGATTGCATTTGTCATTGATGGGATCAATTCGTTTTTATCATTAATTCCACTTGCTCCAACTTTGTACTCACCTCAAAATTGGCTGCGGCTGGCAACAGGTACCGGATTGGGTATTGTTATGGCGGCTGCAATTTTTCCCGCGTTAAACCAGACGATCTGGAGAGATTGGAAAAGAGAACCAGCTATACCTGGCATTAAATCTCTTGCCGGTTTGATATTACTATCGGTTGGTATGAACTTGATATTGCTCACAGAACACCCTTATATCTTATATCCATCAGCTTTAATTAGCGCTGCTGGGGTTCTGGTAATACTCACGATGATTTATACTATGTTATTGTTAATCACCTTTAAATATGAAAACCGGTTTACTTCATTGAATCAACTCTTGTTTCCATTTGTTGGTGGATTTGGATTGGCGATACTGCAGATTATAATCCTGGATGTGCTGCGTTATTCAGTTACCGGCGCCTGGGATGGATTTCATTTCGGGTAAATTGGAGGATGTAATTAAGTGGAATTACTAGCAGGTGTTTTCTCTGCGTTTGGTTTATCTGCAAGTGCGGGATTGAATGCATACATCCCATTGTTGGTCGTTGCCTTAACCGCACGTTATTCGGATTTGATAAAATTGAATCCTCCCTGGGATGTATTAACAAGCGGATGGATCATAGGATTGCTGGTTGTTTTACTGGTAATTGAACTGTTCGCAGATAAAGTTCCGGCTGTGAATCATGCGAATGACCTGATTCAAACCTTCATTAGACCTGTTGCTGGGGCTATTCTTTTTGCTGCCAACGCTCAAGTGATCAGTGATATCCACCCAGTCCTGGCTATGGCTGCAGGTTTATTGATAGCTGGAGGGGTACATGCTGTAAAATCAGTCGCAGTTCGTCCAGTGGTTACGGCAACAACAGGCGGGGTAGGGAATTTAGCGGTCAGCACAACCGAGGATGTAGCCGCTACAATAATATCTATTATGGCGATCCTAATTCCAATTGCAATGATCTTAATAGCGTTGATAATTTTCGTATGGATTGTTATCAGAATTCGCAGTAAACGAAATAATGCGCAAAGTGTGAATTGAATTTAGATCGATTGAATACGAAACCAAGTGTTTCGAACTGAGTTGTTAGCAATTATATTAATTGAATTATGGAGGAGAAAATGGAAGAAGAAATTATTAACAGGGAACAGACGCCCGTTTATCCTGAACCCAAACCAAAGAGAAACCGCACGATAATTATCGTTCTTTTAATTTTATTGGTAATGTGCTGCTGCTGTGCATTCTTGACAGTGACCGGTTGGTGGGGATGGAATAATGGGGATCAATTGATGGAAGAATATTTGTCTCTCATGAATTCAGGTATCCGGTTGGTTTAATACTTCTGTAATGCTCCATGAGTTGAGATTTGAAATTACTGTCTGTAAGATATTTAAAACAGTCATATTAATTTTTTTTAAAGTTCACGCAAAACCTTAAACGATTCTGCTCGCATCCATGGGGAATTATCCAATTTTATGAAAAAATTCTTCAAACCATTTGTGAGCGTCTTTCATGTTTTTTGTGGAGAAATGATAATAAGCTAATTATTTTTGATAATTCAGTAAATTATTATCGAAACAGCCCCTTTTACAAGTTATCCGTCCTTTGGGAATAATTGTATTGATTCAAGTGGGTTATAACTGAGCGATACTTCTTCCCCAGGCTGGGGAATGTCTTGTTTTGAATTAAATTCAAATGTGAGTGTTTCTCCATTTACGATGATCGTAGTTCTGCAAATCCCACCCCGGAAAAATAATTCAGACACTACACCACCAACCTTACAGCTGCCTCTAGAATCCAGATAAACTGAATCGGGGCGCAGCATTACGATCACTTCACCCACCAATCTGGCGTTTATGGGTATCTCTCCAAGTAAAGATTTGAGTATCGTTCCTTCTGCTGAGTTGAGAACCTCTCCCTGAAAAAAGTTGTTGAAACCAAGAAAGCGTGCAGCAAATACTGTAGTGGGATGGTGGTAAATATTTTGCGGGGTATCAAATTGTTCAAGACGACCCGCGTTCATAATCACGACACGTTCTGAAATCGTGAAAGCTTCCTCCTGATCATGCGTTACATAGATGGTCGTCTGCCCGCTTTTATGAAGGATTTCTTTCAAGTCGAACACCAATCTCTCCCTCAAATTTCGATCGAGTGAACCCAGCGGTTCATCAAGCATCAGCAGACGCGGATGAGGCGCCAGTGAACGCGCCAGTGCTACACGTTGACTTTCTCCGCCTGATAATGAGTTGACATCGCGGTTTTCAAAACCGGGCAGCCCTACTAATTCGAGTGTTTCCCTTACCCGCCTGGAAATGTCCTCTTTTGAATATTTCCCCATTTCAAGACCAAAGGCGATATTTTTGTACACATTCTTATGAGGAAATAGCGCAAAATCTTGAAACATTAAACCGAAGTCCCTGCGATGAGCTGGGATACCGGCTAAAGGTTCTCTATCCCATAAAATCTCTCCCTGGTCAGGTGTTTCTAGACCAGCAATTGTATACAGTAAGGTTGATTTTCCACACCCGCTTGGTCCAAGAACTGCCACAGACTCTCCTAATCCAACCTCAAATGAAATGCCCTTGAGAACTTTTGTATCTCCGAATGATTTATGAATATCGTGTATAGTGAGCGCGTTCATAGCAGCCTTCAAAATGTATTTTTTACAGAGCTCATAACTAAAACTCTCCGATATCAGCGATTCGAAACTGTTCGATTGCCAGCATGCTGATCGCGGTAGTGAGCATCAAAATTGTACTTAAGGATAATGCCTGTCCATAGTTTAGCGCGCCAGGCTGGGATATGAAACGGTAAATCATTATTGGAATTGTTGGATATTCCGGTCGAGCGATCATAGCAGTAGCCCCAAATTCGCCCAGGGAAATTGTGAATGCGAAAGCTGCCGCTACCAAAATTGCCCTGGCAATGATCGGCAGGTCAATATACTTCACCACCTGACCGGGTGAAGCGCCTAACACCTGTGCAGCCTGGCGAAGGCGCGGACGAATGCTCTGTAATGGTGGGGCGAGACTGCGAACGACGAAAGGAAATGCCACCAGCGTGTGTGCAATTGGAATCAGTAAAACAGAGGCTCTCAAATCCAAAGGAGGCTGGTTTAATGCCACAATAAATCCCAGTCCAAGGGTAACCGCAGATGTGCCCAACGGAAGCATTAGAATCGGATCAATTGCGCGGTTAAATTTCGATTCTTGATTTTGGCTGAGAGCCCATGCAGCGGGTATCCCTAACAAAAGTGCGAATAGAACAGTAGCAGCCGCGTAACTCAATGACACAATAATCGCGGTGGATGGGGCTACATAGAAAAACGAACCGCGGCGATTGACGGTCAGTTCGCGATAATACTCAAGCGTTATCCGGCTTTCTGATTCATGGAGTTGGCTTTGTTCGGGGTTCAGACGTGAAACTGAGCGGGTGGCTAATGCAGCTAGAGGTGTGATGAGAATTGTGGTCAGTATCCCGACCATTATTATCGTGAATAATTTACTTTGCCAGGTGGTTAGTTTTTTCTGGGTATACTTTCTTGGTCGAAGAACCAGCGGACGCGATAAACGCGCAGATAGCTGTGTATACAAGATGGTTAATCCAAGCGTGCACAATAACTGCAAGAGCGCTAAAACTGCTGCAAGCGGCAGGTTAAATAAACTCACGGTCTGGTAGTAAATTTCCACTTCCAATGTGGCGTAGCGCGGTCCCCCTAGTACTAAGATTACACCGAAAGAAGTAAAGTTGAAAATAAAAACTAATAACGCCGCAGTAATAATAACTGGCGCAAGGATAGGAGCCGCAATTCGTAGCATTGACTGCAGCCGGTTTGCGCCCAGAACTTGAGCAGCTTGACCTAATCTGGGGTCAATATGTGACCAAAAATCTCCCACCATACGCAGGACAATGGTTGTGTTGTAAAAAATGTGAGCGACCAATATTGCATACAAAGTATGTACAAATTGAAGTGGGGGATTAGGAAAATCAAAAATCTTCATCAACGCTAGATTTACCCAGCCTCCCGGACCCAATAACGAATTAAAAGCCGCAGCAACAACCAGGGTGGGCAGCACAAATGGAATTACGGTTAGTGATCGGAGCAGTGATTTCCCCCTGAAATCATAACGCGCGAAAAGGTACGCGCCTGGTAATCCAATGATAAGTGTAAAAATTGTGGAGAGCGCGGCTTGCCAGATTGAAAACCATAATACGTACTTTATCCTTTGCGATGATAACGCTTCGATAAAAGGAGATAGAATACCGCCTTCAGCGCGGGAAAAACTGACCTCTAAAATGCTGCTGAGTGGGTAAAAGTAGAAAATCATCAAGAAACCTAATGGCAGCAGCCACAAAGCCAATAAGGTGATTTTATTTATACGCGCTGTTGTTGAAGAACTTTTCACCTTAAAACAGTCTCTGTCCACTCATTGATCCACTTCTCCCGGTTTTCCGAGATTTTTTCATAACTCACATTTGAAGTACTTTCGGGGATATCGAGATATTCTATGAATGCATCCTCCAGCATTGCATTAGAATTCACTGGAAATACGAACATTTGTAAGGGCATATCTTCTTGAAACCTAGTTGACAACATGAAATCAACCCATTTTTTGGCGGCATCCCGATTTTTTGTCCCTTCCAGAATTCCTACGAACTCAATCTGACGGAAGCATGTATCATGACCCACAACCGCGGCAGTCGGCGGTTCATCCAACGCTTTTTCAGAATAAATGAGTTCAAAAACTGGGCTGGAGTTATAAGACACAACCACCGGCCGGGGACCTCTTCCAGCGGAACCGCTGAATTCCGAATAATATGCGGTTTCCCAATCATTCACCACCAGCATTTCATTGTCTACCAGGCTTTTCCAGTAATCGAGGTATCCTTCATCTCCAAAATGACCAATGGTTGTGAAGAGAAATGCCAATCCTGGAGAAGATGTGGCAGGATTTTGAACAACTAGCATACCCTTATAGTCAGTTTCCAGTAAATCTTCCAGCGTACTAGGTGGACTTAGATTTATTGAGCTGAAATAGGATTTGTCGTAGTTCAGACAAACATCTCCATAATCTACCGGAAGAGCACGGTGTCCAGAGTCCAATTCAAATTTGTCATCTATTTGATCCAATTGAGGGGAAATGTATTTTTCGAAAATACCTTCATCCAACGCCCGGCTGAGAAAGGTATTATCAATCCCGTAAAATACATCCGCGATTGGGTTCCCTTTCGAAAGTATTGCTTTGTTCAACGCTGTTCCGGTATCGCCGCTTTTTAGAAAATTTATTTTTAGGTTGTTTTCACTTTCAAAATCTTCGATCAGCTCTGCCGAGACAGCAAATGAGTCGTGGGTCATGACGGTCAAGGTGTCTGGTTTGTCGATTGCACCGTTTTGCCAGATTGAACCAGGAAGGTCGGCAGTACAGGCCGCAAAGGTGAACAACACGGGACTGATGGTAATCAAGATTATTTTCCGAATTGTGAGAATGAATTTATTCATACAATACCTCTCATCAAAAACGATTTATTTTTGTTGATGAATAACTGTACAGAGAAGGATTCCACCTTTTGTAAATATCGAGCCATGTTCGTTTAATAACACATTGCTCAATCCACGGGTACCGCCGAAGGGCAACCTTCCATCTTTCAGAGGGTATTCTAGTCCTTCAGTTGTAATACCCCATGCCTCTCCTCCGATAGGGATAAGTGAAACGATATCCCCTTGTTGGCCTGTGATTTCAATTTTTTCACCACTATAGATATAATGAATCTCCTGGGGTCCATCCAGCAATGTGATCTTGATGGAAGGCAAAAGCGTGGGAAGCAAAAAATTTGCAATGGTTTGGTCCCAACGAGCGCCCAGGGCTGCAACAATAACAATTTCGTCTATACCTAAACCTGTTGCATGATTGATAGCTAGTTCGAGATCAGTAAAGTCTTTCCGGCGTGGGTATCTTATTATCTCCGCCCCACGATTCTCTAATACAGTTATATCGCTGTTCTCAAGTGAGTCGAAATCTCCGATAACAATAGACGGTTGTAGTCCAGAATCGAGACAATGGCGAACACCGCCATCTGCCGCGATTAATATGTCCCCTTCCTTCAAAACCAGGGGTTTTACTAAAATCCCATTAGCCACAATTATTGCACGCAAAAAAATCCCTCCATTTCACACTTGATTACCGCTGGAGGGATTGCTGTTTCGGTGAATTTTTCTGGGTTATCAGCCGTCTTAGCTCGAAAAACCTAGATGCGATTCCTCCGCCGGTATTATCCGGATCAGGTTCGCGGGTCAAGAGCATTGCGCTCTCCTCTCAGCCCAAAACGGATGGGCTCCCCGTGCATGGTGTAATACCAAGATGATGTATTGTTAAATCTACAAACTGAATGCCTATTAATCTATTAAAAGTATAAACAACCAAATTCTGATTGTCAAGCAGATTTGGCAATGTCTAGCGTTTCTTGACATGCGAGGTGCTTTACGATTATAATCTTTTTCGCTCAGTTCCTCGATAGCTCAATTGGTAGAGCGAGCGGCTGTTAACCGCTTGGTTCCAGGTTCGAGTCCTGGTCGAGGAGCCAAAAAGCCCCATGCAAATGGGGCTTTTTATTTTTGAAAGTCTGCCAAAAAATTCAATCGCCAGATTTTTTTTCAGGCTTTGATTCCGAAGTAGAAGTACTATCCTTCTCTGATTTTGTCTTGGATTCAGATTTCTCAGATTTTGTCTCGGATATAGATCGACCTGAACCGGAAGGGGAACGATTGTCCGTTGCGTAAAAACCTGATCCTTTAAATACGATGCCCACAGGCAAATAGACTTTTCTTAATGCCTTTTTTGAGCATTCAGGACAGATTGTCAGGGGCGAGTCGCTGAATTTCTGATGTTTATCGAATTGCACACCACAGTTCTCGCATTTATATGTGTATATTGGCATATTTCTCCTTAACCTGTTTGTCATTACAGGTCTTGCCAGGATGAGATTATAGCGCGCTGAAATTTTATTGACAAGAGGGTTTGATTGAATCAAATAAATATCTAACATACATTGTGGCTTATTGAAATTTTCCAATTGAGTTCAATAATCGTCGAACGCAGGTCACGATATTACCCGCAGGTGTAAATCAATTAGAAGCCTGCGAAGGTTTGCACCAGGGGCACTGGTGTAAAGACCAGTAGGAAAACGATGAGTCCAATAATGGCGACGATTTTTCTACTAGTGTTGATGGTTGTGATTTGATCGAGTGGTTCAGCATATACTCGTCCAAGTAATAGAATCAAAATCATCCATATCCACCAGCCTGACCAGGCGAAGCCAAGCAGAAAGAGTAACACCAGCACAATAGGCTGCATGTACTTTGCTTTTTTGCCGATTAAGGAGTATATTACGTGCCCACCATCCAACTGTCCTGCGGGAATTAGGTTGAGTGCAGTCACTAAAAGACCAGCCCAACCTGCCCAGGCGATAGGACTGATCAGCACATCAATTCCACCGAGAGGAATAGGTTGACTGGTGAAGAAATAGCGTACCCAATAGAAGAAGGGAAGGGTTCCGCCGTAATCTACGGGAGCAGGCAACAACTGACCAAAAATTATGAATTTTGCCATAAGGTATAGAATGGAATTACCTTCGAGCTGCAGTCCTTGTCCTGGAGCAAGTTCGAGAATATCAATATTAGAAATTGAAAGACCATAAAGCAGTACTGGAATTGCCACAAATAAACCAGCCAGTGGGCCAGCAATGCCAATGTCTAATAGAATTCTTTTGTTTTTTGGGGGTTCTTTCAACTGAATAAATGCCCCCATGGTTCCGAATGGACTGATTGGGAATGGAATGAAATAAGGTAATGTTACATGAGTATTGTGAATACGGCCTGCAATATAATGACCAAATTCGTGTGCGAGCAGGATTGAAAGTAAGCTGAGTGCGAATGGAATTCCACTGGGAAGGCTGCGCAAGATGGTTGACAGTAATTCCCCCACATCTTCTGGTAAAGGACCATTATATGAATACATTGCACCGGCAAATATCATACTCAAAAGTGTAAGGATAAAAAGGACCAGGTTGATCAGTGGATTCGATGGACGCGGTTCAATGGTGCCTTGGACGAGCAGGATGATGTGTGTGCCTTCCTCCTTACGAAATAACGGAGTTATGTTAAGCTGGCGTAAATTAGCTGCGAGATGATCATAGGCAGTTGTTGGATCACCCAGCAGTTCCCCTCTATAACGCACCAGGAAATCCTGCCCGGCTGCACCGGATGTAATATCACTGATGTGCATCACGCGTGATACGATTGAATTTAAAGTACCTGTTTCAGGTTGATTCATTGGTAAGGGAAATCGATAATGGTTTTTTTAACAGTAGCATACTTATGGAAAATTTGGCGGGAGTGGATGGGAGTCGAACCCACCACGGCCCGCAACGCGACCCGTCACCGGTTTTGAAGACCGGGGAGCCCACCGGGACCCAACCACTCCCAAGAAACATAAGCATACCGCAAGCGACCAGAATATTCAAGATAACAATTTCATCCAAATATATGTTCATTGACGTTATCTCCAGTATTTGCTAAAATTCACGGATTATATTATAGGAGTATGTAATGGACAGCAATGATTTGAAAGCACGTATAAAAGAAGATGGGGTTGAATTTATTTCGCTTCAATTTACTGATGTTACTGGTACGGTGAAGAGCGTTGATATACCAGCCCACCGGGTGGGGGATGCGATGCAGGATGGTGTATGGTTTGATGGTTCTTCAGTAGAAGGATTCGCACGCATTCAAGAAAGCGATATGCGCCTTGTTATCGATCCGGACACCTATGCAGTTTTACCATGGACACCAGAGGATGCGCGTCGCGGGCGTGTCTTCTGTGATATTTACCTGCCGGATGGATCTCCTTTTGAAGGGGACCCTCGTTATATTTTAAAAAGATTGTTGGAGAAAATCGAAAACAAAGGTTGGACCTATAATATAGGACCGGAACCCGAATTCTTTCTTTTTAAAAGAAATGGTCCTGATGCAATACACCCGGTTCCCCATGATGTAGGTGGTTATTTTGATTTCTCAGCGAATGATGAGGCTGTACAGGTTCGTACAGAATTAATGGCCGCATTGGAAACAATGGGTTTGGATGTTGAGATGGGACATCATGAAGTCGCATTGGGGCAACACGAGATCGATTTTAAATTTGCCAACGCTCTAACTACCGCGGATAATGTGTTGACATTAAAATACACAGTAAAAGCGATTGCAGCACAGTACGGATTGGTGGGATCCTTTATGCCGAAACCGATCCATGGAATTAATGGCTCTGGAATGCACTGCCACCAGTCTCTTTTCGATGAGGATGAAATAAATATATTTTTCTCACAGGATGATCCTTCACACCTGTCTGAATTGGCTTATGGGTTTATCGCTGGCCAATTGAAACATGCCAGGGCATTAGCTGCTGTTGTAGCTCCAACAATAAATTCCTATAAGAGATTAGTGCCTGGTTATGAGGCTCCAGTTTATGTTGGTTGGGCGCAGATCAACCGTTCTGCTTTAATCCGTATTCCGCACTATACAAAGGGACGCGAAAATTCAATGAGAGTGGAGATGCGTTTTCCAGATCCAACGGCTAATCCGTATTTGGCGTTTACAGTTATGTTAGCGGCAGCGTTAGATGGCATGGAAAACAAGTTGAACTGCCCAGAACCGCTGAATGAAGTCAATGTCTATTTGCTTACGCACGAAGAGCGTGTGAGAAGGAATATTGCCGAATTACCCGGATCATTAGCTGAAGCGCTGCGCGAACTTGATGCTGATGAACCTCTCAAGAAGGCGCTTGGGCCAGTAATCTATGAAGCATTTTATCGCGCTAAGTGGGCTGAGATCGAAGAATTCCGGACAATCGTCACCGATTGGGAGTTGGAAAGGTATCTTGAACCTGCTTGATTTTGATTAAAAAATTCATTGTGCCTGGTTTTTTAAAGGGAATTATTGTTTTATGCCTTTTTGAAATACCAGGCACATTGGTTTAATGGTCAGTTTTTACCAGCCTGCAAAAAGCGCATTCTCCAGGAGCTGAAGTAGGTGAACCGCAGCTTAAACATGCGTGTATAGCCTCAATTTCGGGATCGGCGTTTTCTGCGAACAGCCCTCCAGCTTTTGCCTGAAGGAATGATAAATAGAACTGTAATTTAGTCCCAGGCTGGTTGGCTTCCAATGTGTTCAAAAAACCTTTGTAATAGATGGATTTTGCTCCCGATGCAAACGGGCACTCTTCATAGATATATTTAATGCCTCTGAGGAAAGTGTAAGCAGCCATCTCCTTTTCGTAAAAACGGCATAGAGGTTTCGCCTTTCTAATCACTCCAGGACGATTTGCCTCCAATACCGGCCATTGCCGGTGCAGATATCCGGGTTTCCAGTATAAAGTGTTACCGAATAACACGGCTGCCTCATCATCCAGATTGTGACCGGTTAGCAACACATCATAATGGCTTTCGCGCGCCACAAAATTCATAACATGCCGCTTTATCAGACCGCACACTGAACAGGGTTTATCTTTCGCACGATTAGATTTTAATGCTAATTGTGGTATTGACTCGCCATACTGCTCAGCTATGTTAACCACGATTAGACGAGTATTGTATTTTGAGGCGAATTCTTTACAAAGTTGTTCTGAATAGCTGGAATAGTTAATGCCTTCTTCGATCCCCAATCCAATATATAACCCATCGGCTTTATAACCTAGTCGAATTAAGATATCCCATAGGGCTAAAGAATCTTTACCTCCTGATACCGACACCAGCAGGTTATCTTCATGAGAAAACATATGATATTTGTGAATGAAGCGTTGGGTTTGCCCAACCAGCCAATCTAGGAAATGCCCTTTGCATAAAGCAAGTTTGTGCTGCCGCATATTGATTGCGGCAGTGTTGTTGCATTTACGGCATTTCATAATCAGGTTTCATTTCAAGTTTTATGATTTGATTCGAAAGCATTTCCTAATTATCATCGCCTCATCCCCCTGATATGACGTCGATTAATTGAATGATTTGATCCTCTTTCAGTATTTCATCTTCTGTGATAATGGTGCCATCACGTGTCGCCAAAACTGATTCTGGCTGCATATCGATTTTCTTCAACGCATCCCAAAGCGTCATCCCTGCCCTAACTTTATACTTTTCTTTTCGTATCATAATTGTGACTGGCATTAGAACCTCGAAATTCTGAACAGCCTTATTATAGTCTTCGTATTATTAATCTCTTGGGAAGTATAATTCAAGAGGGTCAGATGCACGCCTTCAGATCAAAAAACCAATATAGAAAAAAGAGGAATAATGACTGTAAAGACAGAATCGATTAAGCTATCGACAAATGGAAACGCAGATATTATTGACATCACGGATACTGTAAGTTCCCGAGTCAGTGAAAGCGGAATCAACAATGGTATTGTGACAATATTCTCACCAAGCGCAACCAGCGCAATCACAACGATTGAATATGAATCAGGCTGTGTGAGTGATTTCAAGCATCTGTTTGATGAGATTATCCCGCAGAACAGAGACTACTCGCATAATTTAAAATGGGGAGATGGGAACGGGCACAGCCATGTGCGTGCTGCGTTACTGAAGGCTTCATTGACTGTCCCTTTTGTTGAAAAGATACTGACTCTGGGAACCTGGCAGCATATTATCTTCCTTGATTTTGATAATCGCTCTCGACGGCGCGAATTGGTTGTTCAGATGATGGGTGAGTGAGGATTCAACTACCAGGAAGCGTCCATAGTCGTATGGTGTTATCATTTGATCCGGTTGCGATCAAACTACCATCCGGTGAGAAAGATACGCTGTTCACTGGACCTTCATGACCGTTAAGTATATACATTGCCCGGGGAATCGAACCTTGGGTAGAGAACTCCCATATTCGCGGTTTACCATCCATGGATCCGGAGACAAGCCATTTTCCATCAGGGGAGAATGACAAACTGGTAACCAGATTTGCATGGCCAGAGAGTTCATATAGAAGCTCCCCGGAAGACAAATCCCAAATCCTCAAAGTACCATCAGAATGTCCCGAAACCAACATTTCCCCAGCCGGGGCGACTGTTATGCTGGTTGCAGCTGTATTTGATTCGTTGATTAAATGAGACCAACTGCCATCTAAGGACCATACACGTACGTTTCCATTACTCTCGGACCAGGCAAGTTGATCTCCTTCAGGCGTGAAGGCAATTTGTGAGATAATTGACATTCCTTCATCAATTGTCCGAATCAATTTTGTATCCAGGAAACGCCAAATGCGGACGGTATAGTCGTCTGCACAAGTGGCGATTAATCCACCATCCGAGGAAATATCCAGACTATTTAACCAGCCGGCATGACCTTCCAATTTACCAATTAGATTTCCATTAGAGACTCTCCAGACTCTGCCAATGCTGTCTGTAGATCCTGTAATTATAAATGAACCGTTCGGTGAGAACCTCAAAGTCAGGATGGGAAAAGGATGTCCATGCATGGTTCGCAGAAGACGAGCTTCCCGAACATCCCAAATGCGTATCGTATTATCTATAGAACCTGAAGCGATAAGGTTTCCATCCGGGGAGAAATCTAGACTCAAAACTTCTGCAGTATGACCTTGCATCGTATGAGACGGGCTCAAGATGGATAACTGAGGAGTGGGGGTTTGGAAACATCGAGAGGGATAGATTGGAATTTGTAAATCCTGAACTATTGAATTGTTGTTCTCATCACTCTCATCTACTTCCTCGAAAATATCAATTTGCACTGCAGCAGAGTCATTTCCTGGAAACCACAAGCTTGTTTGTTCACCAACCGCCAGCGTATTTATAACGATCCGCTCGTTATCGTTGACCCGTACACTGAACCGGCTGGACGCAGCTTTCCCCGAGTTTTGGATGGTTACTTGAATCCGAATTCTGTCCTGATTGGAATCGCATATCCTTTCTGTATCCAATTCCGGGGAGATTTCCACGATTTCAAGATCGGGAAGCAAACGGACAGTATTGGTCGGAGGATTGGTATTTGTAGGTTTTTGCGCAGTTTCGGAGAATATCCCATCAATTGAACAACTTGTTATCAAAAAAATGAAGAATATGATGGGAAATGCAAAACGGTGGATTCGGCGGTGGCTCATGCTTTGATGATCTTACTTTTTTGAATAACCGAATTTGTTTACTACTCGCCCCCAATTTCGTTGAGAAGATCAGACTCTTATGGGCACATCCGCAGCTATTTTAGCTTCTTCATGCCAGCGCATTGAATTGAAAGCTGCAATGGAAACTTCGAGCATATCAAGGGAAGGTTCACGAGTAGTTAAATGTTGGAGAGCCAGGTTTGGTTTTATGATTATTCTGACAAACTTTGAGTCGAGGTGGTTGGCAGTCCACCTGATATATTCGTAGGCGACTCCAGCCAGGACCGGGATCATGATAATCCGGCTTAATAATCTCCAGCCTAACGGTAAAGGACCAAGAAAGCTAAAAAACAGGACTGATAAAAGTACGAGCGTTAACAAAAATGCAGTTCCGCAGCGCGGATGTTCTAGCGAGTGAGTGGAAACGTTTTCAGGTGTAAGCTCATCACCTGCTTCGAATGCGTTTATGGTCTTGTGTTCAGCGCCGTGATACGAAAAAACACGCTTTATGTCGGGTGTAAGACCGATAATCCAGATGTATCCTACTAACAAAGCCAGGCGAACCAAACCTTCGAGGAGGTTGCTCCACCAGTTGGATATGCCTAAATAATTTTCGCTGAGCTGCCCGACTAAAGCAGGTAATAAGAAGAACAGCCCAATACCAAAGGCTAAAGAGATCGCCAGAGTAAGATATAAAGCAGGACCTTCCAGTTTTTCATCATCACCTGTTTGGAGATTGGCTGAAATCGTCAGTGCCCGGATGCCCAAACCCAGAGCATCCCACAGTGCAATCACACCACGCAAGAAAGGGATTTTGATAACCTTGCTGCGGTAGAGACTTCCTAATGGCTCGTTGTGAATAACAATCTCATCATCTGGCGCGCGCATAGCAATAGCCACGCTTTGTGTACCGCGCATCATAACACCTTCAATAACTGCCTGTCCGCCATATAGCGGTAATTTTTCACTCATATTTAAACTATTCTAAGAGTTAGTGTTGGTATCGTCAACCCTGCTCGAGTGACTCTGATAAAACTCTTATGCATCTCGTCTGATAACTAATCTCCGAGAATCGTGAAAAATCTGATAAAAGATTCGATCCCTTTGTAAAAAGTAGGCAGGTGGATTTTTTCGTTCGGTGCGTGCAGGTTGTCATCTGGCAGCCCAAAACCAGTTAAAACGGAGTCGACCTTCAAGATGCTCTGCATTTGAGCTACCACGGGAACTGTACCGCCTTCTCGTTTGTAAACAGGTTTAGTTCCCCAGGTATCTTGAAAAGCCTGGGCAAGGGCATTCACAGCAGGCATATTTCGGTCGGTTATGCTGGCGAAAGCGCCGGCTAATGGAATAAGATCCCATGTAACCGTTGCGGGCGCATTTTTATCCAGGTATGCTGTCAATTGTTGGTGAACTTTTGATGGGTCTTGGTCTGGCACCAGCCGCATAGACAGTTTCGCCATTGCGGTGCATGGCAAGACTGTCTTAGATCCTTCACCAGTAAATCCAGACAAAAGTCCATTGACTTCTAATGTTGGTCGAACACCAATCCTTTCGCTTGAAGAGTATCCTTTTTCTCCATACAATGCTGGGGCGCCGGTTTGTAACTTAAAGAATTCTTCATCTGTGGGCAGCCGAGCTATTTCATGACGTTCTTCATCCTCAAGAGACCGCACATCATCATAGTAACCAGGTAATGTTATCCTGCCGTTTTCATCGTGCATGCCTGCAATTAATTCACATAAAACCTGAGCCGGGTTGTGGATCGCTCCTCCAAAAATCCCGGAATGTAAATCGTGGTCAGGACCGGATATGCGTAATTCGAAATAAGCCAGACCGCGCAGTCCATATGTTATCGATGGTGTATCCGGCGCAATAATTCCACCATCCGGATTGATAACAATATCGCATGATAATAAGTCCGAATTATCCGTGATGAATTTTTCCAGGTTTGGCGACCCAATCTCTTCTTCCCCTTCGATGATGAACTTGATGTTAAACGGAAGCTTCCCCGTCTGGAGAATAGATTCGATTGATTTCAAGCTGACAATGATCTGCCCCTTCATGTCTGAAGCGCCGCGACCGTAAAGGTTCTCACCTTTTTGGGTGGGTTCGAAAGGTGGTGTGAGCCACAATTCCAGAGGATCAGCAGGCTGTACATCATAGTGCCCGTAAATTAGCACAGTGGGTTTATGCTTTCCTGCTGCCAGAGATTCGCCATATACTACTGGATGCCCCGCAGTTGGCAGCACACTGATATTCTGCATTCCTAACCCATCCAATCGTTCCGCAACCCAATTTGCAGCTTTTTGGATATCTGGTTTATGATCTGGATCCGTGGACACGGATGGGATCCTTACAAATTTTTTCAATTCTTCCAGAAATTCATTTTTGTTCTGCTGGGCATAATCCAGAGCTTCATTTGGTGATTTTGGCATATTCGACTCCATGTGAATTTTCGGTTTTCCCATTACACAAAATCTTAATCAGCAACATTTCAAAAAAATTTACATCAGAAATATTATTTTGTATTAGATTTTTAATCCATGTTAGAATAGCATAACTGGATTGGTGGTCGGTGCAGGTTAAACCTGCAGCGGCGTCGGGAGTATTCTACTCCAAGAATTGAACATTTCAACGTTCAATTGACTATTCGAAGTACAATATCTTTACACTTCCCGTCGAAAAGCGCCTCCGTTCTAAAAAAATTACGCTGGTTCAGCGCCGATCCATGCCAGTATACAAGGAATATTATTTAGCAAAATCGATTGACGATGCTCTGTTGACCCTTGTCGAAACTCTTGGGTCGGCGCGTATTGTCGCCGGTGGGACAGATCTTATACTCGATATCCAGCAGGGCCGGCATTCCCCAGTAGACACCCTGGTTGATATTACAAGGATTCCCGAATTAAACTCAATTGAAATGCGCGCTGATCATCTCTACATCGGTGCGGGTATCCCTTTAAACCAGATAATCAAAACATCATTGGTAAAGGAACATGCTGTATCCTTAATTGAAGCTTGCCGCCTTATTGGAGGTCCACAAGTGCGTAATACAGCTACACTTGGAGGGAATGTTGCCCATGCTCTACCAGCCGGGGACGGCACAATTTCACTTCTTTCACTGGATGCAAAAGCGGAGGTGGTAAGTAGAAGTGGAGCCCGGATTGTCAACTTCACCGATCTTTTTGAAGGACCAGGAAAATCGACATTGCATCCACGCCAGGATCTGCTGGTTGGTTTCCTGATCCCTCGCAAAATTCCAGGTAGCGCATCATCCTTCCGGCGGGTTATGCGACCTCAGGGAGTAGCAATCGCAATATTGAACATGTCAGTTTGGCTTCTGAGGGAGGCAGACAGAATCAAAGATGTGCGGATAGTCGTTGGACCATCAGGTCCAGTTCCAAAAAGAGCAGAAAAAACGGAAAGAGCTTTTAAAGGGCAATTCTATAATCGCGATCTTCTATCAAAGGCAAAGGAAAAACTTTTACAGGAAGCGCAATTCCGAACGAGTCGCCACCGGGCATCGATGGAATATCGCCAGCAAATCAGCGGCATATTATTGGAAAAAACTATGCAAATCGCATGGGAAAGAGCTAATGTCCCGGTTTAATTTTGAATCTGGATTTCCGGATTACCGAGTAAATAAATGATTTCGAACAACAAAAGGTTGGATATTACTGGAAGAAAAGAATGAAATTTATTATTAATGGTAAAGATTACGATTTTGAACCTCAACCAGGAGAAATGTTGTCGGATCTACTGCGACAGCGCGCTCGCTTGACAGGCACAAAAATTGGATGTAATGAGGACGAGTGCGGCGCATGTACTGTGCTTGTAGATGACCAACCTGTTCTGTCTTGCACCTTTCCATCCATAAAAGCCGCAGAAAGACAAATACTAACGGTCGAAGGTCTAGCTGGAAACTCACTTTCAGAGAATGAAGCTCAAAAACTATCTGAAGAACTTCATCCGCTCCAGGAAGCATTTATCAAATATGGGGCGGTTCAATGCGGCTTTTGTATTCCCGGTCAGCTGATAATGTCCTATGCATTATTACAGAATAACAGCCAGCCATCTGCAGACGAAATCAAACACGCCCTCAAAGATACGCTGTGCAGGTGCGCAGGGTATCCGGGGATTATCAACGCGGTAAAAGCCGCAGCAAAAGCCCTGAATACTGGTGATCCAATCTCGGACCCACCCATTAACCCAAGTTCGAACCGGCTATCTGTTATTGGAAATCTACAAATCCGCCCGGATGCTGTAGGTAAAGTAACTGGGAGCGCCCTTTTCACAGATGATATCCAATTTGAAGGCATGCTGTACGCGCGGGTGAAGAGGGCGGGAATATCTCACGCAATCGTCAAACGAATCAATATTGAGAAGGCGTGTAAGTCCCCGGGGGTAAGGGCTGTACTGACAGCCGAGGATATTACTGGAGAAAAAAAACACGGATTGGTAATTTATGATTGGCCGGTTCTAGTTGGGATAGATGAACGCGTGCGTTATGTTGGCGATGCTGTGGCTCTGGTTGCAGCAGAGACCTTTGAGCTTGCCTCCCGGGCTGTAGAACAAATAGAGGTGGAATACGAACCATTACCGGTGGTCAGCGATCCAGTTCAGTCTCACAATCCTGAAGCGCCGCAAATCCATTCTTCAGGCAATTTGTTGAAACACATCAAAGTCCGAAAAGGAGATGTAGACTCGGGTTTTCGCAATTCTGATGTCGTGATCGAACATACTTTCCATACTGCGATCACGGACCATGCCTTCATGGAGCCTGAATGCAGTATTGCACGATTAACCTCAGAAGGATGTATGGAAATTTATGTCGGTTCACAAATTCCCTATGCTGACCGAAACCAGGTCGCCCGCACACTTGATTGGCCTGAAGAACGTGTTCGTATACGGGGACAACTGATGGGTGGCGGATTTGGCGGAAAGGAAGATATCGCGGGTCAAATTCATGCCGCGCTTTTGACAGAGAAAACAGGTCAACCTGTAAAACTTCTATTCGATCGCCATGAAAGCTTGATTGCCCATCCAAAACGTCATGGAACCCAGATCCGGGTAAAAATGGGAGCAAAAAAGGACGGCCGCTTGACAGCTATTGAGACCGAATTGTATGGTGATACAGGAGCTTATGCCTCTCTTGGGGAGAAGGTTATGACGCGTGCCACCACCCATTCTTCCGGGCCATATGACATGCCGCACACAAAGGCTGATTGTTATGCGATGTACACTAACAATCCCCCTGCTGGAGCGTTCAGAGGATTTGGTGTCACACAATCGGCATTTGCTGTTGAATCAATGATGGATATGCTGGCAGAAAAGCTCGAACTTGATCCGATAGCAATCAGGCATCAAAATGCACTAAGGACCGGTAGTGTAACAAATACTGGTCAAGTATTAGGAAATAGTGTCGGTTTGATCGAGTGCATTGAGCGTGTTGAAGCAGAAATGACACGTATTACTGGCGATACACCATTTGTACCAATAGTAGTACCTGGCGCTGAACATCTCCGGCGGTCCTGGGGATTTGCAGTTGGTTATAAGAATACAGGTCTTGGCGGAGGCGCCCCAGATAAAGCTGAGGCGGAAGTTGAATTGTATACCAATGGGAGCCTGCAGGTGCGTTCTTCATCGGCTGAATTAGGGCAGGGTTTGGTCACAGTGCTGCAGATGATCGTCGCGGAGGAGTTTAATCAACCGTTGGAGTCGGTGAATGTATTGGTGATGGACACCGCCCTGACACCTGATGGAGGACCTACCACGGCTTCTCGCCAGACATTTGTAACCGGGAATGCTGCCCTTCATGCTGCCAGGACACTGAGGCAGGCGATCGTTTCCTCATTAGCGGAAAAATACGACCAATCACCAGACACAATCCGCTTTGTGGAGGGCTTGGCTCTGGTCAATGGGAATTCCATTCCATTGGGTGATGTCGTAGCAATTCTCCGAAATGAAGGACTCGAGCCGCGCACGAGATACGAATACTGGGCTCCAGAGACAAAACCGTTGGGACAGGGAGGAGATATGCATTTTGCATTTTCCTATGCTGCCCAGGCGGCTGAGGTAGAAGTGAATACGCTTACCGGGGAGGTCAAGGTACTCAGAGTAATCGCTGCTACAGATGTGGGAAGGGCATTAAATCCACTCGGCTTGCAGGGCCAGGTAGAAGGTGGTGTTATCATGGGATTAGGAAATGCATTAATCGAACATTTTATTGTTGAAAATGGTGAGGTTTTCACTGACCGGATGGCAAGATATCGAATTCCATCAATTGAAGTTACTCCAGAAATTACCTCAATTATCGTTGAACACCCGTCACCCGAAGGGCCATATGGAGCGAAAGGTGTGGGTGAGATTGTAAGCATTCCCACCACTCCGGCGATTACGAATGGGATATATAATGCAGTTGGTGTCCGGGTAGATAATCTCCCGGTCGATCAAGAATTTATCATCAAACAATTGCATCAATTAAAGAGTTCGGAATAAAATATTTATGAAGAATAAAGGGGAGCAGATAAAAAGCCGGGAGACTCAGCGCTGGCTTGAGTGGGCCTGGGAAATCCAATCATTATCCCAAACTGGCATCTACTATTCCAGTAATAGTTTTGAAATTAAACGCCTCACCCGTTTGCGGGAAATCTCAGCGGAAATCATTAATGAACATGCCAGTATTGAATATGACCGCATCGTTGAAATATTTGACAATCAATCCGGGTACACCACACCGCGTGTGGATGTTCGAGGGGCAGTATTTTGTAATGATAAACTGCTGATGGTTCGTGAGATCATAGATGGAGGTTGGACGATGCCGGGCGGTTGGGCGGATGTAAACGATTATCCTTCTGAAGCAGTCGAGCGGGAGGTTTTGGAGGAAACCGGTTTTTTGGTCAAGGCGCGCAGGGTAATTGGAATTTATGATGCTAATCGTGTTGAACCTTTAGATTTGTTCCACGCTTATAAGATCCTTTTCTTTTGCGAAATTATCAGCGGTGAGGCGCATTCAAGCGATGAGACCAGCGAGGTTGGTTTCTTCGGATTGGATGAAATCCCTCGTCCTTTCTCAGGTGAAAGGACGAAACAACGACATGTTGAGGATGCTTTCAAGAATTTGAAGGATCCGAATATTCCTGTGTGGTTTGATTGAGTTAATTTAAATTCGTTCATGGTTAGGTGATAAGAGATGTTAATAACAAATGGTCGTTTTATAACCTGGGGAGAACCAAATCAAATCCTAGAGGACCAGGCAATATATATCTTTGGGGATCAAATATTTGAAATCGGCAAGCAGTCTGACCTGATCCGCCGGTATCCTGAAGTTGAGCATCTTGATGCAAATGGACAATATGTAATGCCAGGCAATATTTGTGCGCATACCCATTTCTACGGTGCATTTGCACGCGGTATGGGTATCCCCGGGCCAGCACCAAGAGATTTCCCTGAAATTCTTGAGAAACTCTGGTGGCCGTTGGACAAATCTCTAACCGAGCAGGATGTGCGGGCTTCCGCCTTAGTTATGTTAGTAGATGCCGTGAAAAATGGGACTACAACCCTGATCGACCATCATGCCTCTCCTTACGCGATTCAAGGCTCACTGGATGTTATTGCAGAGGCGGTTAATGCTTCTGGACTGAGGGCGGTTTTATGTTATGAAGTTACCGACCGGGATGGTTTGGATAAGGCTGCTGCAGGTATTGATGAAAATGTACGCTTTATCAAGCGTGTACAAAGAGAGGATATTGCTGACGGACGCGTAGCAGGTACCTTTGGACTTCATGCCAGCCTGACTTTAACGGATGCGACTCTAGAATCTTGCAGGGGTGCTGTGCCAGATGGCGTTGGTTTCCATATTCATGTAGCCGAACACGAAGCAGATGAATATGATAGTATACAAAAGTACGGGATGCGGGTGGTAGACAGGTTAAACAAATTTGGAATTTTAGGACCTAAAACCATCACAGCGCATGCAGTTCACGTTGATTCTAAAGAAATCAGTACGTTGGCTGAAACTGGCACCTGGGTCACACACCAACCACGTTCGAATATGAATAACGGCGTGGGTGTCGCTGAGGTAGAGAGTTTGCTGCGGACTGGGGTTCGGGTATGTCTGGGGACGGACGGATTTCCGCATACAATGTGGGAAGAATGGAAGACCTGCTATTTATTACAAAAAGTATGGAACCGCGATCCACGTAGGATGTCTGCTATAGGTGTCGTTCAAATGGGTGTCTATAACAATGCACAGCTGGCGGAAGTCTTTTACCCTCACACCAAGTTAGGCGTTATCAGTCCTGGGGCTGCTGCAGATTTGATTTTTGTTGATTATCAACCTCATACACCCCTGTCGACAGGCAACTTACCTTGGCAAATCGTTTTTGGTTTCCAGGAAAGAATGGTTACCATGACGATGGTTTCGGGAAAAATTCTTATGCGCGATCGTAAGCTGCTGACCATGGACGAGGAGATGATCGCAGCGAAAGCGCTGGAGTTGGCGCCCGAGGTTTGGGAAAGATATAACGCTCAATTTGCTTGAAAATAATTTCACCAAATCTAAATGATATAAACATAACAGGTAATACAATGAAAAACAAACCAACAATAGCAATAATCGGTGGAACTGGAAAAGAAGGTCCGGGGCTTGCATTGCGCTGGGCTCTGGGTGGTTACCCCATAATTATTGGCTCGCGCGAACAAGAAAAGGCAGAAACTACTGCAGAAAAACTTAATAAAGAGTTGGGTATAAATTCAATAACCGGCATGCAGAATAGTTTGGCGGCACAAAACGCGGATATTAGTGTTCTAACCGTTGTCTATTCCGCCCACCAAGCTGCATTGGAAAGTATAAAAGATGATTTAAAGGGAAAATTACTGATCGATGCTACTGCTAGGATAGATTTTCGTAATCCAAAACCTCCTGAACCGCCCTCTGCCGCAAGAATTGCACAGAATATTTTAGGCGAGCAGGTACGTGTAGCTGCTGCGTTCCAGAATGTACCCGCCCATATATTACGGAAGGATTTGAATAAGAGTTTGGAGGCTGATGTGTTCGTGTTTGCCGATACAGCTGACGCAGCGGAAATGGCTATCAGCCTAGCTGAAGCAGGAGGCATGAGAGCGTATCATGCCGGTGGTCTGGATAATGCGATCGTCGCTGAAGGCCTCACATCAATTCTAATCAGTTTGAATAAAATATACGGGGTTAAAACTGCGAGTATTGGTATAAATGGTTTAAATAAGTAGGCAGCTGCGAAATGGGTAAGATCAGGTATAAAAAACCTTGTTTACCCTTTGGTTTCGGTTCTTTTAATCCCATATACATTGATCTTGGATAGCAGACAGATTAAAAAATGACATTGGAATTGACAGCGCTGAAAGGGATTCCAATCATCCAACCAGATGACAATCTGGCTGAGATTATCGCTGTAAGTTTGATTGAAAATCGAATTACATTAGAGAATAAGGATATCCTGGTCGTCGCACAAAAAATAGTATCCAAAGCTGAAAACCGTTTTGTTGAATTGTCACATGTAAGTCCATCCAAAGAGGCATTTGAATTAGCAGACCAGTCCGGGAAAGATGCACGTATTGCAGAATTGATTTTAAGAGAAAGTAATTGCGTTTTACGCGTTCGACCTGGCACAGTAATTGTTGAACACCGTCTTGGGTTTATTTGCGCCAATGCAGGCATAGACCATTCTAATGTTGGGAGTGGATTGAATAATTCCGGGGAAACCGTTCTTTGTCTACCCGAGAATCCTGACAAGTCGGCCGGGAAAATTCGGGACTATTTAGAGCGTATTAGCATTAAGAGAATAGGCGTAATGATTATTGATTCCCATGGCCGGGCATGGCGTTTGGGTACGGTGGGAACGGCGATCGGTATTTCCGGATTTCCAGGATTGGTTGACCTGCGCGGTACAACCGATATGTTCGGCAATAAATTGTTAACTACTGAGATTGGCGCAGCGGATGAACTGGCTGGCGGAGCCTCACTCGTGATGGGACAGGCTGGTGAAAGAACACCGGTTGTGCATGTGCGAGGTTTTCCCTACAATTTCAGGGAAGCTGCCCTGGATGAGTTAATTCGACCACTTGATACAGATTTATTTCGGTGACAAATGAAATTCAATCCGTTTAATAAAGCATGTAATTTACTTCATCATTTGGTGAAATCCAAGTATTTTGTTAATTTTAATAATTGGGAGAAGGTGTAACGAATGAAGATTGTGGCATTGGCTGGCGGTGTTGGAGGGGCAAAACTTGTGGAGGGATTATCCTGGGTATTAAAACCAAAAGAACTGACGGTCATCGTTAATACCGGGGATGATTTTATCCATCTCGGTCTAAAAATTTGCCCTGATCTGGATACGGTATGTTATACGCTGGCTGGGTATGCAAATCCAGCAACAGGTTGGGGCAGGTCTCAAGAGACCTGGATGGCATTAGAGACCATGGGTGTCCTGGGAGGACCAACCTGGTTTCGCATTGGCGACCAGGATTTGGGATTGCATCTGGAGCGCACCCGACGTATGAAAGAGGGTTTCTCATTAAGCGAGATAACACAGCAGTTTTGTGCTGCATTTGGGGTTGAAGTTAAAGTATTGCCCATGAGCGATGATGATGTTCAAACGATTGTGTTCACAAAACAAGGAGAATTACAATTTCAAGAATATTTCGTACACCAGGCCTGCCGACCGCAGATCACTGGATTCCGTTTCGATGGTATTGAAAATGCCGCGTCTGCGCCTGGAGTGATAGGAGCAATCCAATCAGCAGACCTGATTGTATTTTGTCCATCAAACCCCTGGGTGAGCCTTGATCCGATTCTATCGGTATCTGGAATAAAAAGAGCACTGCTTGATAAGGCAATTCTCGTTGGGATCTCCCCCATCATAGGAGGGACGACTCTTAAAGGTCCAGCAGCAAAGATGTATACAGAATTGGGTATCAGTCCCAGCGCTCTAGCTGTCGCGAATCATTATCAAGATTTACTCACACATTTTATATTTGATCGAATCGATGCCAGTTTAGATGCATCTATCCAGAATTTGGGATTGAAGACAAAAGTTACCAACACAATTATGAAAACACAAACTGAAAAAATTCGGTTGGCAAAGGAGGTGCTGGAATTTGGCGGTTGTTGAAAAATTGGATTTAATCGAAAGGAAAAAATAATGGCTTTATGGGCAATCGTCCCAGTTAAACCTCTGCGAAGAGGAAAATCACGTTTAGCAGGAGTGTTAAACCCTGATGAACGCGCTGCATTAAACAAGCGTTTGCTAACCCATACAATCGAAACCTTATCAACAATTTCTGAAATTGAGCAAGTCCTCGTAATCAGCCGGGACCAGGCTGCACTATCAATAGCACGTAGTCATGGAGCAAGAACGGTTCAAGAGAACGGGGCTCCAAAACTGAATACAGCATTGGCGCGGGCGACGGTGGTTGCTAAGAATTATGCCACTCGTGGAGTGCTGATAATTCCAGCAGATTTACCTCTGTTAACTCCAGAAGATATCCATACATTGATTGACAAAGGAAATGACCCGCCAGTTGTCGCTGTAGCCCCCGACCATCGAAGAGAAGGAACGAATGCGCTCTTGATTTCACCTGTTGGATTGATCGAGTACGAATTTGGTCCAGGATCATTCCAACGACATTGTGAGCGGGCGTTAAGTGCTGGCGCAAAACTAGAGATTTGTGAGCTGCCGTCGTTGGCGTTGGATATGGATTTGCCGGAAGATTTGGAATTGGTTAGCGACAGGTTTGAAACTTACATGACCCAGGAATGAGAACCCCAGGCTAATTCAAATCAAATCTTTGAACAAAGTATTACCTGGGAAGTCCATAATTTAATAAACTAGATTCAATAAATTTGGAGGTTTTATGTCTGAGCGAGTATCTCTTTACTTACAAGATGCACATGATTTGAGAGAAGGTCTGGAATATGTGAAATACGCAGAACAGCGCGGCTTTGAATCAGTATGGCAGGCGGAATCGCGTCTCGTAAGGGATGCGATTGTTCCTATGGCAGCCTACGCTGCAGTCACCGAGGAGATAAAAGTCGGTTCTGGTGTGATCAATAATTGGACCCGCAATATTGGATTACTTGCAGCAACATTTTTAACCCTGGATGATTTAGCCCCAGACCGGATTATTTGCGGCATTGGAGCATGGTGGGACCCATTGGCGCATGATGTGGGGATTGATCGCCGAAAACCATTAAAAGCAATGCGTGAGACCGTTGAGGTACTTCGTAGGCTGTTAAACATGGAAAGGGTGACATTTCATGGAGAATTTCACCATGTGGATGGCATCGAATTGGACGTGATTCACGGGCGGCGCGAACCACGTAATGTGCCGATTATGATTGGTGCAACCGGCGATAAGATGATGCAATTGACGGGTGAAATCGCAGATGGGGTTGTGCTCAATTATTGTGTACCGCCATCATACAATGACCGGGCTATGGAAAATTTGGCGCTAGGGGCAAAGAAGGGAGATCGACCGCTAGATGATATTGACCGTCCCCAACTTGTGGTTTGTTCGGTCGATAATGACCGTGAAAGGGCGATTGATACAACTCGTGAACTTCTAACACAATATCTTGCTCAGCAGCCGCATATCGCCAAAGCGTCAGGCGTATCTCAAGAAGTTGTCGGAGAGATACAAGCGATATTAGGATGGCCAGCCACAAAAGAACAAATACAAAAGGCAAAACATCTCGTGCCAGAAGAATTAATTTTAAATATCACTGCCTCCGGAACACCTGAAGAAGCAAAAACAAAGGTTGAAGAGTACCGCAAACACGGCTGTACTAATCCGATCTTATATCCGGTTGGAGGAGATGTCAGGCTGTTGGTTGATACATTCGCACAGGCATAATGAGGGGGGTATTCTTAAAAAATCAAAATTGGAATCTTTTCCTTCCCTGACAGCTTCCTGGTGATGTTCCTAGAATTAAATTACTTGTCGCTGATGAATTTTGATGCTAAACTAAAATCACCGGTCTAATTATCAAGAGGGAGCAGCAGCATATGACCACACAAAAATTTTTAGAAGCGCTCACAAAACTTTTTCCTGGTGACCGTTTATTAACTGAACCAGCAGAATTGGTGCCGTACGAATCGGATGCTCTAACAGCATATCGGCGCCGTCCGCTGGCGGTGGTCATCCCGGAGTCTCAATCCGAAGTCATTGATACTGTGCAGCTTTGTGCTGGGCATAAGGTGCCTTTTGTCCCACGCGGCAGCGGCACGAGCCTGTCCGGCGGATCGCTTCCGGTTGAAGGTGGTATTGTGATAGCGCTCAATCGTCTTAACCGGATTCTAAAGATAGATCCTGAGAATAGGCTGGCGATTGTGGAGGTGGGAGTGCCTAATCTTGATGTCAGCAAAGCTGCGGCACCTTTTGGTTTATATTACGCACCTGATCCTTCCAGTCAGCCCATTTGTACTATTGGAGGTAATCTGGCTTTTAATTCGGGCGGCGCGCATTGTCTGAAGTTTGGTATGACCAGCAACCATGTCTTGAGAATTAAAGCTGTCCTGCCAGATGGAGAAGTAGTCCAGTTGGGAGGGGATAGTTTTGAAAGTATCGGGCCAGATCTGGTGGGTTTGTTTGTTGGCTCGGAAGGTTTATTTGGAGTGGCATTAGAAGTGACCTTACGCTTGACGCCTAAACCGGAGGTCTACCGTACAGTTTTAGCCTCATACGACTCGTTGGAAGCGGCGGGAAATGCGGTATCGCAAGTTGTGGCGGCAGGGTTGCTGCCAGGCGCAATGGAGATGATGGACGAACTCGCCATCGAGGCTGCTGAAGCAGCTGTCCAGGCTAATTATCCGCCGGGGGCAGCGGCTTTATTGATCGTTGAAATGGATGGGGAGGTAAAGCAGGTAGAGGTGGATTTCGAGCGTCTCATGCAGGTTATCAACGCCTCTGGTGCCGGTGAAATCCGGATCGCGCAGGACGATGCGGATCGAATGCGAATCTGGAAAGGAAGGAAGAGCGCGTTTTCGGCTGTCGGTCGATTGAGTCCTGATTATATTGTTCAGGATGGTGTTGTTCCCAGGAGCCGCCTGGGTAGCGCCCTGGCTGAAATCGATCGATTGAGCGAGCAATATGATATCAGAGTGGCGAACGTGTTTCATGCCGGCGACGGCAACCTGCACCCTTTAATTTTATACGATGGAAACCAATCTGGAGCATTGGAACGCGCTGAAAGTATGGCGGGAGAAATTCTGCAATTGTGTATAGATTTCCAGGGATCAATAACAGGGGAGCACGGGGTAGGCATTGAAAAGCGTGAATACCTGCCAAAGATGTTTAACGAAGCGGAAATCGGGACAATGCTTAGTATTCGTTCCGCAATTGACCCTGATGAAATCTCCAACCAGGGAAAGATGTTCATAAATTAATCAATTATTTGATGAGGGGATGATTATGATCGATATCTCAGAAAAACTATCTGAAGTACAAAAAATTGTACAAAGCGTTGACCATGTGCTGCCTCGAGGTGGGGGTTCAAAACCAAGTCTTTCATTACCAACGGAGGATTTTGAGTCGTTAGAAATGAAATCCTTGAATGGTGTTGTTGAGTATGATCCTGAAGAGTTTACAATTACCGCTTTGGCGGGAACGCCTTTAACGGAACTAAATACAATCTTATCGGAAAATAAGCAATATTTACCATTTGACCCTCCTCTGTCAGAAAGAGGCGCGACATTGGGCGGCACAGTTGCTGCGGGAGTAAGCGGACCGGGGAGATACCGGTATGGAGGTCTGCGAGATTTTCTTTTGGGAGTGAAATATATCGACTACTCCGGGGTTATTCAAAGGGGAGGCGGGAAGGTAGTCAAGAATGCGGCTGGTTTTGACCTGGCAAAGATCATGATCGGCAGTTTAGGAAGTTTTGGCGTGATCCTTGAATCAACGTTGAAAGTGTTTCCAGCCCCAGAAACATATGCCACAATTAAGCTTAGTTTTGAAAACCTGGGTGAAGCGCTGGATATCCTTTTAAAAGCCTCCGTTTCACATCTGGATTTTGAATCAATAGATTTATTGTCTGAAAATGGAAGATGGACGTTGTGGTTTCGTGTAGGCAGTCTAGTCGAGAACGTCGAGGCGCGCCTCAAGCGTGTCCACGAGTTTTTAGGAAAAGGTGACGCACTTCAAGGAGATGAAGAAGAGGCAGCCTGGAAGAATTTTCGAGAGTTTTCCTGGGTTCCAGAGGACTGGACATTAATTAAAATTCCATTTTCACCGGGAAAGATAACGAATTTTGAAAACAAAATCATTGCATTAGATTCCTTTAGACAATACAGCTGTGCAGGTCAGGTGCTGTGGATAGCGGTTAAGAACGCGATTAGAGAATTAGATAAATTACTTATTGATATGGATTTATCTGGTTTGATTTTATTCGGTTCACCGGATAGAAAATGGATCGGAAGAGATGTATCCGACTCGTTTTACCGAAAAGTCAAATCTGCATTGGATCCAGTCAATCGCTTTGTGGAGGTATAAATGCAGCATACAATACCAGTCCCGACCCTGGTTGAAAAAATAGGTCCACGAGTGAATGGAATGGTTGGAGCGATTGAAGCTTGTGTTCATTGTGGATTTTGTCTACCTACCTGTCCAACTTACCAGGTATTGAATGAAGAGATGGATTCTCCTCGCGGACGGATTATCTTAATGAAAGCAGTCCTGGAAGGTGATCTTGAATATCAAGATGTGAAACCTTTTATTGATCAATGCCTGGGTTGCCTGGCTTGTATCACAGCCTGTCCATCGGGTGTGCAATACAATGAATTGGTATCCCCTTTTAGAGCGCTTGTTAATGAGGAGACCAAGTCAGGATTTGTGGAAAATTTACAGCACAAATTTATCATCAATACACTTCCATATCCAGAGCGATTTAGAACATTAATAAAAACTGGCAGGATTAGCAAAGCAATCAAACCAATCGTTCCAAATGAGTATAAGGATTTGTTGGATTTGATTCCCGACAGCCTAACAGAATCAGATCCTATCCCTGAGATCGTCCCAGTTACTGGGGTGCCCAGGGGAAGGGTTGGATTGCTTTTGGGCTGCGTTAATAAAGTGTTGGGACAAAGGATAAATTGGTCTACTATCCGGGTGCTGAACAGGAATGGGGTGGAGGTTATCATACCAAAGGACCAGGTATGTTGTGGAGCGTTGAGCCTGCATGTGGGGGAATTTGAACAAGCCAAGAATTTTGCTCGAAGAAATATGCAAGCTTTCCCTGACAATCTGGATGCCATCATTTCAAATGCTGCGGGATGCGGTTCAGCTATGAAAGAATACCAGATGCTTTTCAGCGGTATGGAAGAAGAAAGGGAGGCTGCGGATTTTGTGCGTAAAGTTATGGATGTAAGCGAATACTTGTGTCAGATCGAATTGGAGCCGTTTCCAGAGGTTTCACATTCTTATCGAATTGCATACCAGGATGCGTGTCATCTGTCGCATGCACAGAAGGTTAATCAAGCGCCCCGAGATTTAATTTCACAAATTCCCAACATTTTGCTGATTGAAATCAATGAACCTGAAATTTGCTGTGGATCTGCAGGTATCTATAATATCGAGCACCCTGCGATTGCATATCAACTAGGGGAGAAAAAAATAAATAATATTGTAACTACAAATGCCGATATAGTCGTGACGGGAAATATCGGCTGCTGTGTGCAGATTCAAACCCATTTCAGGGATCGAGCGCACAATATTCCAGTGTATCACACGCTTGAATTATTGGATAAAGCCTATGCAGGCAATTTATAATTGGTTATTTTAAATTCAAAAAAACATCAGGGATCATTTTGTCCAGATCCCTGATGTTTTTTATTTTCGATGGTTTCACTCCACAGTGACTGATTTGGCCAGATTCCTGGGTTGGTCGACATCAAGTCCGCGCAGCGTTGCGATGTGGTAAGCCAGCATCTGGAGCGGGATGACGGTAGTGACCGGGCTGAGCATCCAGGGCGTTTCGGGAACCCAAAGTACATAATCAGCAGCGTTGGATATGAGTTCGTCCCCATCGGTTGCCACGGCAATGACGGTGGCTCCCCTTGATTTTGATTGCTCGATCTGGTTGAACATTTTCTCATACCATGGATCTTTCGGGGCGATTACGATAACCGGCATATCCTTATCTATCAAAGCAATTGGTCCGTGTTTCATCTCACCAGCTGGATAACCTTCTGCATGAATATAAGAAATCTCTTTTAACTTTAACGCACCTTCATATGCAGTTGGCATATTTATCCCACGGCCTAAATACAGGCAGTGATTGACGTTCAAGAACCTGCGCGCCAATTGTTCCACATCTTTTTCGCGCTGCAGACAACGTCCCGCCAGGTCTGGTATTTTTCGTAAATCAGCTATTAACTCCCTGCGAGTGCTGTTATCGATCGTTCCACGCAGATCGCCAAGCATGATGGCCAGCATATAAAGGTCGACTAAAGGAGCCGTATAGGCTTTTGTAGACGCTACGCCAATTTCAGGTCCACTCTGCATGGAAATATAACCGTCTGCAATCCGCATAGCTTGTGATCCGATGGCATTTACAATTGACCATATTGTGGCTCCTTTCTGGCGAGCCTCTTCCATGGCGGCAAGTGTATCCGCGGTTTCCCCAGATTGGCTCACAACCAGGACTACGCAATCTTCATCCACAAGCGGGTCTCTGTACCTGAATTCAGATGCTATATCCAATTCAACCGGTATACGGGCAATATGTTCAATAAGCACTTTACCCACCATCCCTGCATGAGCAGCTGTACCGCAGGCGGTAATAAAAATCTTTTTGATATTCTGTGCAAATTCCGGTTTGAGATTCAATTCCGGAAGATGAATGTGATGACCATTGTCAATGTCAAACCTGCCCGCGATGGTATCCGTGAGTGAACGAACCTGGTCATGGATCTCTTTTTCCATGAAATGGCGGTATTCACCTTTTTCAGCGGTGACTGGATCCCATGCGACCTGTTGAATTTCAAAAGGAACATCTTCTCCTTCAAAGGATAGGATTTCCAATTTTTTTGCGGTTACTACTGCAATTTGCTGTGGTTCGATAAAGACCGCCAGGCGGGTATGTTCAAGGATGGCCGGGAGATCCGAAGCGATGAACATCTCATCGTCCCCCATACCGACAACCACTCCTCCTGCATTTCCGATCCTGGCAGCGATGATTTTGTCAGGTTCTTTAATAGAAAGCACAACGATTCCGTGGGCGCCTTTTAGATGCGAAAGAGCTTTGCGGGTGGCTTCGGTGAGGTTTAAATCGATAGATAAGTAGCGTTCTATCAGATGGGCGATGATCTCCGTGTCCGTATCGGATTGAAATTCAACCCCCTCGGATGTCAATTCCTCACGTAGATCAAGAAAATTTTCAACGATACCGTTGTGGACGACAACAACCTCTCCTGTTGTTCCGAGGTGAGGGTGCGCATTGCGGGCACTTGGTATGCCGTGGGTTGCCCAGCGAGTGTGACCGATACCCACATGACCGGATATCGGTTTCGAATCAACTAATCGCTGAAGTTTTACCAGCTTCCCAACGTCGCGCCGGATTTGGATCTGCCCGTCCTGGATAACCGCCAGACCGGCAGAATCATAACCTCGATATTCAAGGCGTTTAAGACCATTCAAGATAATTGGCGTCGCATCGCGCGAGCCAATATAGCCAACGATTCCACACATGGTATGAGATCCCTCCAATTTTTATGAAGTGTTTCATTAGTCGTAAATAGAACACCCATCATTTGGGTGATGTTGATTTTTTTTCATCAACACATTTAATATGTTCCACTCTCCAATTTTTTGTCTGTCCGGTTGCCCGGACAGCGTTGTTATGGAGTTCTTCATGGAGGGAAAGATTTCGGATGGTGGGACACCCGGAGGGCTTCCGCTGATCATTCGATTTTCTCAGCCAAGAAGCCAAAATACTGTGAGT
>Ga0180437_10002034_pt1 | contig 33419 bp, 23 predicted proteins | sample SS_ome_4_FD_132410 | JGI IMG/M metagenome (GOLD analysis project Ga0180437, IMG submission 132410) | Hypersaline lake sediment archaeal communities from the Salton Sea, California, USA - SS_3_D_1 metaG | ecosystem: Environmental > Aquatic > Non-marine Saline and Alkaline > Hypersaline >... | reverse complement strand
CGCGCCCGATCAACTCCAGCGCCCTTGCCTTGTCCATAATGTCGCCACCTGCCATAGCCAACGGTGGTGCCGTGGCCAGTCCAAGCTCTCCCTCAGTGGCCCGCAGCGCCAGCCAATTCAGACCCAACCCATTCAACAGTGCCTTCCCCTGAGCCTGGGCTTCTTCATCCCCCACTCTCCGGGCAAGGACATAGAGGCGATATGCAGCGTCGTCAGCGAGATAGGTGTCCGTCTTACCCAGACGAGCATAGATGGGCAATGTCTCGGTCAATCGTCCTTGCGCCTCCAACGTCGTGGTCGCAGACCACCAGGCCACCGGGTAGGGGGAGTCCAGATAAAGCGCCAAGGCCTGGTCAGGGTCTTCCTCTTCCAGCAACTCAGCTTGGGCCAGTCGGCTGTCCGGCGTGTTGATCGGTCGGTAGAGAGACAGCGCCTCATCAGGACGGCCGAGGCTCACCAAGACCTGGGCGAGACCCAACTGAGCTGCTATGTCATCGGGCATCTCCTCCAGCCTGGCCCTGTAGGCTGCCTCTGCCTCTTCGTAGCGACCCAGTCCACTCAGTGCCCGTGCACGCAAAGGCAATGTCTCGGGGGCCTCGATCCCTCGCAGTGTCTCCAGGGCGTCACTGTAGTAAGCGGCGGCGTTCAAACCCCCGGCTACGGCCAGTGAATCCTGCCCAGTGCGACGCATCCCGGCGAAAGCGTCCGGCTGCTCGTCCAGAATATGGAGGTACTCGTCATAGGCCCCGTCATAGTTTCCTTGCTCTTCCAAATAGCGCGCCAATTCCAGGCGCAAAGCAACTGTGTCGTGCAGGGCCAACGCTACTCGATACTCGGCTTCCGCTTCTGGCACTTCGATGCTCGCGTAATAGCGGGCCATTGCAATGTGTGCCTGGTAGGCAGCCGGACTTTGGGGTCGAAAAGCCTCGACAGACTGCAACGTGCGCAACGCTTCCCTGTCTGGCATGGCGACCTCGGCAGCCCATAGCCAGGCATACTCCTCAACCTGTGGCAGCTTCTCGGCCAGCCGCGCATATAGCTTAGCCGCCCGCTCCGGCCGTGCCCTCTGGGCCTTGAGGTAGAGAGCCTCAGGTGAGCTCATATAATCCCTGAAGGTCCACAAAAGCACCGCTCCCGCGAGCAATCCTACGAGAATAGCAGCCAACACCAAACGCCTGGACCCGAATCTCCGACTCATGCTTACTTTCCCCCGCTCCACCGCAAGTCTCCTACTCTACTTTCAGGCTGAAGGCGTGCAGCCGCCGATCGGTGGAGCCGACGAAAAGCCTCCCACCTGCCACGATAGGCCCTGCCGCGATAGCATCTCCGGTGCGGTAACTCCACATCCGCACTCCTGTCTCGCGATCCAGGCCGTAGAGACAGCCATCGTCAGAGCCGACGAAGACCAGGTCCCCCCACACTGCCGGTGAGGACCGGATGATGTCCTTTGCCTGGTATTGCCAGACCAGGCGACCGTCTCGGGCACGCAGCGCGTACAGCCGGCCATCGTTTGCGCCGAAGTATACCACATCATTGGTGACGACCGGCGACGACTCGATGGCGTACTCAGCCTCAAAGGTCCAGCGCAACTGGCCCGTGGCAGCATCGAGCGCATAGAACTTGCGATCAACGGAGCCCACATAGACGGTCCCGGCGGCGATGGCCGGGGTAGACACAATATCCCCTTCTGTTCGGTAGCGCCAAGCAAGTTCTCCGCTCGTGATGTCGAGGGCGTAGAGATAGTTGTCAGTCGAACCAACAAAGGCAAGGTCTCCAGCCAGGGATGCGCTTGCCTCGATCCGGCCGTCTGTCTCGTATCGCCACATCAGATCGCCGTCCTCGACCGCCAAGGCATAGAAGAAGCCATCGTGTGAACCAATGTAGAGGAGATCATCACTGATCACAGGGGAGGCAGTCACCCATCCGTCTGTCTCGTATCGCCAGCTTAGCTCACCCTGCCTGGCATCCAGCGCATAGACAACGCCATCCCAAGAACCGAAGTAAATCTTGTCCCCAAGCACACCTGGCGATGAGGTGACATTGTCGGCCGTCTCATAACGCCAGAGGGACTCCCCTGTTTCGACGTTTACAGCGTGCAGAGTGTTGTCGTCAGCCCCCACATACACGACTTTGTCGCTCACTGTTGGTATCCCTCTGATATAGTCACCCGCACGGTAAGACCAGACAAAGGAAATAGGGGCCTCAGTTCTGGGACTGGCGCCCCCACAACCAACCAGTAAAGCCACCATCACGCAAGTCAAAATCTTGACTTCCATAGGGTCCTTTCATTGATTATGACAAGCCGCTGCCTTAATCCCCGGTAAACTGAGGGCGGCGCTTCTCAGAGTAACTCTCGATGGCTTCCTGCAAGTCAGGGCTGTCCAACAACTCGGCCAGAGCGTCAAGCTCCAGGTTCTGACTATCGCGCGTGGATAGATTGTAGCCTGAATGGATGATACGTTTGGCAATCCCCACAGTGCGCGGTGGCAACCTTTGGAACTTGGCCGCGAGCGCGGCAACGGTTTTGTCAAGTTCGTCCGGCGGCACAACTTGATGAAGCAGTCCACAAGCCTGGGCAGCACTGGCCTTGAAACGCTTGCCCAGTAAAACCATTTCCTTCGCCGCCGCTACACCAGCCACGCGGGTCAGGCGCTGTGTCCCCCATAAAACCGGGAGACCGAGTTTGACTTCGGGCAGGCTGAAAATCGTGCGCTGACTGGCGATGCGAAAGTCACAGCACAAGGCCAAGATCAAACCGCCGCCGATGCAAAAACCGTGCAGTTTGGCAATGGTTGGTTTCTCCAACGCTTCAAAGTCATCGAGACATTGTTGAAGACCCAACAAGTATTCACGATTGGCTGGCTCTGGTTGGTCAGCCCTTCCTCTGATCACGCTGACGTCCATACCAGTTGAAAAGTGATCACCCCGGCCTTGAACAATGACCACCCAAACGTTTTTTCTTGGGCGCAAATAGGCGCTGATGTCGCGCAACTCGTACAGCGTCTCTGCGGTCAGGTTGTTCATGGCCTCTGGACGATTGAGGGTCAGCGTTGCGGTATGGGTTTCTTCAGTCAAAAGCCAGTTTTGATACTCGGACATCATGCGCTCCATTCCCCCTGCCGCAGCAGGCCCTTCAGGTTGTCGGGGCTGATAGGCCGCGCCCCCACTTCGATCTCCCGCACCATCGCCGTCAGCGCCGCGTTGACCGGCGTGGGCACTCCCTTCTCCTGGCCGCGCTCCACCACGTAGCCGTTCATGAAACCGATCTCAGTGCGGCGACCTCGCTCCAGGCTCTGCAGCATGGATGACTTGAGGTGTCATTAGTCTGATCCTCCTTTCCCCCGCCTCTCCCAGAGCCACCCAACCGCAGGCGGCATCCAACAAAGGTTCGCAACAATCGTTTCAAGAGCAGTGAGGACCTGCGTGGAGGGGCTGAAGCCTAGACTCCGTGCCAGGAACAAGCCTGCTGGTACAGCCAGGATCACGAGCAAACTGGTGAGCATCACAGGGTGGCGCATGTAGGCAGCAAGAGCTTTTCCCCAGGAATCGGACTGTCTTCGCAGAAAAAGCAAGCCGGAGATGTTGGCCCCAATCTGGTCAGACATGGCGTAGAAGTATGGGATATAGAAACCTTGTACGCCGTAGACGTCTACACCGAGAAGGCGGCTTCCCCAGTCTATCCACCAAGGGACCGTCATACCGATGAATTTCCCCCAACCATACGCCTCCGCCATTCCCGCTTCGCTCCGGCTTATCCGTTTTCGCAGGGCGTACAAACCTTCAAGGAGGCTCTCCCCTTCCCCAGACAGCGTTCGAACAAGCCATTGCCCTATTGCACTTTGCTGGAAACCGAGATAATCTAAAAGACCACCCAGGACGAGCCCACCTACGTACCCGGCGAGGGTGTACCTGACCAGCTCGCCGAATTCCTCTTGTTCCTCGCCCAACTCGAGCTCTTGGGCCTCTTCAATCTGCGACATAAAAATAGCCCTCCGTTTGTGTCGTTGGCACCACCTGAATGAAAGATAAAGTCGTCGCTGGCCTCCCACTTGATTGCACGCAGACCGGCCGCAAGTACCTCGACAATCACATTCGGTCTCTGATGGTTTCAATCTCTTAGCCAAGCTCGCGGTGGACGATAGTCCAGCGCCAAGAACGCGGACTGTCGTCCGCTTGGAGCTTACAAGAAAGCGGCTTTATGTTAGTGTGACACCGTCCAAGTACTCAGGGAGTCAGCGGAACGTAGATGCGCCGCTTGGGCCCAAAGCTGGTCGCCAGATGGTAATTCTGCTCCACCCACTCAACATAGGCTGGCAAACGCTGGGTGAACCTTCCCTCGCTCCAGACCACAATGGCTTGGGGACGATACTCCTCCGTCAGAGCGATCAGGTCATCGGCGGTCAAGTAGCCGGTTTGGGTCCTGACGTAGGAGATGTCACTCAGATAGGGCGGCACCTTTCTGCCAGCACAGAAAGGCACCAGGGGCTCATCGGTGATGACCCAGCCCTCAGGGTCCGTGACCGAGGCCACGAAATCGGTCGCCGCCAGGCCGACCTCTGTCTTGTAGGCCATCAGGCGTTGTCCGTTGGTGTCCAAGATGGATGGGAGCCCCCCCAGATAGAAGACCAGAGCGCTCAGTCCTATCAGCAAGAGCGCTATCCGTTGCCAGCTCCTGGCCTGCTCATCCCAGGCCATGACGTACTGCACAAGCTCGCCGATGGCTACCCCGGCCCCCAGAGCCAGGGGGAAGAGCAACATCACCAGCAGATGCGGCCAGAGCGGGGCGTGGTTGACAAGCACCGCAGCTATGAGGAAGAACCAGGCGATGAGGAGGAAGCCACGTCCCCCCCGCCGCCTCAAGAACAGGCTGATACAGCCATAGGCAGCCAGGGCTGCAAGTCCGCCGTTCTTCAGCAAATACTCCTTGAGCTGGCCGAGATTAGCCACCCGGTCGAGGTCAAAAGCTGCCCTCGCCCGCCAGTGGAAGACGAAAAGCTGATCATACATGGCCGACACATCAAAAGCCAGCAAGCAAAAGAGCAGGGGCAGAGCAAAGGCTCCTCCCAACCAGACCAGGTCCAAACCGATCCTGAACCACCTCTTACGTTCTCCTCTGGTTACGAGTTCTCTCAGAGACAGCCCATCTACACTCCGCAATGCCACCAGCGCCGCGAGCAAGGGCACGGCAAAGACAGCAGTGAATTTCAAAAGGCATCCAGCCCCCAGAGCAAGCCCGGCGGCCACCACCCACCCCCGCCGCCCCGAGCCCCGGTAGCGCAGGGCCCACAGGACAGCCAGAGCTACCAGGCTGGTGGAGGGGACATCGCCCATGCTGACTCGCGAATAGAGAAAGAAATCGGGGGCGATGCCCAGCAGCACGACCGTGCCTACGGCGGCTGCCCAGCCATGTAACTCTCGAGCAATGAGGGCCAGAGCCAGGAGCCCCAGGGTGGCATAAGCCACCATCAGTGCCCGACCTACCCATACTAAGGGACCCAGGAGGGCAAAGGCCCCGGCCAGCGACGAGATGAGCAGCGGCGGCTGGCCGGAAAAAGTCTCGACGTAGAGGGGATAGCCCATCAGCATCAGACGAGCTTGCATCATGTGCGCCCCCTCATCATAGTCCCACCGAAAGCCCCCCAGGTGAGCCATCTGCCACAGGCAGAAGGCCATCACCACTCCCAACAGGGCACCCCAGCCTATTATATTGCGGTCTCGAGGTCTGTCCCCAATCACCATGCTATGACCACCTCGGTCAACTGGACGGCATCATCTCCATCCGACAGCAGTCGCTCACCCGTCTCAGCCAGGTACATCCCCACTTCGATCTTGTAGTCGCCCACAGGCGCATCAGGTGAAATCAGTAGGTCATATTGATCCCGCACGATCTCTCCCGCCTGCCACTTGGTTGTGGGATAGAACCCATCTGCCGGGGGATTGTCTTTCTGCCCCCAGATGCGACCTTTCCCATCAACCAGATGAGCGAAGACGGTGTAATCCTGGTCCATCTCCTCCAGACACTGCCAGAAAAGCGTCAGATGGATGCTGTCGCCGGGCCGGAAGCCACTCTCCATGTTGTGTCCCAAAAGGCGCACCTTTCCTCCCAACTCGGCCACCAGGGGATGCTCAATATCCAGAGCTTTTACCGGAGGGGGAGCCCGCCGTGGCACTTCTATGGGACCCAAAAGCACAGGTCCACCTCCATTCGGCTCCAGCGCCTCCGTGCTGTACATCTCAACCGGGATGATCTCAATTTGATACTCCCCCGGCGGCGTGCCTGGCAACAGGTCCAACTGGCGGGGGTCATAGACGAGTTGACCCTCTTGCCAGGTCCAGGTCGGCGAACCGTCGTGATAGGGCCGGCTGTCCTGCTGCCCCCAGATATGGTAGGCAGGATTGATCAGCTTGAGATAGATGGTGTAATCCCCTCCGACTGGCTGCAAAGCCCGCCAGAAAAGGGTGACTTTCAATTGGCCTGTGGAGGCAAGCTGAGTCTCATCTATGCGGCTGGCCAGGAGTTGAACCTTGCGGCCAAAAGTGGCACCGGAAGACTTGGAGAGATCAGGCGGCAGGTAGATGCGATGTGAGGGAGTCCCAATCTGGACCGCTTCGAACTGGTCTTCCACCCATTGCACATAGGTCGGCAGGCTGTCAAAGCGCCCCCTCCAGAAGACGACAGCCGAAGCGTCGTACTGTTCACTGAGAGCAACGAGCTGCTCAGCCGTCAAATAACCGACGTTTAACCTCCTCCAGTCCGCACCAGTCAGGGTCGGCGGGATATTCCTGCCCGCCAGGAGGACGACCAGAGGGTCATCAGAGATCACGAAATCACCTGGCGCGGTTACCTGCCCCAGCAAGCTGATGGCATCCCCAACCAACCCTTCAGGTGTGTTGGTACGGGCCATTTCCCCTCGGTTCGATTCAGCCACCGCAGGCCAGTTGACCAGGTAAAAGGCTACGAGGACGACACAGATTGCTGGCAGGAGTGCCCCTCGCCAATGCCTTCGCCTGATCAGTGCCCGCCAGGAATCCCAGCCCTCCTGAATCATCACGCCAGCCAGAATGGCCAATGGGGGAAACATAGGGAGTGTGTGGTGGGCTGTCAGGGGCGACTGGTTGACCATCATGACGGTGACCAGAAGGAGCCAAGCCACCACCAACAGGGCCTGGCGGGAGCGCCGCAGCCAACAGGAGAGACCGCCCCCCAAGGCCAGCACCACCAGTCCCCGATCCTGCCACAGATATCCCAGGATACGCGGCCCGCGACGGCCATAGTCCACCGGATGGAACTCCCGGCCTCGCCAATGCAGGGCCACCGCCTGTTCATACATGGCCTGGGGGTCGTAGACCAGCAGGCAGAGCAGAATGGGCAGGCAGAAAGATGCGACCCATACTGCCAGGTCTTGAGCCATCCCTTTCACCACGGCAGGTATGGAAACCTGCCCTACCTTAGATCGCTCCGCGCCCGGAGTCAGAGGGCAAAAATGACGCAACGCGACCGCAAGGATAGGCAGGGGGAGAGCAAAGAGGGTCACCAGCTTGACCAACAGGCTGGCTGCCATCGTCAGACCGGATAGAATCAGCCATCCTTTTCGGCCACGACGCCAGTAGATCAGTGAAGCGAACAGCGAGACGAGGGCCAGGCTGACGGCAGGCACCTCGGACATGGTCACCCGCGACAGGCGAAAGTAGGTGGGGTCGAGAAACAAAAGCACTACCGCCGTCAAGCCAGCCACCCGGCCACCGAGCTCGCGCGCCAGCAGGGCGGCGGCCAGGAGGCCCAGAACAGAATAGGCAACGATGACGGCCCGGGCCACCTCCACCGAGTCCCCCCAGATTTTGAAAGCCGCTACGACGGAAAGAGTGAAAAAGGGTGGCGAGGGCGAGTAAACCTCAGTGTAAAGACTGTGGCCAGCCTTTACCGTCCAGGGCACCGCGATGTAACCGGCCTCATCGTAGAGCCAGTTATAAGCCCCAAGGTTGCTGACCTGCCATGCGAACAAAAGCCCGATCAGGCCTAACAGGACGAGTCCGTAGATCACTTTGTTTTCAGCGGTTTTCCTCAATAATTCCAAGAGATTCTTCGCTCCCTGTTGTAGCCCAGGAGCTTGGCCTTGTCTCCCAGGTTGATTTCCACATGCTGTTCGATATCCAGAGTGCTGGGAGACCATCTTGACGGCAGTGCTACTGGCAGCATATCCACTTCTTGAAACAGCATGTTCCGCACTGGGGTCTGGTCTTTGCTCTCCTGGCTGCCTGCAGAGTACCCTGGCAAATGAAACCTGGCAACGTTCAGACCCTTCTCCAATGTCAGAACCGGCGTGACCAGGGATTGCCACCCCCTGACTATGAATTTCCCAAATGGTTGCTCGTTGATGAAAACCTGGAGGTTCGTGTATTGGTCGCCATCTGTATAAGCGGTGAATTGGAGCCGGTACTTGCCCTCCTCTGGCAGGTAGAAATAGATCAACCCATCGTTGCCCATCCAACGCGAGGGCACACCCTCCCAGGATTCCAATGGCCCCCAGTTATCCCCTTCGTCCAGGAAGGGGATCGCTTCTACCGGTAATCGGTCATTCTCCTGGGGCGTGGCGAAAACGGTGATCTGCTCGTCCTCGAAAAGGGGTGGGCCCAATGATTGCTGCAAGGAGGCCACGACGTCGGCCGCTATAGAAGAAAACTTGTGTACCACAACGTATCTCACACCGAGTCTGCTCAAGGCAGCCAGGCTCTCCTCAGATGGGGGATAAGCGACAATGTCCTCATTTAGGGGCCGGTAGGCCAATTGGCCCATCAGGCGCGTCAGTTCTCTGGCCCCTGCAGGAAAGCGATAGATAAAACCGCCCACAATCCTGTGCCCGTGGAACGTCTGGTAATACATGGCCCGGTTGCTGGTTCCCGTCGAGCCCCCACCCTCAATAGGAAGGTCCAAGATCGCGTACTCCTCGGGTTCTTTGGCTGTCTTCCGATAGAAATCGGGAATGTGCCCTCCAGCCATGGGGAAAGGGAAAATCGCGACGTACTCGAAAAGGACAAGCAGAGCTATTCCTCCAACGAAAGCAGCCCTGCCCCACTGTGTTTTCAGCCGGGGCAGGATGTCTCCCGCGCCCAGGCTGGCGAGGACAGCCAGGGCGCAGGACATGGTTAGGTTCAGCCGGCTGGGTGTTCTCCCCCATTCGAAAAAGGGCACCTTGGTCAAGAGGGCGTAAGGCAACACAATGTAACTCTCTCTGCCCTCGCTGGTGTATCGCACCAATTCACCGCCCACCTTCAAAAAAGGGCCCAGAGAGAGGACGGCGGTGCTGATTCCCAGAATCAACCAAAACCGGGCCTCAGATTTTTTTCGCTTCAAGCCCCACAAAGCCAGGCCCAAGGCGGTCAAACCCCAATAGGCCATGCTCTCAGCGTATACAATGCGTCTAACCGAACGGAACTCTTCCCACAAGCTGAGCACAGGATGATAGGGAGGTGGAATCAGAAAGGCCAACAAGTCAACCGAAAAAACCGTCATGCCTCCCTTGCCACCCAAGTAATCCATCTGGCCCGAGAGTTTCCCGAGGACGACAGGGAGCAAAAAGGGTGCAGACAAAAGAGCAGCCAGGAGCAAAGCACTGACAAAGCCCTTGATAACGCGGGCATCCGACAGCCTCTGGCAATACATCACCAGGAAAAGCAAGGTGAACGGAGCCACGAAATAGGCGATGTGCATCATATAGACCGTGAAGGACAAGGCCAGAAAAAGGCCACAGAGCAAAGCGTTTCGGATGTCTGGCCTGGCAAAAAGCTTGAACAGAAACAGAGCATACAACGGAAACCAATAAGTCATGATCTGACCGAAATGGCCAGAAACAGCATGGGCAGTCTGCGAGGGAAAGAAGCCGAAAATGAGCCCCCCAATGAAGGCCGCCCACCGATTTCTCGTTATGTACTCACAAAGAAGATACATAGTCAGCCCTCGCAGCAAGAAAGAGAGAAGTAACGCGACGTTGTAGGCTGCCAATGGGCCGAACAGCAATACCAGAGGTAAGGCCAGCAGTTGGGCATACGGTTCAGCAGCCAGCAAGGGATGATATGCTCCCGTCGGGTAGTACAGGGTTTGGAGATCGCCGACGCTGGTGCCCAGGTCCAGCCAGGCTTTCTTGCTCCACCAAAGGGACCAGACCCAGTGGAAATTGTCTCCGGCCGCACCGCCAGCTACAGCCGAGGACAACTTGAAGGCTACAGGGTAGGTCATAATCACGGCTATCAGAGCGTAGAGTAGGGTCACTACCCATGTTGTAGTTGGCGTTGCCTTTGCTTTCTGAGACACCCTCATTTCACTGCACGCCTCTCACAGAAAATTCATCCAGCAGGATTTTGTCGTCCCCGATGGATCCATCCTCGTTCAGCGCGTTCAGCCGCTGGCCTGTCTCCATCTGGTACATCCCGATGGCCAACCGGTACCGACCCGGCGGGGTACCGGTCGGGATGGTCAGGTCATACGGGTCGCGAACAATTTCCCCTTCTATCCATTGGGTCGTCGGATAGAACCCATCCACTGGCGGGTTGTCCTTTTGCCCCCAGATGTTTCCTTCCTCATCAATCAAGTGGGTGAAAACAGTGTAATCTTGTTCCATATCCTGCAGGGCTTGCCAGAAGAGAGTCAAATGGATCCCTTCGCCCGGCCGGAAGCCGCTTTCGATGGTATAGCCCAGCAACTGAACCTTCCCACCCAGGTCAGCTCCTACACGATGATCGAGGCCCAGCGCCTCCACGGGCGGCGGCACTCCCCTCGGTATCTCCACCGGCCCGAGCAGCGGGTTCTGGCCATCGGCCGGGGCCAGGCTCCGCTGTTGATACGGCTCGTACAAGCTGAGCTCGATCTGATAAATGCCGGGCGGTGTACCTGGCCAGGGCTTGATTTTATGGTAGCTGGCAAAGACATCGCCTTCCTGCCATCGGTTGGTGGGGATACCGCTCCAACTGGGCCGCCCTTCCGCCTGACTCCACAGATGGTAGACGGCGTTGACGAGCTTGAGGTATACCATGTAATCGCCGCTGGCTGCCCCCAGCGCCCGCCAGTAGAGGGTGATTCCTACAGTTTCCTCCTTATCGGATTCCAGGCTGTAGCCCAGAAACTGGATCTCATCACCCAAATTGACCGGCAGGTGGTGCTCGATGGGCAGTATCTCGTCAGGAAGGAACTCGGGCATCCGGTAAATGCGGGCATACTCCACACCGTGGATCCGCACGATATGCTCCGGCTCCAAAGAGCGGAAGTAACGCACAACCGCCGGGCTGGGCATGTTGCGCTGGGCGTGACTGATGTAGAGGACCACGTAGCTGGCCTCGTATCGGTAGAGCACGGTCAACAGGTTTTGCTCGTTAAGACCCCATACCTGGCCTTTACAGAAGGGCTTGAGCTGGCCGCTATAGCCGCTGGCGGCTCGTATCTCGCCTGGCTGGGCGTCAAGATATTCGGCTACCTGATCCAGGCCCTCTCCCCAACCGACCAGGAGAAAGCGGGGAGCCTGTTGTCCCCCGCCGACCAGGGGGTTATAGTAGGAAAGGTAATGAGGATGATGGGGCAGGCTGAACCCCGCCTGCAACAAGGCGGCGACGATGAGAGCAGTCGGCCACCAGGCAAGCCGCAGTCGAGAGAACACCATCGGCCCAAAGTGGCACAGAGCCAGGGCGGTCAGGAGATCCATGACGGGGAAAAGAGGCGAAAGCAAGCGATCGGCCTGGAGTGTTCCCAGCGCCATGATAAACATATAAACCAGAGAGTAGAACAGGAGACACAAAATGGAAAGCCGCTGCTGCCTGTCCACCCCTTTTTTGAACGGGAGAAACAAGGCCAGCGCTGCGCCCACCAACGTGAGCGGTGTGGCATGGAAGAGCAGGACGACTGGATAAAACAATGGACCCGGGACGTCGCCGGTCACGCCCATGAAGAAATTGAAATAGGGACTGCGGGGCGCGCCTTTGAAAACCAGACTCTCGTTCACCTTTTCCACCACGGCCATAAAGCTACCTATTGGGTCAACCCACATGGCCGGCCATGAGAGGCCAAAGACCAGGCCGATAAGACCAGCCCACACTGCCAGTGCTACCACCAGGGAAAGCGCCCGCTGTCGCCAGTGGTCCTTGTTACTGGCTAGGGAGAAGAGGGCCAGGACGACGCCCACGGGCATCAAGATAAAGGCTGGCGAGCGGGTGGCGATAGCCAGCCCACCAGCCAGGGCAGAAATCAGGAGATAGAACCTAGAACGCCCTTTCTGGAGGAAGAGGAGGAAAGCCAAAAGGGCCAGAAACATAAAGATGGCCATGAAGGCATCCAGCACGATCAAGCGCGAGTAGGCCAGATAAAAAGGATCCAGAGCCAGTAACACAGCGCTGAACAGAGCCACCTTCCCATTGAAAAGCTTTCTCGTCAACCCGTAGACACCCAGTATGCTCAGCGATGTGATCAGGGCGAAGGGCAGCCGCAGGGCGGGTAGGAGATGGGGGTCAACAGGGTGGAGAGGCAAGCTGGCGGCGAAATCTTGCAGGCTTGTCCCTTTTACGCCCAAGCGCAGATACCGGGCCGCCAGCCCCATGGCTCCGGTGAACATGGCCGTCGCACCGGGGCTGCCTATCTGTTTGGTCGCAGCCCAATCGGCCTTTGACGCGGCGACCACAAAGGCCCGCGCCTGCTCAGCATAGGTCGGCTCATCAACGGTCAGAAACACATCCAGGTCCAACACCCGGGGTATGAAAGCCAGCAGGAAAAGAACCAAAAGGATATACAAGTTTTTCCACAAAGGAACTGCTCTCGTCATAAGAACTTTCGACATTTTTTATAGGGCCAGACTCGTTGGCTCACGCCGCTGCCCCACCCTGGACAAGTGGACTTTATCTTGCGACGACTTGTAGCGGGCTCAGGATGATCCTTTGCTCCCGATCCGCGCCGTCTCCCAGGACTGGCAGCCGCTCTCCAGTTTCTGCCAAGTACATCCCTACTTCAATCCAGTACGTGCCCGGCGGAGCCGTGGGAGAGATGGCGATGTCGTACTGATCGCGCACAATTTCGCTCACCTTCCACTGCCCTGTGGGATAAAACCCATCCGCCGGTTCGTTGTCTTTCTGGCCCCAAAAGTTACCCTCTTTGTCAACCAAATGCGTAAAGACGGTATAATCCCTATCCAACCCTTCCAGGCATTGCCAGAAAAGAGTCAAATGGATGCCATCTCCAGGCTGGAAGCCACTTTCAATGTTATAGCCCAGGAGAAGAACCTTGCCCGCCAGGCTAGCAGACAAAGGGTATTGGATATCCAGGGGTCTCGTTGCCAGCGGTTCCTGTCTCGTCACCTCGACTGGTCCCAATAATAGCCCATCGCCCTCAGGCTTCAAACTCTCTTGTCGCTGGGGATCATAGAGACCGACCTCGATATGGTACAGGCCCGGTGGAGTACCGGGTAGGATTTCCAGTTCGTGCTCGTCTCGCAGCACTGTCCCCTCTCTCCAAATGCTGGTGGGAAAGCGCCCACCAACCGGGGTAGTGTCCTCCTCACCCCAGACATGATACACACCATTAACCAGCTTTAACCAGACGCGGTAATTCTGCTCCATGGGGCGCAGGCAATGCCAGTAAAGTGTGACCAACAACTTGTCGGCGTTGCCCTGGGACCTATCCACATCGTAACCCAGAAACAGGATGCTGTTGCCGAATGGAACCCGCCGAACCTGTGAAGCCGGAACCATTTCATCAGGAAGGGTCTGGGGAGTACGGTAAATCCAGGCATAGTCCATCCCTTTCAGGTGGATGATATGCTCTGGTTCCAAGGAGCGAAAATAGCGTACCGTCGCTTCGTCAGGGGCGTTGCTCTGCACCTGAGGCAGATAAGACACCACATAATCGCTCAGTAGCCATGGTATCACATTCCCTGCATCCACTTCACGCAAAGGCAACGTCTCTCCCAGATAGAAAGGCGCGAACTCGCTGTCATACCAGGTCGCTGTCTGCGCTTTCACCGGATCATCCCAGTCATTGAGATAACGGGCGGCCCGATCCAGTCCTTCACCCCAGCCGACCAGCATCACCTGAGGGGCTGACCACCCTCCTCCAAAAGCTGGGTTGTAATAGGTCAAAAAATAGGGGCAGTGAGGCAAGGCAAACCCGGCTTGCAAGGCTAAAGCCACCACCAGAAGAGCCCAGGGACGTTCCGACCCGAGCCCGAACGTATGGGATATCCAGCCCGCCGCCCTGGGTTTTGCCCATTGCGCCATCCGACACAGCCCCTCCGCAGATAAAATTCCCAGCGCCGGATAGACAGGCAGGAGATAACGATCGTATTTGATGCCGCCCAGGCCCATGAAAAGGGCGAACAGGAACATATAGAGCAAGAGCGAGACGAGATTTCTATTATGGACTCTATCTCTGCCAGGACTTGGCCAGCGCCTGACCATGAAATAAACAGCCAACGCTGTTCCCGCTAGGCTCAGCGGGGTAGCACGAAACAGAAACGTCACCGGGTAGAACAATATCTTGACATCCAGGGTAGAGCGTCCCAGGAAGAAATCGCCCTGGGTGTGGACGTCCGTAGCGGCGGCGCTGGCGGATTTCTCCCACACTTCGCCCAGTGCCTTGGCCGGTTCGACCCACATGGCTGGCCAGAGGGCGACAAAGGCAATGCCTGCTATCAGCCCCCACATTAGAAGCCCGCCCAGCCAACGCTTCCCCTCTCGCCATCGAGCAGGGGGCAAATCTGCCCCCTGCTCTACGTAAGCCATCCACGCCAGCAATCCCATGAAAGGAACCAGGAACAGAGAAGTCGCCTTGCTCAAAAAAGCCAGTCCAGCGCTCAGACCCGATAGAACCAGATACCCCCACGCACGAGTTTGGGACAAATAAACCAGAAAGCTGAGAAGCGACAAAGTCATGAAAGTGGCCACCAAAGCATCGTGGTGAAGCAGGCGAGAATGGGCCAGATAGAAAGGGTCCAGGGCCACAAGCACAGCGCTGAGGAGAGCTACCTTTCGGCCCCACAGCTTGCCGACAAGGAAGTAGAGTACCACGACAAAGGCAGATGTCAATAGCGCTGTGGGGAAACGTATCGCTGCCAGGTAGTCAAGGCCCACCGCATCGGTGGGCACCCCCCGCAGGAACTCTAACAGGGATGCCCGGCTGGGCGATAGTCCCCCTGACCACACACCAGAAAGGTACTTGCCAGCAAGCCCCGCCACCGCAGTCCACATGGTCGTCACGCCAGGGTGGCCTCTGCGCAAGGTGCCCGCCCAATTCCCCTCCAGCAAAGCCATTAAAAAGCTCACCGACCGACCCAGCCAGCGGCGCTCATCGGGGGTCAAAAAGGCACTCAGAGCCAGCGCTCGGGGCACCAGTGCCAGGAAAAACAAGCCTATGCTCACAGCAATCCGCTGCCCAAGAGCGTTCATTTTTTGGGCGCTCATCTTCAACTACCCATATCTGTCTTGGACACCGATCTTGGATCCCCCTTATCGCCCCACCACTTGTACCTGCTCCAATACGACCCGGTTGTCCTGCACCTGCCCGGCCTCAACCAGAACGGGCAGCCGTTCCCCTGTCTCAGCCAGGTACATCCCCACCTCGATCCGATAACCACCGGAAGGTGCATCAGGAGGGATGAGGAGATCGTATTGATCGCGCACGATCTCTCCTGGCTCCCAACGGGTGGTGGCATAGAAGCCATCAACGGGCTGGTTGTCTCTCTGAGCCCATGTCTTGTCCCCTCCGTCTACCAGATGGGTGAACACGGTATAGGCTTTATCCATTTCTGCCAAAGATTGCCAGAAAAGGGTCAAATGGATGCCATCGCCAGGCCGAAAACCGCTCTCAAGGTTATAGCCCAGCAGTTGGATCTTGCCGCCGAGGTTGACTTTCAACGGACGCTCGATGTCGAGGCTCTCAATGGCTGCTATCTCTCGTCTTGGTAGCTCCACAGGCCCAAGGAGCAAATCCTCCTCTCCCCAGGGAGAGACCCATTTCCCCGAAGTGAGATCATACAAAATGACCTCAATCAGGTAGGGACCCGGCAGGGTGCCCGGCAGCACCTCTATCGCTCGCTCGTCCCGGACCACCATCGCTTTCCCCCATAGGCTGGTAGGGAAGCTATCGGAGAGCGGCCGGCTGGACTGCTGGCCCCAGACGCTGCCAGCACCGTTCAACAGTTTAAGAAAGACCCCGTAATCCTCACTCATGGTACATAAGCATTGCCAGTACAAATTGACGCCGAGTTTCCCATCAGAGGGCACCTGGCTGACGCTCACATCATAACCCCGTAGCGCCAGGCAATCGCCGAACTGTGCCCGCTGAATGTGTTGGGCGGGGATCACACTGTCAGGGATCTCCTCTGGGGTCTTGTAGATCCAGGCGTAATTGATGCCTTTCAGGCGCACCGTATGTTCAGGCTTCAGAGAGCGGAAGTAGTTCAATGTGGCCGGGTTGGGCCGGGTAGGTTGCACGTGCGCGATGTAAAAGACAACATAGTCGGTGGCGTACCAGGGCATCAGGTTGTCCTTGCCCCAGTAGAAAGGGATGGTGGTTCCCACAAAGAAAGGAGCAAAGCTAGCCGGGGGGCGGGCTGAGGCTCTCAAACCAGCCGCGTCCTCTCTGGTATTCAGATATCGGGCTGCCTGATCCAATCCCTCCCCCTCGCCAACTGGAATCATCTGGGGTGCCGTCCACTGCCCTCCTGCCAATGGGTTGTAGTAAGTGAAATAGTAGGGATGGTGGGGCAGACTGGAGCCTGCCTGAAAGATCACAATGAGGACAAGGCTGACTGCTCCTAGAGCCGCCCTGCGAGGCAACTCTCTTGCGGTTTTAGCGACTTTTTCCCCCAATTGCCATAGCCCTACAGCCGCGATCAGGGTGAACGGCGGAAAGACGGGCAAGATGTAGCGATCCGTCCTTTCGCCGGGAAGGGATATGAATAACGTGAAAAGGATGACATAGGCCGACAGCCACAGCAAGCTTGCCTTCTGGCGGGCCCTCTCTTGCCCGTCCCTCGCGTCGCTAAACAGCGCTCTCAAAATTTGTACCCTGCTACCCTTTCTCGATGCCAGAGAAAGGTTGCCATAACAGCTTTGACCCAGAAAAAAGGCAGCCACTACGACACCTATCAACACCACAGGGGTCGTCCGAAAAAGCAGAAACAGAGGGTAGGACAAAAAACTTGGAAGTCGGTCCAGGCCGATCAGCGGCGCTCTCCGAGAAGAACGGGCCCACAGAATAGACAGGGAGATAGGTCTATGCAGACTGATCTCTCCCATGACCTTCTGAACCGCCTCGGCAGGGCTCACCCACACAGCGGGCCAGAGGACCACAAAGGTCAGAGTCGCCACGATACCCCAAATGACGAGATCTCTGGCCATGCCTTTCAGGGTTTTGGCCCCTAAGATACTCCCGTCGCGTACCCAGTGAACCCCCATCGTCATGAGAGCGATGTAGGGCACAAGGAACAAAGCAGGAGACTTGCTCAGAAAGGCCAGACCAGCCATTAATCCAGAGAGGACCAGATAGAAAGGTGACTGACGCAACCCAATATAGACCATGAAGCTGTAGAGGGACAGGCTCATGAAAGTTACCAGGAGGGAATCAGTGAGGAACAGCCTCGAATAGGCCAACTGGAAGGGGTCAAGGGCGATCAAAAGAGTCCCCAAAAGGGCTATGCGGTTATCCATGAGCATCCTGGTCAAAGGATAGGTCCCTGCTATCCCTAGAGCCGTCAATAGGACTATAGGGATTCTCATCATGGCCAGGTAGTTGATATCCATTATGTGATAAGGTATCGGCAGCGCGGGCTGCAGAAATTGCAGCAGAGTTGCCCCACCGGCAGCCTGTCCCCCTGAAAGGTTTCCAGTCAGATATTTGACCACCAACCCTGTCGCGCCGGCCCACATGGTGGTTACACCTGGGTGGCCAAAGCGCCATAGGGTTCCCGCCCAGTTGTGATTCCAGATGGCAGCCAGGAAACGGGCCGAGCCGTAGGCCCAGTCCTGTTCGTCCGTGCTTACAAAGGCCTTCAACCCCAAGACTCGGGGCAGCAAGGCGGTTATGAAGATGATCAGACAAACAGCCAGTTCTCTTCGCAAAGCTCGCCTGCTCATCCCTGACCTCCATCTTGCACCCACACTGGTCCCAGAAAAATACTGTCCCCTTGATAGGGGCCGTTCTCATCCTGCACCATCAGTCGCTCGCCTGTCCCAACCAGATACATCCCCACTTCGATCTGATACTCACCGGGCGGCGCATCGGATGAGATGAGAATATCATACTGATCGCGCACAATCTCCCCTGCCTTCCAGCCGGTAGTCGGATAGAAACCGTCCACCGGTGGATTGTCTTTCTGCCCCCAGAGATGGCCCTTGGCGTCCGTTAGATGGGTGAAGACGGTATAGTCTTGGTCCATCTCCACCAGAGCCTGCCAGAACAGAGTCAGGCGGATGTGATCACCTGGCTGGAAGCCACTTTCGATGTTGTAGCCCAGCAGGCGCACTTTTCCCCCCAGATCCAACCCCAGGGGATGGACGACGTCCAAAGCATTGACGGGCGGTGACTCTCGCCTGGGCACTTCTATGGGGCCTAGCACCAGGTCCCGCTCAGGTTTCAGTTCCTCCTGACGATAGGGGTCGAACAGGTTGACGGTGATCTGATACGAGCCCGGCGGCGTCCCTGGCAAGAGCTCGATCTCCCTTGTGTCTCCAATAAGCTGGCCTTTGTGCCAGGTGTTGGTCGGGAGGCCATCCCAATAGGGCCGGCTTTCCTGCTCTCCCCAGACGTGATAGACGGCGTTGATCAGCTTCAGATAGACTATATAGTCTCCCTCCATCGGTTCCAAAGCCAGCCAATACAGGGTAAGGGTGACTTTGTCCGATACCACCCGGCTTGAGTCGAGGTCATAGCCCATAAAGAGGACCTTGTCACTGAGATTGACTTGCTCGACATGCTCGATGGGGAAGAGCAACTCGTCAGGGAACGCCCTGGGAACCTGGCCTGTGGCGTTCCGGTAGAAATAGATCCTCTCCCCTTCGGGCAAAGGATAGGTCTTGACCAATTGAAATGTCTCAGTAAAGGACCGGGGGGATGTCTCTATGATCTCTCGGATGACTTCCTGGCTCTGATCGCTGGCCACTCTGTGCCGGTCGCTCTGCATGAAGGCCAGGTAGTCGCATCCAAACAGCCGGGGATAAACAGGCAACCGGCCCGAGCTTTCATCCAGATTCTCCAACACGATGTCAAGGTACCTGGTCAAGAGAAGGTATTCCACGTTGCGGTAATTAATCTGGCGGTTGTTGATCAGGAGCCCAAATTTCGTTGTCTTGCCTCCCTGCTCTGCGTGTATCTGCTCAAAGACGTCCGGCATCACCCAGTACCGGCCGTCGTTGATCCCCGAGTTGGGCCATTGGATGTGATCTCCCTCGGCAAACAGGTTGACCCAACCTATCAGCGGCAGCCTGGTTGCTGTCCTTGAAGGCACCCAGGCCAAAGTATCATAGGACAGGACGAAGAATTGAGCCACTCCGAACAGAATCACCAGAGCCAGGATCGCTCCTCTGACCACTTGCCTGGATATCGCCGAACCGGCGCAACAGTGCCAAAGGCCCCAGGCCAGGATGAGAGCTACTGACGGCAACACGGGCATAATGGCCCGGGCGTCCCGGTGGGTAGACAGGGTGGTGACGGCCAGGGGCACCAGCAGCCAGGAGGCCATGATCCAGCCGTTGGCGCTCGCCCTTGAGCGTCCCAGGGCCCAAGAGATCAGTGTGAACGCGACGAGCAAGATCAAAACGATGGTGAAAGGCCAGGACAACTCTTCCTTCACCAGCACTTTCGGATAATAGGTATAAGCGGAGAAGCGGGAGAGGTCTGGGGCGTCGCTGCGGGCCCCGTAGCCAAAGCCGAGGACGTGATGCACGAAATCAAAGCGTGGCAGATACCAAATAGAAGCTACCGAGACTCCCAGCCACAAGGCCGCCACAAAATTATCAGCCGGACCAGATTGTCGAATGACCAGGTAAACAAGGCCAGTTGCCAGAATCCACGAGAGGAGAAAGAGCCATTGGCCCAGGAGGAGCTCTGGGACGCCGTCCCGGTTGGGCAGATACCACAACAGAGTGGCCAGCAACCCTATTATCGCTGAAATACCCAGCCACCGCCAGTCCAAGGAGGGCCTGGACAGCTTGCGCCTCAAATCCTGGATCACCGGAGACCGCAGCAGGATCACACACAGGGGGCCCAGCAAGAAAAAGATGAGAAGCCATTTGATCAGCATCCCCAGGCCCAGGCTCAGACCAAAAAGCAACGAGTACTTTTTGCTTTCAAAGCCCTGGGTGAGCAATAGCAAGTAGACGCTCAAAGCCACAGCCGCCGTCAGAGCATAGTCCAGATAGAAATATCTGGCCATGGAAAAGCTCATCGGGAACAGGGACACCAGGCAAGAGGCCAGCAAGCCGGCCTGCTTACCCCATATCCTGGCGCCGATGCCGTACACTGAGAGCAGCAGGATGGCTATGTAGATCACATTGGTCATGGTCGCCACGTCCTCTGACACACCCAGGAGCCTCTGCAGAGGGAGGGCCGTGAAGTGAAACAGCGGTGGGTAGTAACTCCACTTCCCGTCGTTAAAGGTCACGGCCTGGAAGACAGACCTTACATCTATGTGCTGCAAGATGCTGTCGTATGTCAGAAGATACAGCAACTGCTTGGGCCGGTCCCAGCCGGTGGAGGTGGCGTTGGCGGCAAGCCAGAGCCAGTTATTCACAGCATGAAACAGCCACAGGAACGCTAGAACGATCCAATGCCAGTATCTTGTTATGGCGCAACAGTGCCGTTTCAAATCGTCTCTACCTTCTCCCGAACTCGCGAGCCAGTTGCTCGGCGCTGAGGTGGATCATGGTCGGGCGGCCGTGGGGGCAGGTGTGAGGCAGGCTGGTTTCCTCCAACTGCCGGACCAGGTCCCGCATCTCTTCCACCGAAAGGGTTTGGCCGGCCCGCACGGCGCTGTGGCAGACCACACTGATCAGGGCCTTCTCCTCCCTCGTCTCTCCGGTGCCCTCCTCGGCCAATTCGTCCAGGATCTCCGCCACAGCCTGACCGATGTCACCCTTTTGGAGCACGGCTGGCACCGCTCGCAGCAGGTAGGTTTCACCCCCAAAAGGCTCGATCTGGAAGCCCAATTGGGCCAGGGCCTCCAAGTGCTCGGCCATAGCCCCGTGCTGGCGAGGCGTGAGCTCCAGAGGCAAGGGATTCAGGAGTTGTTGAGAGGCGACGGCCATGCGATCTCGTTCGGCAGTGAAGCGTTCGTAGAGCACCCGCTCGTGGGCTGTGTGCTGGTCTATGAGGTACATGCCTCCCGGCCCCTCGGCGATGATGTAGGTCTGTCCCAGTTGGCCCAGCACCCGCAGCATGGGAAGCCTGGGGCGCATCTGAGGGGTGACGGTTGTTGCCAGGGCATCCTCAGCCGTACGTTGGACCTCCATAGCCAACTGGCCTAAAGGACGGCGCTCACCTCCCACGCCGGTCAACCGCCGAGGTTGCCCCCAGACAGAAGGGCCCGCAGCCGGTGGCCCTACCGGGTGTAGATGGCTGGCCACAGTAGGGAGAGGGGAACTCTCAGCGAGGACCCGGCGCACAGCTTTTTGCACGGCAGCGAAAACCTCGTTGCTTCGGCGGAAGCGGACCTCCCGTTTGGTCGGGTGGACGTTGACGTCCACGTCGGCAGGGTCCATGTCCACGTTCAGGACGACGATGGGATAGCGCCCTGTGGACAACAGGGTATGGTAGGCTTCGCTGGCAGCATAGCTGAGGGAACGGTCTTGCACCCAGCGGCGGTTGACAAAGAAGGTCAGATACTGGCGGCTGGAGCGGTGCAGCGAGGGAGAACCGACGTAGCCGTGGACTTGGACAGTTTGGCCCCCTCCAGCCCGGGGCTCCCCGCTGCTACCCTCTACCGACAGCATCTGCTGGGCCGCCTCCAGACCGTAGACCTTGATCAGCACGTCGTACAGCTTGCCGCTGCCGGTGGATTGAAAGGTCAGGCGGCCATCAGTTAGCAAACTGAAACGCAACTCGGGATAGGCCAGGGCATAGCAGGAGATCAGTTGGCTGATGTGTCCAGCTTCGGTGGCCTCGCGGCGCAGGAATTTCAGACGGGCGGGAACGTTGTAGAAAAGGTTCTCCACCGTGACTATCGTGCCCTGGGGACAGCCTTTCCCTTCGCGCCCCACGACAGCGCCGTTTTCCAATTTCACCTGGGTGCCCAGGGACTCCTGGGCGGTCCTGGAAACCAGGGTCACCTGGGCCACCGCTGCGATGCTGGCCAGAGCCTCACCGCGAAAGCCCAGAGTGGAGACCTGCGCCAGGTCGGAGGCGCTTTCCAGCTTGCTGGTGGAGTGGCGGGCGAAAGCCAGCTCCACCTCGTCGCCGGGGATGCCGTGGCCGTTGTCCATGACGCGCATCAGGCGGACGCCTCCCTGGCGTATTTCAACTTTTATCTCTGTGGCCCCGGCATCAATGGCGTTCTCGACCAGTTCCTTGATCACGGAGACTGGTCGTTCCACCACTTCGCCAGCGGCAATTTTGGCCGCTACCTCGGCCGGCAGCACTTTAATAGGCATCGCATCCCTCTAATCTATGCCTCGCTTTAACGCCCTATTTTACCACAGAAAAAGCATATCTGCCAAACGGCATACCCAATCCAATGCTTGACTTCTGCCATTTGATTTGGATACAGGAGTATGGTATACTTTCGTGCACTTTTGGATGTGTTGGCTGATGAGATCATGGCTTCACAGATGAGTCCTGCTTAAGGAAAGGGGTACGATAATTGAGGAGACATTCCAGGCGACTGTCGTAGACTGGGGCCATGGCAGCCCAATCGTACCGCTCCACATGACTCCTCAGGCTCTTCTGGCGCGTCCCTTCAAAGTGGACGATGGCCTCCCGCAGCCGGGCCAGCAAACCCTCGAAATCGTCGTAGAGACAATCTTCCTGATACCGCACAGGGATGATCTCAGGATAGGCCAGGCGGTTGGGGAGGATGGGGAAGCATCCGCAGTAGATCGCCTCCAAGGTAGCCGCTCCGAAGAACTCGTGGTGGGCTGTGCTGACGCAGACGTCGGCCTGCCAGAGGAGACGACTGTAGGTGGCCGCATCTTCCACGTAGCCAAAGTGGAGGATACGATCCGGCAATCGCCCGCGGGCCTCCAGGAATTCCTCCGGCTTGAGGCGAAAGCTCTCGCCCAGCAGGACGAGGCCAAAGTCGAGGCCCATCCCGTCCAGGGCATAGACGGCGTTGAAGAACTCTTTGGGGTTTTTATCGTACTCCCAACGGTGATTCCAGAGGATGAGCGGTCGGCCTGATTTCGGCTCCGTTGGCCGGTGACGGTCGTGGCGGGTCAGGTCCAGCCCCAGGGGCAAAACCTGGCTCTTGGCCCGGATTTGAGGGATGCTTTCCAGCTCGTTGTAGTCGGGAAAGTGCTTCAATAAGCGAGGCAGTTCCTCAAAGAAGGCAGCCTGGTGATAGGCAGAATTGAAAAAGACCCGGTCGGCCACCAGGGCGCTGGCGTAATTGATAAAGCCGTAGTGCAGGTCGCGCTTCTCACCGCAGCGCACGGGGTAGGTAAGCTGGTTCTCATGGAAGTAGATGGCAGTAGGGACGTCGTGAGTCACGTCGCGGGTCAAGGCCAGAAAGGTGGTCAGATCCAGCATGTCGGTGGTCAGGATGAGATCGGGCAAGTCCATCTCGCGGAACCGCCGGGCCAGGGTGACCGCCCCGCCATGCATGCGCCACTTCCAAAACCGTCCCGGCAGGCACAGCAATTCCACCTGGTGGCGGCTGCTTCTGTGATAGCCATCGGCCCAGGCCTGGTGGGAGCCCGTGTAGTAAGGTTCGACAAGAAGAATCTTCATCACCTGCTGACAGCTACAACTCCTCCACCGGCACCGGAACCGAATCCGCGACTTCCATGACCACCTCTTCAGGCGTGCGGCCACGCAGGCGGGTCTGAGGGCTGATGATGATGCGATGGGTCAGCACGTGGGGAGCCAGGTGCTTGACGTCGTCAGGTATGACGAACTCGCGCCCGCGGATGGCAGCCAGGGCCTGGGCGGTCTTGTAGAGGGCCAGGGTCCCGCGCGGGCTGACGCCGAGTTCCGCCGCCCGGTGCTCCCGCGTGGCCCGCACCACCCGCACGATGTACTCTCGCACCGACTGCTCCACCCGCACCTCGCGGCTGGCTTCTTGCAGAGCCAACAACTCTTCGGCAGAGACGACAGCTCCCAGTCCATCCAGCGGATCCTCCCGTTCAAAGCGCAGGAGGATCGTGTTTTCCTCGGCTTCGGTGGGGTAACCCAGCTTGATCTTGAGCAGAAAGCGATCAATCTGGGCCTCAGGCAGGGGAAAAGTACCTTCCAGCTCGATGGGATTCTGAGTGGCCAGGACGAGGAAGGGACGGGGGAGGAGCAGGGTCTCGACATCAACGGTGATCTGGCGCTCCTGCATGGCTTCCAGCAGGGCGCTCTGGGTGCGGGGCGTGGCGCGGTTGATCTCGTCGGCCAGCACGATCTGGGCCATGATCGGGCCAGGGCGGAACTCGAACTCTTGACGTTTCTGGTTAAAGTAAGAGATGCCGATCACGTCTGAGGGCAGCAGGTCCGGGGTGAACTGGATGCGCCGGAAGGTGCAGCCCAGGGACCGGGCGATGGCCTTGGCCAGGGTGGTCTTGCCGATGCCGGGCACGTCCTCAATCAGGACGTGGCCTTCGCACAGCAGGGCCACCAGGGCCAGCTCGATGACCTCGCCCTTGCCCACGATGACCTGGTTGATGTTCTCTTTGATCCGCTCCGCCACCTCTTGGATGTTCATAGCCGTCTCTCTCCTATGTTTTTTCTGATCGCCTGTTACTTGACAAAATCACGGCTGGATGTCAGGCGATATTGGCTGCCTTCCGGGCAACAACTATCACCTCAATCTCATCGAGATTGATCCTGCGCCGTCCCCAATTGCCTGCGGTCCCACCCCAGATATGTTCCACTTCGAACCCTGCCTGACGAAAGAGCATGACAAGCTCCGTTGGCACGTAACCGCGCTCTCTAACCAGTACGCTTTTCTTGCCCTCAGACGTATCCCATTCGACGATGAAGACTTCGACCATCATAACTGGATCGAACCGCCCATTTTCCACATCCTCTTGGCTGAACTGGCGAATCTTTGCCAGTCCGTTGAGTGCGGTCAAAATGAAACGAGCTCCTGGCTTGAGAGCAGCATGGATGTTCCGAAGAATGGCCAAGTCGTGCTCAATGTGATCATCACCTGTACCCAGTAACCCAAACGCTCCCTCGCACAGGCAGATGGCTGCATCAAACGACCTGGCGGATGTGAACTGTGTCGCGTCAATATGTATCCATTCGACCCCAACACCAGCTTCTCTGGCCGCCTTCTCTGCCTCGGCTAGCATCCCGGAAGAGATGTCCACACCTGTGACTTGATACCCACGCCTGGCAAGCTCAACAGCTTGCCGTCCGCTTCCGCAGCCCATGTCCAGGATATGATTACCTGGTAGAAGTTTCAACTCCTCAAGAACAAAATTGACTTCCTCCAAGCTGTTTTTCGTGAAGGAGTTGTCCATATAAACTGGAGCGTGACCATCAAAGAATGTTTCCCATTCATTTCCGTTTGCCATCCTGTTCAAACTCCCTGTGTACATCCGAGCCTACACAAGCCAAGCCTCCCGCAGGTTACTGAAGAAGGCCATTTTACGCCCCGGAAGCTCAGGTAAAGCCAACCGTCCTGAGTATAAACCTGCGGGGGGCTGAGCAGTTACCAATCGTCTTGTTCTTCCAGTCCAAGACCCAAACCCAATTGTATTGGGGTAACAGATGATTCACCATCGTCTGGTGAAGATCGCTCTTCAGTCATGCCCGTTGTACGAGCAGCAGCGCAAACCTCACCCCAACTTATGAAATACTCATCATAATACCCGATTGGATACTTGCCGTACTGGGCAAGTTCTTCGCGCGTGGGCAGATGTCCTAACTCTTTCGCAACCCGCTTGACTTCCAGTTGCAATGTCTTTTTAGGAACCTCGTACTTCTGTTTCGGAAGGCGGGGGACAGGGCTATTCTTAGCAGTGAGTTTCCGCTTTGCTTTTCGAAATGGATTCAGCCCTCTCAGTATCTCTTCATGACGGCTCCTTGCCATATCACAGTATTTCTTTGATTTCTCAATCCCGACGTAACGACGTCCCATCTGATGAGCCGCCAAAGTCGTCGTTCCAGCGCCATTGAAGCAATCCAAGACTATCTCGCCATGCCTGGTAAAAATGGTGACAAGCCGGTACATGAGATGCGATGGAAGTTGGGTCGGATGGTCTACACGACGGGTATTATGTTTTAGACGGTGAATATCCCACCACAGATCAGTAAGGGGTCCGCGGTCGTCCATTCGTGCAACTTGACGACTTCTTACACATTCAGAGCGGAGGCAATACCCCTCAGCCAACGGTTCCAAAGCTTTGAATGTATCTGAAGCACTCTGAACATCCGTCGGATCGCCTTCCCCAATCAAGCCAGGCAACTCACGGGGTTCTCCCTTAGAAAAAGCCAGGATTGTGTAATGGGCTGGCATTATCAGACGTACAGGGAAAGCCAGCGCATCCCAAACAATCCAGTTTTGGAACCGGAGAATTGAGTCCATGAAAAGAAAATGTCGGATCGCCCAGAGTGGGATGTTAAGAAGGGCAAGGGTGTGCCCTGGTTTCAAGACACGAGCCAATTCACCAATCCACCGATCACACCAATTGAAATACTCCCTGATTTCCAGGTCATCCGAGTAGCCAGCGTACTTTTTCCCCAGATTATAAGGCGGATCGGCAAAGGCAAAGTCAATACTATCGTTAGGAATCTCTCGAAGCCATTCCAAGCAATCGCCGTGGAGCACCTGATTAGTCAGATGGGGGGGCAGCTTGTCTTCCGAAATCTCATCATAGATTTCGTTGCCTGGCAAACTATAATCAGGGTGTCCGAAGAAGCTGGCTTGCGACGCCAAACGCAGTGCCGTTTCATATTCAGGAGAGTCCTCTCGTCCAATTACAAAACTGGCATTCCAATCAGATCTCGTACTGTACTGCACTGGCACTCGCTCGAAATCCATTTGGCGGCAATCAAGTATCAGCAGTTCTCTGTAAGAATCAATCCCCAACAAGTCTCGAAAGCGGTCAATTATGGGAGCAAGATCACCTTCCAAATCGCACTGTATATCACGCCATATATCTGATATTAGAGTGCCGTAGTGGTGGTAGGTGTGCTTCTTGCCGCCATAATCCTTTGTGGTCTTGTTGCAGACAGGACAATACGTGTACTCTATCCTGGTCTTGGTATGGCGTAAGGACTGTTCATACCTGGTATGGATCAAAGCTCCAAAATGATAATTGGGCAAGGAACAAATGTCAACCACTTTGGGGGACGTGCGCTTGATGGCCATCCAATGCTGGTATCGGACGGCTGACGGCATAGTGGCTTGGATTTGCACCAGGTCAATGACTTCACCTACGGTAATCAGCGTTGCTTCCGGCCCTAACCTTTCGGCAACGCCAGCAACGACAGTCCCCACATCTTGCAGCGCGCTTTGATACTGACTAGGTTCAGCACACGGAGGCAGTATTAGCATACAAACATCGGTGAAGCCCTGCACTGAATTGTACAAATCCTCGTCACTCTGGACAGAGATATGTTTCGTTACAAGAGGACGACTATTCTCCGAAAGGTGCGCCATCACTCACCCCCAATGCTACCCTTTTGTGAAGAAATCTCTCAGAAATTCGCAAAGAACATCCAGTTCGCTACGAGAGAAGGCTACCGAACAGTGACTGTGTGATAGCATCGTCCGCATCGCAGTTTCTCTCTGAAAGTTCCCTGCTCCATCAATGACGTATGCTGTCCTATGTCCAGCCTCCTCAATCTGCTCAAAACGACTCTTTGCCTGGCCCGCCTTACGCTCAATCGTGCTATTGGTAGTTACTTGAAAACTGACCTCGACCGCCACGTACTTTACACCATTGGTCACTACCAAGTCAAATGAAGTTTCACGCCCAGTTAAGGGATCTGTATGGGTAACCCCTGGCAGACGACCGCTGGATCTGACGTCTATATTGTCCAGCCCAAGATTATCCTCTATATACTCGGCCACGAACTTTTGAGCTAACTGCCCCAAGTTATTTGCCTTTGCCCCTCCGGTGATCCGGCTGACCCAGATGTATCGCTGCTTGATAAAGTCTGCCAGTTCATCTGGTTTGCCGAGATAATCACCGATCTCACACTTCGCCAACGCAGTTGCTACTTCTTGGTCATCACCACTGTAAGCACTACCGAACAAGAGCAAGGCTATTGCATCTCTCTTCAAGTCATCGAGAGGACGCTGTTCAACCAGATGCCTGCCGTCAATATGGAGGCTTTGATTGCTGAATTTCAGACGGGGCAGAGCTCGGAACGTATAACTGTGAGGCTTCCCCTGCCAGTAGTAGTTCAACGTGCCCTTTGGAAACAGCATCTCAAATTCATGGCTTACTCGCTGCAGAGGCTCACCGCCAAAGTCAGCGAGGACAGCCAGATGCTTGAGAAACAAGTTCGCCGGCAAGCTTGAGGCTTCCAGGATGTTAAACAGCCTGTCCAAATCAGGTGTCTTAACGCTAATGATGCTAATGAACTGGTCTTGCGTCTCTAGCAATAATGGGATGACACTCAATTTGGCCTCAAGCTCGGACAATTCGGCGGGCCAAAACTTGGACGCTACCTCTTCAAGTTCCTCAAATGTCCTCTGATAATTCCTGTTAGATTTGACCATCGGCTCTCCATCCCGTGCTCGTTGCATGCGGGGTTCCGTTCATCTCGCGCGCCATTATGCCGACGCCGGTAGCGTCACCGTCAACTTGGTCCCTACCCCCACCACACTCTCAGCCTTGATCTGCCCGCCGTGAGCCTGGACGATCTCTTTGGCGATGGCCAGACCCAGACCTGCCCCTTTGCTTTTCCTTTGGCGTGACTTGTCCACCTGGTAGAAACGCTCAAAGATGCGGGAGAGGTCCTCCGGCGGGATGCCAGAGCCCGTGTCGGCCACGCTGACCTCGATCCCGGGGACCGCTTTTTCCCCTTTGCGGACGGGTTGGCCCATCGCCTCTCTGGCTGCCACGGTCACCCGCCCCCCCTGGGGCGTGTGCTTCAGGGCGTTGTCAACCAGGTTGGTAAAGACCTGGGCCAGCCGATCGTTGTCGCCGACTAGTGGAGGCAACGCCCCCAGGTCGAGTCGCAATTCGACGCCGCCCTTCGCCGCCTGGGGGGTCAACTTTTCCACACACCCCCGCAGCAACTGGCCCATGTCCACCGGCTCCTGGGCCATGACGATTTGTCCGGCATCCAGCTTGGCCAGGTCCAACAGTTCATTCACCAGGCGGGTCATGCGCTCGGCCTCGTCGTTGATGATCTGCGCCGCGTGGCGCTGGGCTTCACCGTCCCCGGCTGTCCCGTCGAGGATGGCCTGGGAGAAGCCCTGGATGGAGGTGAGAGGGGTCTTGATCTCGTGGGAGACGTTGGCCACGAAATCGCGCTGAGCCTGGCGGGAGACCTTGACTTCCTGGGCCATGACGTTAAAGCTGGCCGCCAAGCGGCGCACCTCATCGGGGGAGGTGATCTTTAACTGCTGATCGTAGTCGCCCCTGGCTATCTTTTCCGTGGCCAGGGTGACACGCTGCAAAGGTCTGGCGATGGAACGGGCGATGAGGTAGGCCAGCAGGATAGAGATGACAAAGGCGACCAGGCCAGCTAACGAAAGTTGCACCAGCAGATCGCCCAGAAAGGTCACAGCCCGCGGCCGGGCCATGGTCACGGCCACTACCAGGCGTTGCTCCCCGCCAGATCCCCCGGGATCACGCAAAGCAGTGGGCAGAGCCGCGTAAATGATGGATTCCCCGTCGGGGGTGACAAGTTGACCACGCAAATAGGGCAGTCGAGTCTCTCGCCTTGTCTCATCGGCTGGCAACTGTAGCACTTGGCCTGCCAGCTTGTCTTCCGTATCGGCCAGCACCTCACCTCTGGGAGTTAGGATGAGGATCCGGGTCCCGTCCTCCTGGGTCTGCTCCTCGAGTTGCTGGCCGATCTCCTCGGCGGTCAGGCCTCTGAGGGAAAGCTCGCGCACCAGCCGGGCGGTGGGCAAGGCTTTGGCGGCCAGGTTGAGATAGGCCAGTCTGGTCTGGAACGGCCGCAAGAGGACAATCAAAATCAATCCGACCAGAATCAGGCAGATAGAGATAATCACAACGTAGGACACGATCAACCGCGAGCGTAGACTGGTGAACATCTCCAACCTCCCCACCGCCTAACCACTCAACCTACCCCCATCACCAACTTGTACCCCACCCCCCACACCGTCTCGATGGCCACGTCGCTGCCTTCGAGTTTGTCTCGCAGACGACCGACGTGCACGTCAACGGTGCGGGTCTCGCCGTAGTAATCGTAACCCCAGACCAGGTCCAGGAGCTGGTCACGGCTGAGGACGATGCCCCGGTGCTCGGCCAGGGCCCAAAGAAGGTCGAACTCTTTGGTCCGTAAGTCCAGGCGCTGGCCGCCCACCGTCACCTCCCGCCGCTGTGGGTCAAGGGTCACCTGGCCCAGGTGGATAGGTTTGGTGGAGGCGGCGCTTTTCTCGTAGCGGCGCAGCACGGCCCTGACCCTGGCCACCAACTCGCGGGGGTTGAAAGGCTTGGTCAGGTAATCGTCGGCGCCCAGTTCCAGGCCCACGATCTTGTCCACATCGTCGCTGCGGGCGGTGAGCATGATGATGGGCACGTCCGAATCGGCTCGCACCTGGCGGCAGACATCCCAGCCGTCCACCTCCGGGAGCATCAGGTCCAGCACCACCAAGGCCGGTTGCAGGGACTTGATCTTGGTCAGCGCCTCTCGCCCGTCGCGGGCGCTTTCTACAACATAGCCTTCATTTTGCAAATACATCCTGGCCAGTTCGATGATGTTGGCCTCATCGTCAACGACTAAAATGGTCTCTTTGGCCATATTGGATCTCCTGCCTGCGTGGGGAATCAGACACCACCATTTTAGCCCAAAGGTGGCGAAAAAGCAAGAGGGGAAGAAAAAAAGCCTCGATCCAGGGATGGCATCACCGGGTCGAGGCTAATGATATATGTAAGACCTCCGAGATTTCCTACAGCCTCGGAGGTCTGAACGGTCACGCTGGGTCTACCACGTGCGCTGGAAAGTGACTCTGTAGGACCAGTGCCAGGGGTACTCGGTGCAAGTTTCCACGCTAGAACAGTAGCCAGGAGCAACCAGGTCTTCCAGGACCGGATGTACAAGAGAGAGGCAGTGGGTCTTTTCGCTGGTGTACGATTGGCCTGACTTGTCACCTACGATCTGAAAGTAACAATCGTCCGCCAGAAGCGTGAATTCTGCGCCGCCGGGTCTGTCCCCGCCCTTGCTCCCGGATAACAGCGTTGGGTACTCTGGCCAGGTCTGTCCGGTGGTGAGTTCCTTGATGAGCAAATCATCGAGGCCCTGACCATTGGCATCTATCACCGAGAAATAAACGTTGTGGTGCGCTTCTGCCCCGGTTCCGCCGTTCTCCTCCGCTGGAACCACACTGATCCCCACCACCTTAAAGTCCAGTGCTGCCGCAGAGACGTCGGGCAGTGATTCGGGAGTAGGGGTATCAGTTGGCGAGGGTGGGGCGGTGGGTGGTGGGGATGGGGGTGTGTCCGTTGGCGGTGGGGGCGGTGTGTCCGCCGGGATAGAGGTAGGAGATGGCACAGGCGTGTCGGTTGGCAGGGGCGTATCGCTCGGTTCAGGCGCAGCAGCGACCGGTTCAGGCGTCCAGGATTGGGTAGGGATGATCACTGGCGTCGGCGTTTCTTTGGGAGTAGGGGTAAAGGTCGGTCTAGGGGTTTTGGTCGGCGTGGGCACGGGAGCTCGGGCGATCAGCGAGCTGGCTGAGCAGCCTAAAGAAATGGCCATCGCGGCCAAAGGTAGAATCAACAAACGTAGCGATTTTGTGTGCACAAAAAGAAACCTCCTAATGATGATAGGCTCCACGCGAGCCATTATACCATATTACGCAAGAAAGACAAAAAAGGCCCCCTACAGCGAAGACTCGCCTCAAACCGATAGACGCGTCATTCTGAGGAGCGAAGCGACGAAGAATCTCGTCCTGTGGGGAAAGGACTTTACAAAAGTTTATGGGTATGCTATGATATGAGCGGCTGAGATAGCATAGGCGAAGGAGATGGTTTTGTCAGGTTCGGGTTTCGCGGATTTTTCTTCACAGCCCCATCAATTCGACGAACTCGCGGGGTGACAGGACCTTTACGTGCTGATAGGTGTCCAATGCCTGCAGGTCTTTATCGCCTGATACAATGTATCGAGCGCCACCGCTAACGGCGGCATCCAGGAACTGATCGTCCTTCGGATCCCGGCACACACCGGAGACCCCAGCAGGTGGAACTTGCCGGGCGTAGGTGCGAATGTGGTCCAGCCATTCGTCGGCCAGGAGGGGGTCTGCCCCAAATTGAATCGTCTTCTGCCGCAGTGTGGTTTCCAATTCGGCCAGCGTGTCGGGGGTGACCACGACCTCAAAGCGGTGATCACGCCAGGCGGCCAGGATGCGAGCTGGGATGCCGCGCCGGAAGAAGATGCCGCTGATCCAGACGTTGGTGTCGAGGACGACGGCGAGATCTGCGGGCATCAGGTTCCCTCATCACCCACTGGATACTCCGCCTGCAAGATGGCTTCCACTTCGGCTTCGCTGACCGCCTCCGGGTCCAGGCCCCGAAGGCGCAGATAGTCGTCGAGGGCAGCTTGCGACCGGGCCGACAAGTCATTGAACCAGGCGCGACGCACCAGTTGGTCCAGATAGTTTACGTCTACCACGGCCACACGGGGCTTGCCCCCTTTGGTCAGCACCCAGAATTGATCGCCGGTCGCTTTTTCGACTAGCTCACTCAGGCGGGCGCGGGCCTCGGTCAGTGAGATTACATGGTTAATCGAGACTTTCAACATCAGTTCACCTCCACCTTGAGACTATTCTACCAGATTTACGCTAAACTGTCAACAATTCTGCACACTTCAAGTCACAGAGAATTGAACGGTAAACACGTACGAATTATGGAATTCCGTCCTTCCATCCGACAACTGATACGCTTGAGCCTGGCCGTGGGGCTGCTGGCGGCCTGCCTGGCCCCCGGCCCAGCCCAGGCCCAGGAGCCATCGGGGAGCCAGGGGGTGTGGCAGACCTTCACCACCGCCAACGCTGGCCTGGGCGGCAACTATGTGACCGCACTGCTGGAGGACCGGGCCGGTGGGATCTGGATCGGCACCAAAGGTGGTGGGGTGAGCCGCTTTTTCGAGGGTACCTGGCAGACTTTCT
>Ga0180437_10002031_pt1 | contig 33459 bp, 38 predicted proteins | sample SS_ome_4_FD_132410 | JGI IMG/M metagenome (GOLD analysis project Ga0180437, IMG submission 132410) | Hypersaline lake sediment archaeal communities from the Salton Sea, California, USA - SS_3_D_1 metaG | ecosystem: Environmental > Aquatic > Non-marine Saline and Alkaline > Hypersaline >... | reverse complement strand
TAAGGCAGGGAGATTGCATCTCCCTACAAGACCCTACGCTTAGAGTCGATATTTTATAAGGCAGGGAGATTGCATCTTCCTTTGTTTTAACTACTACGGAATGAGCATATAAAATAACAATGTTCAAAAAAATTGAAAATTTTTATCGATTATGTTAAGATATATTATAAACAACTATGGAATCAAAAAATAATGAGACTAATAATCAAATGTATGAACTCGGTATGACTCATGCACGTGAACAAATCAAAAATGAGAAGAAACTTAGCAATGTTAAGGAAATTGAGGATCTGATTTATGGTGCAACATCTGTTCCTCGGAACAAATCGATCAAATACATCAAAGCATTAGATTCAAAAGAGTTCAACGTTATGTTGAAAAACCTGGATTTGAGGTTTCCAGATGATTACAATTTGGACATTATGGAATTGAACTCTCCTGAATTCGAAGAATCTCTTCGCAAACTATTGATAAAGTTCTATTACTACATCAATTACAAGAATGAAGAGATTGAGAAGCGAAATGAGGAGTTAGAACGAATGACTGACAATCACAATTGTCTCAAAGACAATAACAAAGATCTTGTAAAAGAACTCGAAAGTGTTGAGAAAGAGTATGCTGATTGGAAAGAACAGCATGCAACATTTCACAAAATTTTTTATTTTAGTAGAGTTCTCAGTGTTCTGTTTTTCTTACAGAACTTCTTCTTTATCTTAAATTGCATTATGTTTACACATGACTTGTTTGTTAACTTTGTAAACATAACAACATTTGGTAATCTAGATACATTTGGATATTATATCACAATGTTCTTATTCTATTCAGGAATGTGTATTTTTACCATTCTTCTCAAAGTTTGGGAAGAAAATAAGAGGAATGTAGTAAGTGTATAGTGCTTATTCAAAAGATTGATTTTATTTATTTTTCATTATAATTATTAGTTTGGGTGGTATGCCAAAGAAAACGGAAGAACCTTTGAAAACATACATTGACGTACCACGTCCAGAGATGAAAAAGTCACAATCACACACAGATTTTAGTTGGGTGAATCTAAAAGCGAAGATTCCGAAATCACATACAGCTTTTTCATGGCTTCACAAAAATCGTAGACATCAAAAGGTGTTTGGAAACGCCAAAGACACGATTATTACACAATCGATCTTGGCACAACTGTTTTCTGTTTACCTAGAAGAGTGATTGGAATTAGTAGAAAAGGACAATCACTCACATGTGATGGTGAAATAGATAGTGTTTTCGATAGAGATACAGGAAAATATGTGAATAGTATTGATTACAACGAAAATATCAATGTCAGATTGTGAATAGTTAATTATAAAACCTTTTCGCAAAGCGATAGCCTACGGCTATAAAGGTTGCTTCTGGCAATGGCTTCGCCAAACTCCCAAAAGTAAAATTATTCAACTAGTTAAATTAGTTAACGTGTAGGGTCTTATAGGAGATGCACTCTCCCTATAAATCGTCATCATCACTGCTACTGTCGATTATAGCATTTTGCATTGCTTCCATTTCATCCTTCATTCTCTGAATGTCATCATCAGTCAATTTGACTTCAGGTGGTGTCATGCTTGGTTTCTCGACAAATTCAACGTTACTGTTTCCAGTCAGTCTCCGAATAAGAGATAGCATAATCTCTGGGAGATTGTAATTGCTCTTAACTGATGTGTCAAAATACGGTATACCTTTCTTTGAAGGAAATGTCACCTGTCGTGATCTAACCTTTCGTCCCCCCATATCAACCTTATTGCCACAAACAACCATGGGCTTGTACTTTCCACAAACTCGTGTGAAATTCATATACCAATCTGGTACATTTTGATAGGTTACACGCGATGTTGTATCGAACATAACAATAGCACCATCAGCACCGTTGTAATAACCACTTCCCAAACCGGAGAACTTCTCCTGTCCAGCTGTGTCCCAAACATTGAAAACGATTGTTCCAACATTTGTGTAGAATGTCATCTTGTGAACAGTTGCACCTTGTGTAGCAACGTATGCCTTTTCAAAAGCACCATTCAGAAAACGTTTTACAAAACATGTCTTTCCAACGCCACCATCTCCAATCAAAACAATCTTAAAATTATATGTTTTTTCAGACATACTGAATGGTAATAATAAGAAGGAATATATGAAAAAATAATCAATTTTTTTAAAGGGATATTGCATTGCCACCGGCAACAGCTTCGTTGCCCTTTTGAACCCTACGCAACCTACAACTAGTCGAACATGTCAACAAGAATGTCACTTCTGGCGGTATTATTGTATTGGAAGATATTGTCCTGAAACATGAAGATGAAATTGAAGAAGGAGTATGTGATTTACTCGACAATCAAGACGATGAACTGAATCTCTCTTATCTTTTGAATTTGTTACAAGGTTGTATGAAAATGGAAGATTCTGTTGTTATTATGACGACTAACAAGAGAGATAAACTAGATCCTGCTCTCTTTCGTGATGGTCGTATGAATCTGTCTTTGGAACTTGGTGCATGTGATCACTACCAGATATGCAATATCTTCAAAAAGATGAAACGTAGAGATATTGATGAAGATCGAGGAGTTGAAATACACACCTGCAAAGATCATGTATTTATAAAAATACTTAAAAATAACGTAGTCAATATTATTTGAACACATACAGCAACTCTAAGTTATTTTAAACTAAAGGTCAATGGTTCGATCCCATTTTTTTGCAATTTGTAAGAATAGCTCATCTGGTAGAGCGTTAGTATAATTATTGTGTTCTGTAACAATATATCAATTAACTTTAATGATTAATTAATATAAAAAAAATTGATCAATATTTTATGTAAAATATAGAGATATTTTATAAAGTAGGATAAATTAAGTAGACTTTTACTTATATCTCAGTAATAGATTACTGCTATCTTAAACTTTGTAAATTAGTTATATGTTTATTTATTACGGGCAAAATGAACTTGGTTTCAGATGCGATTGGTTGTGTTTAAAACTCTTTTGAGTCATAAATACAATCCTTTGAAAGGTCACAAATGTTGCCAAGATTTCTTAGCCATCGGCTCGGTAAAACGAGCTATGGGGGCATAACCCCCACCCCACTGGGAGAGTGGGTATGTTCTAAACGTAAACCCCATGACAAGTATATTATACATCAGAATATCTATCTGAAATATATTGTATAGTCTATGGGTAGATATGAACATCTGATGATTGGGGTTTAGGATTCGTAACGAATTCTATAGGTGTAAATCCTCAAATCATTGGTATGGTTATTTGTTGAATATAGAATACCAATAAAATATGGGGTAGCTCTGTTAGCAACCCTTGTATTTTTATAAATAAAAAATTTACTGAATTGTACAAACAAAACTCGGTCCAACTGTGTGTCCCGCTTGAGACTTTTCTAAAAGACGTTTCATGTTCTTTAGGCTCTCTTGAGCATATCTCTTTTGTTTATCAAGCTTGGTAATCTGTTGTTCGAGAAAATTTATCTTTTTCTGGATCTTCATCTCATTCTTCCGTCGCTTATCATGAAACTCTGACTCATTATTATCAATACTATCCATAATAGCAACCGTTGAACCAAGCGGATCTCTACTACTATCACTTGATCTGATAGTAGTAGACTTTTCCATTGGGATCTTGTCCTCTGGGATAATCTTACGTGTTCGTTTATTCAACATTACATCGGAATCCATACTCCCTACAAGGATTAAATCAATGTCATCTCAAAACTTTCATTTTTTTTATCGTCAAACGTTATGTCAATCAACTCTGATGACATATTCACTGTTGTATCTGTTATAACAATATCCTCTTTCACAACACTGAATACGTTGCCATTCTTACTCTTTCTAAGTTTCACACGACTCTTCCTCTTATTGACAAACACATTCTCACCCCTAACCGGCAAAGGCTTCTTCCTCTCCCTCCTTTTCGGCTTAAACGTCTCTATCTTATCAAAATCTACTTTCCCACTATTCATCAACTTCATATTGTTATAATTAAGATCTTCAACAGGAACATTAAGCTTATTAGTACTACGTGTTGTACGAGTACTGCCTCCACCAAAAGTCTCAATTTTATCAAAATTGATCTTTCCACTATCCATTAACTCCATATCATCATAATCAAAATCTGGTTCAGAACACTGTGATCTGCTTGTTGATTTCTTCCTAGTAAAAGTTTCAATCTCATCAAAATTTACTTTCCCACTATCCATTAACTCCATATCATCATAATCAAAATCTGGATCAGGACGTTGTGGTTTACTCTTCTTACTACCACCTCTGGCAAAAGTCTCAATCTCATCAAAATTGACTTTCCCACTATCCATCAACTCCATGTCATCATAATCAAAATCTGGATCAGGTCTACTCGTTGTTTTCTTCCTTGAAAATGTTTCTACATCGTCATATTTATTTTTTGGAACTCTCTTCTTTCTCTTATTTGAGAAACTCTCTGTTTCTGGTTCAATAGTAAACACATTACTACTGAAACCCAATCCATCTGTTCCATTCCCCGCAGATATCTTCTTATCTCCTCCCTTCTTTCCAAAAATATCATTTTCTCCTACATCATACCTCTCACCATCAATAATAATGAAATTTCCACTTGAACTTGCTGTAACTCCCTCATAATCATCCATTCTCATATCAATCATCTTCGATTTTGACTTCTTAATTGTCAGCTTTGCCTTCTTCTTAGCTTTGTGATGATTATCTTCTTTACCTTTATTCCTCTCCTCCATTCTCCGCAACTTATTCTCCTCTTTTACCTTCTCAATATATGCATCAAGTTCTCGTAATGGTCGCCCACGGAAATACTGTACCTTATCCCAAAACTCCTTAAATTTCTGTATTGCAGTTTGATTAAACCACTCTTGATTTCGATAAATGGGAATACATGAAGTCTGTAACAATCTCCAATAATTAACAGCTCCAAAAATCACATTTGGATCAGCTTCCTGCTTCACTCTCTCTTTTGCTACCCACTCATCCAACTCTTTTTCTCTCAAACCCAATGGCGGAAACACAAAGAACTTACTCTTACTTTCCAACTTGAAGAACTCAATGACAGTTCCTTTCTCCATACCTAAACTGCTATAGAAATAATCACCCTCATAATTATCAGCTAAATACTCTTCTCGACTATACTCCTCCAACTTACACTCCAAGAAATCACATCTATCCAACTCACATATCTCCAACTGACCCTGAACTTGACACCAATAATAAGACGGAATAACACCCGTAATCTCACGTGATGATGGACACTTAATCTCAACCATAATTCCATCATCAGTAATTCCATCAGGACTCGCACCTAACCAAGGATAATGTGGATGTTCGATACAACCATACTCCGAAACTTTAGTCTTATTACGATGTTCATAAACCAAAATAGCTGCATCCTCATACTTAACTCCCCATAAAATAGCACTGTTTGTATTGAATTTTCTATCTTTTGTAACTTTCTTTCTCAAAAGTGTATAATCTCTCTGATATGGACTTTGATCCAATGCAGTTGCAAAATCAGAAGCTGTGATCCTCTCCTCTCTCATAGCATACCACGCCTCTGTTCTCTGCTCCGGTTGTTTAATCCCCTTTAAACGCTTCACCTGCTCCCTCAAATACTTCAACCTGGAAGGAGTAAAAGGCGTTAATTCTGAATGATAATAGAACTTGGTAATGTTGTTTTTGTCTGACATATTTTCACTTATTATAAATAACAACTTCTTTAAATGCACTTTTTAGAAAAAGTGCTATCAAAAAACTATACACAATATCTTAAAAAAATCATCAAAACATATTGTTAAAATATATCTTAAAATATAAGATTACACATAATATATTATGGTGACAATGTGTGATATTTGTGGTAAGAATAGAGCTACTTTACATGGAAAGTATGGTGCAGTTTATAAAAAAAGATTTTGTTTAGACTGTCGAGAAAAACCTGAATACAAAATTGTAAGTTTAACAGATGCTAAACGCATATATAAATTAAAGAAAGAAGAGTTAGATGAGCTAAATAGTTATGTATGTGAACTACCAACTTATGGAACTTGTACATATTTTTTGTTAAGAGATGTCGAGGAAGCTCTAGAAGATAAAAATTTCTCGTAATATTCAAAACAGTGGCATATAAATTTTTTGACAATACTTTTTTCTAAAAAGTATATAAAGTTTTTGACAATACTTTTTTCTAAAAAGTATGAATATCTTATTAAGAGAAATATGTGATGCTGGAATTGTTGAATATGGTGATTTCACTTTAAACAGTGGTCAGAAATCAAACTTCTATATCAACTGTAAAAACCTAACAAGTTTTCCAAAACTTTATAAAGTTATCGTACACAAACTCAAAGTTATCTTGAATTATGGAACAAATTACGCGAAAGATTTCCATATAGCAGGTGTACCCTTCGGGGCGATACCTCTGGCTTGTGGATTAGCCTTAGATCTCGAAGCTTCTCTCTTGCTCATTCGTCCAACTCGGAAAGAGTTCGGAACAAAGAGGCAGATTGAGGGGAGATTCAAAAAAGGCGATAAAGTTTTATTGGTCGAAGATGTTGTAACAACTGGATCAAGTGTGAAAGATGCAATTAAGATAGTTGAAAGTCATGGATTGAAAGTTGTTCATGTTGTTAGTGTTTTCAATAGATCACCAACACCTCATATCAATCCGTTTGGAGACATCTCATACAACTATCTGTACAATATGAAGGATCTTCAAGATTCGCAAAACAGGTACACAAGTTTGGTGAAATTGATTGAGAAGAAACATACAAATATTGTTTTCAGTTGTGATTTGACACGAATGGATGATATCATTTTATATGCTGAACTTTGTGGTAAACATATTTGTATGTTGAAAATACACAGTGATATTATTGAAGATTTCAGTTTGGAAGGAATACGAAGATTGAAAGAGGTAAGTATAAGGTACAACTTCTTTATTATGGAGGACAGAAAGTTTGTAGATATTGGTAGCACTTTGGAGAAACAGTTGAATGGTCCATACAACTATACGGAATGGTGTGATTACGTAACAGTATATCCATATATTGGCGAAGCAGGAATAGAACTCTTCAAGAAACACAATATAGGAGTGTTCATCATTGCGGAATTGTCAATAGATCGTGGTAAGAAGTTACCTTACAAGGAACTTTATGATAAGTATTGTACTGGTACATCTAATGGTATTATTGTCGGAACGATTGGACAGAACAATACTGGTAGTCTTCAAGCAACACCAGGAGTTAGTTTGACGACAAAGACAGATGATAAGAATCAGAAATACGTTACACCACTTGTTGCAAAAGCTAATGGAGCTGATTTGCTAATTGTTGGTAGAGGTATTTATGAATCTGATGATGTTGAAAAATCGGTTAAGGAATATAAGAGAAGTTTTATTTAGCTGTCATAAAAATATTTTCAAAATTATCTTTGTATTTATTCTTCATGCAGTTATATAATTGTAAACCGAAATCATATCCAAGTACATAAACCTCGTAGATTTTATATTTTATCATACAATTTGCGACTTTATTAAAATCGACATTTCCTTTTTCTTTATTTTTTAACATAAAGTATATGTAACCGCTATTTGTATATCCATTCTCAGTTATCTCAAATTTTGGAAATATATTTTTATAATGTTTATTTGATTTATCCATAAATAATTTTCCATACTTTAGCGAAACACCATCACTTGAAAAAACATTGTCGGTAATTTTAATTTTACGTATATTATTAATTTTTTCTGTGACAGTATACATTCCATTTTTATTTGGTTTATTTTGTCCTTCCAAAACATGTATACTAAATATTGGTTTATTTTTCGAAGAATTTAACGGTTGCTTATGCACCGCGTTTGGGAAATAAGTTGATACAAACGCAAATCTATTGCCACTACTGATAATAACAAACTGTGTCAAACTTTTATTTAATGGTATCAATCCATACTTTTTTAATCCTTCTTTATAATAATATATTTTATCACTTTTAGTAGCAATTCCGAAATGTTCTTGTGCTGCATTTATTGCTCTTTCTTGTAATTTATATTGAGGAGTTTTTTTATTTAAATCTTTTAGCGTTTCGTTTTTATTATTTAACCTTTTTTTACGAATATGATCTCCACCAACCTTCAACAAATAATCCCTCTTACTTATTCTTGTTCTAATCCCTTTACTACTAACCTTATAATAGTATCCACCTGAGCTTTTCTCATATCTCATTATATATAATTGAAGATATTTATCTCCGACTTGAAAAAATAAAGAACATAAACACATATTCATGATTATTAATGAAGAACTTAATAGATTATATGGTGTAGCAAAAGATAAAAATGACCAATTAAATAAAGATTTTTTGTAAATGTGTATATCTATTAGCATACCAACATATGTTAATGTACCATTACTAACCACAATGCTTCAAGAGAAAAATTGTGCAATGGCATATAATGCATGTTTTAAAGTGTATACAATAGACTAAAAAAATCCATTCTGTCTTAATATATAGAAATTTAGTGGATTAAATAAAATATTAATTAATATATATGAATATAAAGGGAAAACGGATATTAAGTAATGGAACAGTAGCAGGTTATGTTAAACAGAAGGATGGAACATGGAAATGGAAATTTCTTAAAGGTGGTGTAAAACCATCAAAACGTAAAATCTCTAAAAGCAAAAAGAACAATGAGCCAAATAATAAAAAACGACGTAATAATGCGTCAACAAACAGAGGAGCAATTGAGGTTGAAATCAATAAACAAAAATGGAAAAATTTAACTGTGACATTAAAAATATATAAAAATAAATTTGAAGAAATTAATACAAAACATTATGTAACTCAAACTCAGAAGTGGGACAAGTTGTTTCAAGCGTATATAAAAATGTGGAGAGATATTCTTAGTCAGGTGTTCGCACATCCAACAACTTTCTCTTTGTGGTATAGTATATTATTCTATCCATATAAAAGTAAAAGTGTTACAGAATGGAGTAATAATTCAAACACGAATGCAAATATCATAAAAACTTCTATAAGAACAATGTACAAAAAGTATATTCAAAGACAAGATGCAAATATTGATGATGATTATTTTTCGATTACAACAGATGAAAAATATCTCGTGTTTGGACCAATTCATTCAGGAAATTATGATTACTATATCTTCTTCTTCTTGAGAAACCCAAACGGACTATTTAATAACCCAAATGGAACAGTTGAAGCAACCGTTGTTTACATATCACATTCAAGTATGACTTTCAGAAAATCTAATATCCATCACATGCCAGATAACAGTACTATGTTTAATAAAAAATTTTTATTCAATAAATCACCAACATACAAGGGTAATATGATATCTTGGCACTATACTGTTCCCCTTTATAACAGTTATGAGAGATTAAAAAATAAAAGATTCGAATTTACTGAGCCTGACCTCCCATCTCCTGTACGACAAGGTATTATAAGTATTTATGGTCCAGTATATCATATTCAAAAGATTACAGTCAATCAATTAAGTGGATTAAGTATATATTACTACTTTATTAATAAATATTTTACTGATGTTCCACATCCAATTGTAAGAGAATGTTTAGATGAAGTTGAGTTTAATAATCCATACTTTATAACATTGTATTTTCTCGAAGAGTTAGGATTCACTTGTGGTAATGGAAATGAGGCATTTCAACACTTAAGATATAATTTTTTAAGTCCAAAGGAAATGGAAAGGGGACTTAATTCAAATTCAACTATATTAGAGTTATTGAATGAATATGTTAACATAAAATTTCTATTGTTCCAAAATAAATTTGTAGAAAGAATGATAACAAATAAGAGTTTAAATATGTTGCAATATACCAATAGCAAAAAAAACTTTTTAAATTGGTGTAAGGGAAAAGAGTTTTTCAACAAAACTATCAGTGCTAGATACAATGAACTTATGGTAGATATAAACAAAGGTACAGTTTATAGAAAATGTAGACATCATAATCAATCAATTGTTCAATACAACACTACAAAACCCCAGCATATATATTCTATACTGAGTCAACTAATAACTGGAGAATTCATAAGAGAATTGTACAAATACTTGGTTCATATTATTAAAGAGAATTTTGAGATAGTTGAAAGTTACGATAAAATAGATCTTTTCGAAAATTCCCTTCTATTCAATACAAACAATAAACAATCATCCAATCAACCATCATCCAATGAAAATGGGCAAAGAATATTCGGAGAAGGACTTCAATTTCAACCATCATTCAATCAATCATCATTCAATCAACCATCATTCAATCAATCATCATTCAATCAACAATCATTCAATCAACCATCATTCAATCAACAATCATTCAATCAACCATCATTCAATCAACAATCATTCAATCAAAATGGGCAAAGAATATTCGGAGAAGGACTTCAATTTCAACCATCATCCAATCAACCATCATCCAATCAAAATCTGCAAAGAATATTCGGAGAAGGATTTCAATTTCAACTATCGAAAAGACAACACGAATTAAGTCTACTAGGCGACCCAAGTGTCTGGAAAAATCCAGATATGCAATATGAAAATATCATAACAGTTTTAACAACGGGATTTCCAGAGATTGATAATGAATACATAGTTACATTAAATTTTGCATTACTCAATTACAAACATAAGCCGTCTGAATATTATTATTATTACTATTTTAAATTTGCGAAAAAAGATGACCCTGAAATAATCTACATTCCAGTAGATTTCACATATGCAAATGAGATGACAATAGGATTGTTAGAAGAGCATATTCTATGTAAACAGAACTTCTTCTGTAAACCTTTTGAATATTGTATGCAAGTTAATCTATTAAATTGTGATCCAGTTGGTGTTATTCATCATAAATCAAGATCACGACCAGGTGTTGAATATGACATGGCAACTTACTGCTTCTTGGGAAAATTAATATGTAGTGGAACATCAATCTTTGAATAATCATCTTCCAACAATATACAATGAGTTCACTGTGACCACATCTCTTATTAACTTATCTTCATAACCTTCTAACACCTTCAGGAGTTTATGATATCCCAAACTTTCCGCAATACTCACAATGTCCTCCAAGATACTCGTTATCCTCAATATCCCTTTCACAAAGTTTCCCTCATAAATATCTGTACACTGGTAAACATTATTCACACTAAATCCTTTTGCCCACAGATATGCAGGAACAACAAAGTCCAATTTCACTTCATAATTCAACTCACGCTTCTGTGGAATGTTGAAACTGTATTCTGATTCAACTCCCTTCAGATACTCATACTCATCCTGTAGACTATACAGATTGTCAATAACTTTCTCACTAATAGATCCACTCAATCCCTTTGGACTCACCTCGTGATTACTCAAACTCTTCTCATCAATAAACGCAGCAACAACTCCCACAATTTCCTCAAATGTACACTCTTCCAAAGATCTACTAAAGAGCATCTCAGTAAAGACTAATGGATTACAATTGTTAATCTCAATCGCAATCAATCCTCTTTCCGTCAATTTATCATCTTCATCAATATATTTACCTCTCCTCAATATATCCACTACACACTTAACATCATCCAATACATGATTCTTATAATACTCTATTTGTGCCTTAACATCCTTCTGTTCATTCTCCGCATCCACTACCTTTTTGATAATCGCGAAACTCTCTTTGAATCCTTCAACTCTCTCAATAGCCTTTCTCCTCTTCATTGCCTTCTTCCTGTCCTTGTTACTCAGTTTAATAATATTGTTTGCCAGTTTTGTATCCAATTTCATGTACTCTCTGATGTCTGCAATCATCTTCTCACTCAATTTCTCATACTCCCCATAATCAATCTTCCCCATTGTTGCTTCCAATCTTCCTATAGCAGAATCGTTCTCTTTACAGAACAGTGTTGTGTTAATAAACTTCTCAATAGACAGATCACTATTGTGTAACGCTTTCAGAACAAACTGATAAGATGGTACAAATTTAGACTTAACAACTGGACTATTTCCAGTCATAACACTTTTTAATGTTGAATAATCAGGCAAGTCCATTGTAGGTAATATGATAACTGTTCCATGTTTATCCAATCCTCGACGACCAGCACGTCCGCTCATCTGCAAATACTCATCGGTTCTCAAGTATCGCAAACCCTTGTTGTCATATTTCTGCAGATCATTAAAAATAACAGTCTTTGCCGGCATATTAACACCAACAGCAAAAGTCTCCGTTGCAAATAGTAGTTTGATCAAGCCTTTAGCATAAAGAATCTCAATAATCTCTTTTAAAATCGGAATTAGACCAGAGTGATGGTAAACAACTCCTTTCAACAACTGATTGTAAACATCTTGGTACTGTTGCATATGTCCATAATACTGTTTGTACTTGCTCAGACGATTGCGGAATACTAGGTCGATCTCTTTGCGTTCCTCTTGAGTCACAAAACTGTGAACAATTTCTCTAGCACATTTCTCACATTTGGCTCTAGAGAATTTGAAATAGATTGCTGGTAACATCTTTCTCTTTTGTAGATATAATACGAAAGAGTTGATAATGGATGAGTATTTCTTCTTCTCATAACTTTGTTTAACTAGGTTGTAATTGTAGAAGTTACCATTTGCATCGATAATCTCCAAAAGATCGTTTCTACTTTCATCCCAAAAATAATGTCTCAAAGGAACAACACGTTTCAATGTCGTAATCAAATGAATCGGTTTCTGCTTGATATTTCCCAACCATTCAGCCATTCTATCAGCTTTATCAATAGTTGCAGACAATAAAACTAGATTAACTCTACTTGGCAAAAGAACTAGGGTCTCTTCCCAAACTTTTCCTCTATCTGGATCATTGATATAATGAACTTCATCAAAGATAACGCAACCAATGTCGTTAATATCGACACTGTTTTGACAGATTGCATTGTCTTCTCCACTATCCTGAAAGTTGAAAAGCATATTCAAAAGAATCTCCGTTGTCATAATAATACAATCAGCATCGGGATTCATTTTGATATCACCAGTTAGAATACCAACATTGGGAAACTGTTTGGCGAACTCTTCATACTTCTGATTTGACAAAGATTTGGTAGGAGAAGTGTAAATGACTTTCTGACCTTTCTTCAAAGTATGTGCAATTCCATAAAGAGCAACAACTGTTTTTCCACAACCTGTGTGAGCAGTTACGAAAACATTCTCATCTTTGGAAATTCTGTAACAGGCTTCGTTCTGGAAGAGATCAAGAGGAAATTTGAAATTCATAGCGGGATCTTCAATGACATTGTTATCTTTATTGTTATAAATAGTTAAATAAGACATTTGTGAACAACTTTAATTGGCAAAATTTTAAATTGAAAATTTTTCATTTTTAATTTAATTGTTAAAAATATATTCACTTAGAATCTTGGTTATCATCTTGGTAAATAAGATTTCTGATATAATCTTCATCTTCTATATTTTCATCACCATTCTCACTAATATATTCATATATTTCTGATGGATCTTCATACCAAAAAACACACATATTTCCAACTTCAACAATACTATTTAGAGTAGTTGAATCTATTTTACTGAAATCAAATTTTGTTTTATCTATTATATTATCATTAAACTCTTTAGAAATAAGAATAGTACATGTCCATAATAGATTTGATAAAGTTTCTTCATCATAATATTTAAACTTTATCAAAACTTGACCTTCATATTTTAACATATCATCGAAATTTCTCATAAAATCATCATATTCTATATCATAACTATCATCATATTCATCAATGTTAATAAGTTTTACATTTTCATATATCTCATATGGATCATCTATTACTTTATTAAGAATTTCCCCAAAAGGTATCTCAAAATCTCTTAAATATATTGTAATGTTCTTATAGTCTTCATCTTCTTGTATAATATTCCAATACTTCTTATTTATTAGTTTATTCAAATACCAATCGCCACTACGTTTGAAATAATAAGACATACAAATTAATACTTTGTCCTTGTATTCAGACACATCTGGACAAAATTTATCTTTCAATTGTTCACGTGAAGGTGATTGATTGTTCTTTTTGCGATAATCTTTTATGTAATCGCAAATTTTGTCAATTTGATTTTGAGTCAACATATTATGGTAAACCAGTATCAATACAATCTTTATAATATTTCAAAAATCAATTTTTTACAAACAGCTCTTTGAAATCTTCCTCTTCAACATAGTCTTCCCCTTGTGAATAGAACCAATCGTCGATCTCTTTTGGCTCATAGTATTCGTTACGCGTAATACTACCAATCTCAACAATATCATCTTTACTATCCTCGCCATAGAGATATTTACCTATATTTATCTTTTGATCACCACCAAATGTTTCCCAAAACTCTTCTGAAATTAAAACAGGTATGGTGTTATCTTTGTAATTTATATCCAACATTACCTTGCCTTCCCACTCACTATAATCGAAAATGTACTCAAAATTACTCAAAAAATCATCATCTTGTGGATTACCTTCATGAAAGAAGACATTGTGATGTTTAGCTATATCATGTATTTCATACGGATCTGATACAGTCTCTTTAAGGATATCTTTGAAGTAAAGAATAACTTCACTATGTTTACCGTTGACCTCTCCAAGATAGATTTTTGTATTATATGAATTTCCTTTGCAACTAATTTTATTCCAAATTCCAGTAGTTACCAATCTATTATCAGACCATTTACCACCTCTATCAAAATTATACGACATACGTATGAGTTCTTTGTCTTTATATTTTGAGACATTGGGGCAGAATAGCGTTTTCATCCTTTCACGTGGCATTAATGTACCATAGTGGTCTTGATATTTTCTCAGTTCATAATAAATTTGATCAACTTGTCTTGGATTTAGCATGATCATTGTTTTTTATAATGGATAACTCATACAAAAAAAAATCATTTTTTTACAAGTATTTTCTTTCTGAAGAATTTTTGTTTGTGATAATTATCAAGAAACTCCAAAGAGTAAAGCTTCTCGTCTATCTCTTTCGGATCTTCAACATAATCCCAAACAACGCTTGATATTTCAATAACTTCATCTTTACCACCAACTTCCTTTAAATTGATCTTTGTTTCATCCTTTACATATTTGTCACAGAATTTACTAGATACAAGAAAAAGGTACTCAGTTTCTTTGTCATCTCTCAGAACAATCAAACATTTACCTTCACGTTTGCTGTAATCGAAAATATACTTGAAATTACTCAAGAAATCATCATCTTCATATGATCCGTCATGTGATTTTGTAGATTCATATATCTTCACGTGTCTTGAAATATCCTTTATTTTATACGGATCTCTTATATCCTTATCAAAAATTTCTCCAAAAGGAAGAATAACCTCACTATGTTTACCGTTAACCTCTCCAAGATATATCTTAACATCATCGGAATTTTCGTTTTTTAAACAAATTTGATTCCAATGCATTCTACTAATAAGTTGATTCATTGACCAACTACCTCCTCTGCTGAAATTGTAAGACATACATATAAGTACTTTGTCCTTGTATTCAGACACATCTGGACAGCATTTTTTTTTCAATTCTTCACATGAAATCATTGTACCATACCTCATTTTATGACTTGTAATGGTGTTGTAAATACGTTCAATCTGATCTGGACTCAACATTTTGTTGTTCAAATACAATAACGAATCTTTTATATAAAAATTCAATTTTTTTAATAAAAACTTAAAATTAAACGATGATATATTATTAACTTGAAAATGCTTGGAATTTGTAACAGTTAAATCGTACGTAGATTGTGGAACAAGCAACATCTAGTACATGATGCTATTGAGTTACGTCAGAAATCCATTGGAGAACCAATCTGCCAATGGTGTAGCAATGACTGCAAATAAATACCAATTTGTAAGAGTAACGGTGTGCTCATAATGATGCGAATGTTCTATGTATCCCATCGAGATTCATAGAACAGAATGTGTTAAAAAATATATTGAAAACTTTCCTAGAAACTGAGTTTGAAGGAAAAGAAGTATAAACAAAATACCTGAAGTTTTCTCAATAGAGAGGCCAGAGTGAATAACGTTTGCCTTCAGTTGGATTCTTCTCTTCATCCAAATCAACATCATGAAATTCACTTCTATCATTTTCTACTTCAACAACTACCTTCTCTTCATCGTTATCATGTGTACTACGTGTACTACGTATACTGCTTGAACTGTGTTCTTTTCTTATAACTACTGGAAGTATCTTATCTCCTGTTAAAAAATTAACTCTACTTCTTAATCTTTTAACATTAATAAATGAGTACATTCCTAAAGCAAAATTACCTGCTATTGCAATAAATGCAACTATCAATGCATAATCTCCTGAATCCATATTCTTTTATAAAAAAATCGCCATTTTTTTATATCATATTTTGAACTTATAAAAAAGTGCAAACTAAAAATATAATGGATATATTGAGTCAATACAATTTTTATACAAGTTTTAAAAGAGAGATTGAGGATGAAGGTTGTGATACATCGGTACTCACAACACTTTTATACAAACATGCAATAAAATTTGATAAAAAGATTTATGACATGTTTATTGAAACAATCAACAAATCAACAATGAAGAAACATGAAAAAATAGCAATGAAAATGTTCATTTTCTATGACGAATGAGATTACCATCTTCATTTTCAGCGACGATGTCGATGATTTATAAAAATAGGTGGTAACTTATCCATTATATCTTCTAGATCCTTGTACTTAACTTTCAAATTCTCAATTGTTTTCAACTGTTTTGCAGAGCGTTCTTTTGAATATTTTTTGGGAATGTGATCTAAAAGATCTTTTGATATATCGAGTTTCTCAAATATCTCCTCCAAGTTATCCCACAATGTTTCATATTTAAGACATACTATGTCATAGTTCATATTTGTGCGACAGAATACATAATTTTCAAAGAAGTTTCTCAAACCTAATATATCATTCTTCTCTAAACTGTATTTCAATCTGGTATCTTCACTCTTGCTAAAGTATTTTCGCAATCGAACATCGTTTATGTTCAACCCGATATTGTTAAAGTGATACATTCCCCAACCGTCATGAGATAGTAATGATGATGATGGTTTCCTATATAGATATATAACAGTTATATTATCTACAATCTTCTTATTTCTTATTACTTTCTTGTAATTGAACCATTCTGGTTCTCTGCTCAACTTTGTTCGTCGAATTGTTGTTAACATTTTTGGCGGATATCGAGAATGAATATGAAAAACAGTATATTTGCGTGCTAACAATTTACACAACATTGTACTTGCACATCCGCCAAAAGAGCATACGTAAAAAATTCGCATGTTTATATTATTAATAAATTTTTGCCCTACATACACCGCACTCGGCTTTTCTCTTGCAATTATTTATGTTTTTCATATACTCATTAAAACACTCTTGATGAACAGAGTGACCACATCTTGAGAATGTTACAACTTCACCATTTACACCACTTTGGACAAGTGGATCTAAACAGAAGTAACAATTCTCTTTTTTTAAATCTTGACAGATATGAATGTGTTTCAATTTAATATTCACACATCTGTTACACTTATCACAATGATACATATCACTTTTATTCCCTACATTACAAACACAACATTTGACACAATGATAAATATTCTCATCCGTTATAATATTGCACTTTCTACAATAATTCTTTCCAAATTGCTTTCTACATCCTTTGCATCTATTGCCATTCCATAATTGTACTCTGTTACAATGAATACACAATTGATACTTCTTTTTTAATCGATGATTTTCGTAACAGTCATGATCATATTTTGAATTGTATATTTTACAACAAACATCACAAGGAAATATGAACCCTTTTTTCAAAACACTGTTGTTCATTTTAGCCATTCTGAACGATAATTTTCCGAAATTATAATTATCACGCAAGGCTGTTACAATAATATCTTCTTTTTTCATTTTACATAAAGCACATCCCATTTACTAATTTTTAGTTTGATAAAATTTTTATAATCGAAAATATTCATTTTTTTTTTTCATTTCACATTTTAAATTCGTTATCTCTTCCTCCACATCCTCTTTCACAAATTTCTCGTAGTTCTCTTCACTTATTTTATATTTCTTATAAGTCTCATTCTTAACATTGTTCCTCTTTGTCTTTGTATGTTTATTAACATACTTAACTACATCCCTCTTTCCACCAAATCCATAAAAAGAACGGAAAGTTTCTATGAATTGTTTACCTTTATCTTTCTGTACCCAATCTAAATTTACCATTACAACATAATTCTTCTCATCAAAAAACTTTTTCAAATTAGTGTACTTAAAATATCTCAATTGAATTGGATTCATTGATGTTTCCCAAGGATAAATAGACATATCATTAAACTCTTTGCCGATTTTCGATATCTTTTTCGAAATAAAATCGTTAAAACTCTTTCGCTTCCTCATATCATATGGTCTGTTATACATAGAGTTCGCCCACCTATTCAAATTTCTGACCATTATAACATATATCACTTTTCCATTGAGTCTATCCAAAAAATATTTATTTGGTAATCCATGTTTCCATCCAGTACCAGATTTAAAACTTCCTTCACATATGTGAACATTCTCTATGTTTTTTCTTAAAAGTTCTCTAATAAATCTTGTACCTGAATTTCTCTCCCCAAAAATCTTAATCTTCAATCGTGGATCTGTATTCAACTTTCTCAAATTTCGTAAACAAGTATTTAAAACAACATTTTGAACACTCATATACTTTTTACAAAAAAGTATTGACAACTAAATTTACGCAGTAAATTTTTCAAAAAACTAAACATAATATTGACACAAACTTAAAATATTGGTGGGTAGTTATATTCAAAATATGCATTGTTATGGAGAAATTATTCAAAAGATTGTTTGTACTGTGTTGAAAAATGGAATGTACTTCCGAGAATTTCGGAAGATATAGGCAAGAAATTAGGTTTAGGTAATAATTACTATTCATTTACAGATGAAGAACATAATATAATTCATGCAACACAAGAGTACAAAGATAGAGAGAAGAAGTATTGGAAAGATGTTGAAGAATATAAAAAGTTAAGAGAAAAACTGAAAAGAGAGAGACATGAGGCATGGTTAAAAAATTTTAATCACGAATATCTATAAAATTTGCAAGAGATGCAACAATACTTCTTTCTCCAACAACATTCATTCTTGCATGTCCACATTTAATATTATCTATAATCCATACATCACCTGTTGACCATTTTGGCATAACAGATGCTGCAAAAACAGAATCCATAAATTCATACACTTGCTCTCTATTCAAATTAACATCACACTCTATAGGTGGTGCAAAACTCTCACTCTCAACTATTTTGTTATACTCTTCATTATCGAATCTATCAGGAAATCTGTCCCTCATATAGTAATAAACATCCTTACCATATAGTGGAGTTTGTAATTGTAAATAACCGTCGATTATCTGTTTGGTCTCTATTGTTGTAACCAGTTTGTCTCCTGGAAACCACTCATAATTCATACCAATATCATCACAATATTTATTAACCAAATGTTTGTCATCTGTTCCAAAAGATCCTGTCCATGTTGATCCACCTGCATCGGTATTCCCATTTGAATCAAATGCAGTTTTGTCCTTTGTGAAAGTTCTTTTCATCTTAATAGTTGGTGAAAACCATTTTGAATCGATCTTTGAACAATCGAATAGAGGAGTTTCGCCATATTTTGTTGGTGCAAGTTGACACCAAAACGCAACAATAGATGGTCTATAATTTGTATATGCCATCTCATTATGTGGTGTTATACTCATGTATCTGGAAGCCTCTGTTGAACTGAAAGATTTACCAGATGCACTTTTAGAGACTCTCGGTGCAATTCCTGGTCTATACTCTGTTGCTAGATTTATACCTAAATCTTGGAAGATCTTCTCATACTTTTCAACTGAATCAATTCCAAAACCTTTCAATATAACACATCCACGATCTTTTACCATGCCATTTATCTCATCTCTGTTCTTAATAAAGAAATCACTTTCAACATGTTTATCTTGTCCATCAATAACAACCGGATTGTAGTTTATATCACCAACACACTCCTCTTTACGCAATTTTCTAATATTCATCATATTAGAAAATATTTCTGTCCTTTTTAAGTTTATTGTACTTTAACAAAATCAACCTTACCATCTCTTATATCTTTGTAATGTTGTTTAGTCACATCTATATTATAAACAGAATATCCTAATAGCAACAAGAAACATCCATATGATATAGGTATGGCTATCTTCCAACTAAATACTGATGAGGCAATAATAGTGAAGATAATAGTTATCAAGAACATTCCTATCAAACCATCCCAAAACCTTGCCATCTCCATACTAGGTTTGTACTTCTCTTTATCTTCAGTCCATTTATTGAAACCAAACATTGTTCCAACTGATAGACCAATAACAATTACTAGACTTAGGATAATAAATCCTATTCTCTTCAGAATATTTACAAACATTCTATAATTATGTTATAGAATATTTTTAATGACTTTTTTTAAACTGAAGTTGTATTTTTAATCAAAACATTTTTTTTTAAAGGTTTATTTATTTGTTATCACTATTCTTTCTAAACATTCCCTCATCCAGATACAGATTGTCTATATTGTTTCTCAAAATATTTATACTGACACCATCATACTTACTTGTCCAAATCTTCAATATACAGTTATTTATTTTCGGACTTATTGAAATCCCATTCAACAATTTTGAATGCTTCTTATCCTTAACAAGCTCATCTTTAATAAACATATTGGACAGTTCCAACCAAAAAGACTTACTAACCTTCTTAGAAATCTTGAACGTAAAGATTCCACCTTTTGCATTATGTTCATCCTCATAAACCGGCTTAATTCCATCCTTCATCAAGAAAAACATTCCAGAAGTGAAATTGTTTATTCTCTTGTAAGTGTACAAGAAATCATCATCATTTACAATATCTACAATTTTAACATAACTATCAATTCCCCAATTAGTGTCATTAACTTTATGAAACCACAATGTTGATTTATTAAACATTAATTGTATAATAAATCAAGTCTTTAAATACATAGGGAGAGTGCCTCTCCCTATAGAACCCTACGCTACGCTCAGCTGACAGAGTCAGCTTCGCTATGTCTTGTAACTGGGGGAAGATTGCATCTCGCTAAGCATTACCGCTATTTAAAAGTGTATAAAAGTTAAATGACAATGATACATTTTATGAATATTACAACGTAAACGTTATAACAAAACATACTTGCCTACTTTAAACTATCACTTTTCTTAAGGGATAAAAGCGGAAAATCCCATATATTGTATTAATTTAATGATTTTATTAAAATATTTCTACATGAATTCATATCTCTATCATAATGTAAATTACATTTATTACAATTAAATACTTTGGAACTTCCCAAGGTATTATTCAATTCACCACAATTTGAACATAACTTTGATGTGTATGACTCATCTTGTATTTTTAATGTAATATTATTACAATTTGATTTATAATTTAATTTTTGTAGAAATTCATAATATCTCAACGAGCTACAAACTCGTTTCAACATTTTATTTAATGAACCATTTTTACTAATACAATTTTTTGTACTCCAATTTCCAATTACAATTGTATTTTTATTATGTTTTACCAAATAATTAATTGATTTCCAATGTAGATCTGTTATTTTATTGTGTAGTTTTAATCTTAACTTGCATTTTTTCTTATCATTGTTTGTTTTATCAACTCTTTTTAGTATATTCTTTATTGTTTCATATCCATTCTTACATATTTCAAAATGTTTATCATCACATAATCCTGTTAAAAATGTTCTTATACCAGGATCAATAGATATAAACTTGTTATTTTTATCTCTACATATTCTTTCTTGTTCTATTGGAACTAACAATGTAAACTGATTGTTTAATTTAGAATAATGTATTTTACAATCTTTTTTTATAGAATTATATTTTACATTACTCTTATTTAATAACTTTTTACCTAACTTTCTAGTACAAATTGTATGTTCTTGCAAATATTGTTGTTCAATATCCATTATATGTGTATTTTTATGCCATTTTAAATATCTTATATTGAAATATTTTATATTTCCATTTTTATAATTTGTTAAGGCAGACTTATATGATATAGTTGCAAGTTTAATACCTGCATCTAATACATGTGCAGGTGTATTATATATTTTAATTAAATTTACTTTCTTATCTTTTAATTCTTTTCGTAGAGACCTAAAATTAACAATAGTTTTTAAGTCGTTATAATATCTATATTTCATATATCTCAAAGTTTCATTATACATTAAACGTACAGAGTTTATCCATTCTAACAACATCTTCTTTTGTTTATTGTTTGGTTGTAATATAATCTTTTTACATTTTATTATTTTATCTGTATATAAATGTTTATTGAATTTTAGATTATTTTCAAAATCAAATTCATCACTTTCATTTATATCAAACCAACTATCACTTTGTATAGAATTATTTATAGGTATATCATTTAACGGTACTTTATTTTTATATTTATCAATCAACTTCTTGATATTATTTATATCTTTTCTCATCTCATTAATTTATATTAAAACATTAATCTTTAACTAGAAATAAAGTTATAACAAAAGTAAATATATATAAAAGTTACTTTATTATAATGATTTGATGAATAATCAGTTTGTAAGTGGTAAGAAAGCATCAGAAATATTAGGTGTACAAAGACATACTTTATATAAATATGAAAGAGAAGGTTTAATAAAAAACAATAAGAAGTCTAGGTGGAAAAAGATTTTATAATGTAAAAGAGTTTTTAGAAAAGAACAATATAGATATAGAATATAAAGAAAATGTGAAGAAAAAGAAGAAGAGAAATATATGTTATGCAAGAGTTTCTTCACATTCACAAAAGGAAGAACTTGAAAACCAAAAAAATATACTAAAAAAAGTATATCCTGATTATGAATTATTGTATGACATTGGAAGTGGAATAAATTTTAAAAGAAAAAACTCCTTAAAAATAATTGAATATGGATTAAATAATGAATTAGAAACTTTAGTTGTAACATATAAAGATAGATTATGTCGTATAGGTTATGATTTAATAGATACTTTATTAAAACATACATAAATTAAAGAGTTATATAACAATAAAAAGAGCCCAGAAGAAGAAGTTGTAAATGATCTAATTGAAATAATAACAGTTTTTAGTTCAAGAGTATATGGGTTAAGAAGTTATAAAGATTCAATAACATACAACAAAAATAAAATAATGACCAAAAAACCATGATTTAACTTTTATACACTTTTATAACAACTGTTAACAACCCTACGTTCAGCTGACAAAGTCAGTATCGCTATGTTTTGTAACTAGGGGTGGCTTTAATCCCCTAGGGATGTTAACGATTAATTTTAGAGATAGTGCCCCTAAGGGGGTTTAGAAGGGGGAGCGGAGTCACCCCCTCTTAGAAGGCATAGTTAGGTGCGTTCTTGTTGTTTCCTCTTGTTTCACCTATCAATCTTCTCTGTTGAGATGTTGTGCATACACATCCTCTATCAGTTGAGTATGTACTTGGACAGCAATCTGGACTGACATAGTTGTTTGCGAAGACGAACATACTTGGTTCTGGAAGTTCCTGGTACATCATTTCATTCTTCAATGGTAAAGGTGTTCCTTGTGGTACCCAGAAGTTGCCTTTCTTAACACTCTCTACACATGGTGGTTTTCTCCATCCTCCCTTGCAAGGAGTTCTGAATTTAATTCCACCGTATGCTCCTAAAACTCCTCTGCTCATTGAGTAATTAACTGGAGCAGGTTGATTCATATATGCATTCATATCATCACTTGATTGGTTATTACCAACTGATCCATAAACAGACATCTTATATTTTAACCAATATTTTTTTCTAAATGTAATTCGATATTATTTGTATCCAATTTTTCCTTAAACATTCTGTACAATGTCGGCAACTTTATGAAATCATCATTGAAATCGATCTCTATCACATCAGATTCCAAATCGTATGTATCATCATTCAAATACAATCCCTGTTCAATAATAACCTTATACTTCTCATCTATTCCGAAATCGTGATAGATCCACTTATTCCTAATAGGATTCAGCGTCAATAATCCCCAATCATTGAACGGTCCTTTAATCTTCGTAAACATCTTCTTCAAATTATCATTAATATCACTCTCATACTCATTTGTCTCCTTATTGTAAAGCTTAACTGATTGAATATCCTTCAAATCACTCGTTAAAGTAACATACATAGATTTCTCCAAGTCCTCATCAGGTTCAAAAATGTTTATCAACATATCCTTCTTAAAAAGTTCGAACATCTCATTGTTCAACACTGGATACTTATTCGTGTATGTCAACTCATCTCCATCCTTAAACAATCTGAACGGTTTATCAGAAGTCACATAAGAGAAGTAACTATGCTCCTCATAATCGTAATTGAACATTATTCTATGATCTTTACCATCAAGCTCATTACTTTTAACAATGGACTGAATGTCGACAACTGTATTATTATCGGTTACATCGTTAAAAATATATTTAATTGATCTCTCATGCTTAACATCCATATCATAATACACAATCTTAACAAATACACAATTAAAATCAGTATTCTTAATATATTTTAGTTTATCCTTGGAGAAAACAACAAAAGATGCATACATATCAAGTGCTTTCTCTAAAACTTTTTTCTTATTATTCGTGAAATAGTAATAGCCGTAACTTCCAGCTAAAACTAATGGTACACCAACTAAAATGATCATTACTACTTACAACATAGATTTTTTTTAAGCTTAAAAAAAGCGAGTAATGTTAATAAGTATTTATGGAACTACAGAATATAATTACAGAATGTTTTGAAAAAGATGATATCGATACTCTTGTAAAACTCGATGAAGACAGAGATACTCCATTCGAAATGGATCAATACAAGGATGCAGATGGAAAAGATTTCTTCTTACTATCTGTTGCAAATGATTGTGAAAAGTGTGTGAAGTATTGTGTTGAGACCCTAGATTGGTCATTTGAATATAACGATTATCACAAAAACAATGCACTACATTTGGCGAAATCTTTGAATATTGTTAAATATTTAGTAGAAAAATTTAAGGTGGAAAGATACCATATTATGAGTTGTCACAATCGTGAGAATAAAACACCTTATATTTGTGCATGTGAAAGAGGTAAGTTGGATATTGTTAAATATTTTGATAGCATCGGTTGTTATTTCTATATGAATGGTGTTGATAGAGGAATAAATGCATATATAGCTTCCTCTTTTGCAGGACATTTAGATATAATGATCTATCTGGACAAGAAGTGGAATGACAAGTGGAGAGAAGGAGGAAATCCATGTCAAAGATACTATAGTTCAATGATTAACACAGCGGAAAGCAGTGGCAGAACAGATATTGTTCATTATTTGCGTCGTAGAAAATATAAGAGGAAACTCACAAATAGCAAGAGAAAGTTTTCGGATATCTCTTCTAAGAATAGTGAATGTTATATATGTTTGGAAGAGTTTGCTGATAATTCTACTACACCCATTGTTATTTGTGAGAATGGACACTCTGTTCACTCAAATTGTTATATGAACAATTTGATACAATCTGATAAGGATATTTGTGTGGTTTGCAAATGTAAAATGTTGAACGGTGAATTCAAAAAAACTTAAAAACTTAAAAACTTAAAAACTTGTGGAATTTTTTATAGTATTTATGAACTGTCGTTATAAAATTCATCCAAAAAAGATTATGATAAAGAAATCCAAACCAGCTGAGTTTGCAAAACCCAAACCAGCTGAATTTGCAGAATCCAAACCAGCTGAGTTTGCAAAACCCAAACCAGCTGAATTTGCAGAATCCAAACCAGCTGAGCCTAAAAAGTCCAAACCAGTTGAACTTAATAATTTTGAAGGTCTTCTTGTAATGAGAAAATACTATGGTGATTCTCATAGAAATGTGTATTATGCAACTGATAAATATCACAAAGAGTATGTTACAAAAAGTGTATTTTCGGAATTTTGGCAAGGAACTTCCAAAGATGGAGTATTGACTTTTCCAAATGGAAATATAATTTTGACAAATATTCGATTTGAGAGTTTAGAGGATATTGATTTGGTAGAGAGTATTGAACTTAATATAACTTCCAATATTTACACTGAAGTTATTCCAACAAGTATATTTCCTCAATTACGAGAGTTTTACAAGATGAGAGATAATCAATTACCTTTCTTTCTATTCAAATATGGATTACCATTATGTGAACAAGAGTGTACTTTAAGATTCAATTTCAAAGAGAATGTAGAGAAGAGAGAGATATCGATAGTTGTGAATATCAATATAAATTACAATAGTAAAACTGAAAGTTTCTTGACACCAACATATCTTGTCAAGGAGATTGAATTTGAGAAAGACAAAGAGTTATATCTTCAAAGCTGCCCTTACTTCTTTATTCCCGAAGAGAGAATAGATGATATACAGTTAATGGTTGATAAGAATATAGTCAATTTGGAATATGATGATGATAAAAAAATAGTTCCACTTGTTAAAAATCCAACCCTAGATCTATATTGGAACTATATGTTAAATTTCAAAAGAGTTGACAGAACAAGTATGAAATTTACACCAGATCGTAAAATGAAATTATACTTTGTATGCTACAATGAGTACATGTTCGAAAATGGATATGGTGGATATCGTTACTCTATGTGAAGAAAGTACTGAAAACTTTATCCCAAATTGAGAATCTTTTCGAATAGTTACAATTATTTTTAATATGATGATTGTAATGATCAGTAGAGTAGAGCTCTATTCCAAACATCTTTGGAAGCCAAACACATTGTGGAAATGATGATGCTTCAAAAACTTTTCCAGTATGTCCAGACACTTCCACAAAAGTTTTATAAACAAAATAGATAAATAATTGAAGTTCACTCATTGGAACAAGTTTTGATGTAACAAGCATTGGTAAAAAATTTGTTAATAATAGATCTATAGGATCTTGGTGATATGTCGTCAACACATTGGTATTCTTTGTATATTCATGATGAACTTTGTGTATATACTTGTAAATGTATTTGGTGTGTGCTAATCTGTGTGTTAAGTAGTGGAAAAAATCGAAAACTAATTCAAAAAGAAAAGTAATTGGTATAAAATATACTATATCTTCAATGTAACTGGTTGTTTTGAGAGTTTTTGGAGCTATTGCTTTTATTGTTAAGTAATCGATAAAACTTACCATTGCTATATTGAAGTAATCTCTAGTTTTTGGGATTATCTCGTTTGTTAGATTGTGTACATGCTGTTTCTCTGATGTTAACCAATCTACCCAATACAGCATTCCCAAGTTTTTAGCAACTGTCATGAGAAAAAGTGCACGGGAATCTTTGTTGATATATACCAAATAGTACAGATATCCTAAGAATATATGTATAGTATTTATTTTGATGAATTTAGTAAAGGATGGCATCTATTTTTTTGTAGATTAAAATATAGAAATGCCTAACAAAAAAAATAGAATTGTTGTTCAAAGAAATCTTTTAAAACAAAAGAGAAATCTATTGGCAAAACAGGTTGAGGACAAAACATTAGACAGTGTAAGAGAGATGTTCAAAGATACTGTTATGTTCTCACTTGGTTACAATTGTGATGCCAAAATTTTTATAAGAAAGTTGTTCAAAAATAATAATCCAAGTCAGTTGTTTGATTGGATAGGGATACCACTATGGGGAATAAACAAGATGTTGAATACTGATTTTGAAAACTTTTTTAAAACTGATGATATGATTCCGTATAAGTTTGACAAATACTCAACATTGATGAAGAAAGAGTATTTCATGAGATTCCTTCATGAGAGATTATTCTTGAAATATAGAAAATTTGATCAATTGTTTAAGAAAAAGTATGAAAGAAGAATTGATAGATTCAAGGAACTTCTTAATGGAGACAAGAAGATTGTTTTTGTTGTCTTAGAAGAGAACAGACCAGGAAGAATTGAATCTCTACCAGATGAGTTGAAACAACATTATCCAACTTCTGGGGAGAACTATCATAAGGATCAACATGAAATGAGTAAGAAACAGATGGCTGAGTTCTGTGAGATCATTAAGACCAAGTATGGAAATAGTAATTTCAAAGTTCTGTACTTTAGTGATTTTGATGGAGATGAGGACACAGATGATGTAATGTTTATGAAACTTGAGGGATCAACAAATGATAACTTAAGAAAGTTTGAACCATTCTTAAAATCTATTATTAAAAGACCAGACGAGGTTGTTAAACATATTAGTAATTAAATTGTACACAATTTTTTGCAACCAGTCATATTATTGAAAAAGTATCTCTTCTTTTTCTTCTTTTTGTTCGAATTTTGAAGTCTGTAAAACGATGCTTTAAAATTGCCAAATCCTTCTCCCGCAATTCCATTCACTACTGAAACAACTTTTCCATCACCTGATATAGACACAGATGAACCAAAATAGTTGAATCCTATTGGATCACCGTTAAACGCATTTATTAAATTCCAGTCTCCACCAGAATAGTCATGTATCTCAATTCTTCCTTGACTTGATGCTTCATCTGTAAAATCGGGTAAACCAATCACAATTTTATTACCATTATTTGATAAAGATAATGATAATGATTCTTTCTCAATTACACCTAACATTATATTATCACCAATCTGTTGCCACTCGTCACCAACATATTTGTAAATTGATACATAACATTCATCGTCAACCCCTGTAAGGGCAACAGTTGTTCCATCTCCTGATATACATGCCATTTGAGATGAAGCTATATAAAATTGTGCATAGTTAATGTTTGTTGATAAATCTGAACCTAGTTGATTCCAGTTTTCACCATCATACTCATAAACTTTTATTATTCCTGAATCATCGCCGTTCTCAACAAAAATAATAATTCTGTTGCCATCATTTGAAAGTTGTTTCTGAAGGAAAGAATCTTGATTAAACTGTCCAATAATATTCCAACTTGAATCTGAATATCTGAAAACACTACAACTTAAATCAACATTACCTAAACATGATAGTGTCAATCCATCACTGGATAAACTTGGAAATAAATTATCAGATATATCTGATCCAATTTGTACCCATTGATCCTCAACACTATCATATCTAAATACCCCAGAATTGATATCGGCATCTTTTCCAACAGATATAGCAATATTATTTCCATCTCTAGACATTTCTCCAAAAACGAGAACACCATCATCTACTTCAGAATTGCCTTTAATAGACCATGTATTATTAACATATTTTAAAACTGCAAATATAGACTGAGCATCTAAAAAATCTGGAAGATTTATCGTTGTAATCTTTCCATTATTTGATAAACGAGCTGAAGGCAATATATAAACATTTTCCAATCCTTCGACAGGAATCTCACTAAACTTTACATATGACATTGTATATAATTAAATAGTACATAATTTTTTGCATCCTGTTATATTATTGTAAAAATATCTATATTTTGTTTTTTTATTATTTTTTTGAAATCTGTAAAATGAAACTTTAAAATTCTCAAAACCTTTGAAAAATAATCCATTAACAACTGAAACAGTTTTTTCATCTCCAGAAAAAAACACAGATGAACCAAAAAATTATCTTCTATTGGATCTCTATTAAAACTACCCATAAGATTCCAATTTCCATTAGAATAATGATATATTTCAAATTTTCCTTGATTAACTTCATCATTTGTATATTCTGGTATTCCAATAGCAATTTTGCTACCACTATTTGATAAAGATAATGCTAATGGTTGTTCGCCGTCAGATATAGATATAGATATTTCACTGAATTTTTTGTAAAACATAAAAAGATAAAAATACAAATATATCAAAAAAAAAATTTCTTTTATCCTTATCTTGATTTTCATATAAATTCAGCTTCCAACCTCATAATTCAATTCATTTAGAGTTACAATATCCAATACATAAAAAATTGATTTATAATATTTAAAGCTATATATTGTAAATTTATATAACATGAATTTCAATTCACTGTACAAAATTAACAACAAGGGAAAGATCTACCAATGGGATATTTCAGTTGTTGCAAACAATAACACATACGATATTGTAACACTTAATGGTGAGAAAGACGGTAAAAAAGTCAAACACACAAGAAATGTCCCTAAAGGGAAGGCTAAACGTACTGTGTTTGAACAGGCTGTTTCGGAAGCTACAAGTAAGAGGAATTCTAAAATAACGAAGGAGTGTTATACAGAGGATCTTGCAAGTTTGAGTAATCCAAAGAAATCCCGAATTATTCGACCAATGTTAGCAGTTAAGTTCGCAATGAAAGCACGTAATAGTAGAGCAAAAGGGATAACGTTTCCTTGTTATTGTCAACGCAAACTTGATGGTTTGAGAATGATGTCACATTATGATGGTGATAATGTTGTAATTGAGTCACGAACTGGTAAGAAGTTCAATAATTTTGACACAATCAGATCCGAATTGGAAACGATGTTGTCAGATATGGGTGATGAGTTTTATCTGGATGGTGAACTTTACACTAACAAACTGAACTTCGAGACGATATCAGGTTTGAGCAGAAAGCTTCAAGATGGTATCACAGAGGAGGAACAGGATGAGATGGATGAGATTGAGTATCATGTTTATGATTGTTTCGATCTGAACAATATGGGGATGTCTTTTGAGGACAGATTCAACCTTATTCAAAAACTCGTCAAGAAACACAAGCCAACGAGAATAGTTTTCCTTGACACTTACAAATGTGAGAGCCGCGAGGATATTCAGAAGTACCATTCACAATTTGTTGAAGAAGGTTATGAGGGAACGATGGTTAGAAATGCCTCCTCAGTTTATCAACTCAACAAACGAAGTAAAGACTTGCAAAAGTACAAGGATTTTATGGAAGAAGAGTTCAAAATCGTCGGTTTTCGCGAAGGTGAAGGTGATGAGGCTGGAATGGTTGTTTGGGATTGTGAAACCAAAGACGGTAAAGTGTTTGGTGTTCGTCCAAGGGGAACTCGAGAAATGAAGAGAGATTGGTTTGACAATGGTGATTCTTATGTGGGAAAACCGTTGACGGTTATCTTTCAAGAGTATACAGAGTATGGTATTCCTCGATTTCCAGTGGGAAAAGATATTAGGGAGAATTATTAATTTTATTTGATGCACTTACACTTTCATGAAAAGAGAAGTTATAAATTTTTTTATCCCTTATAATTAGATTTATAATAAATATAATTATAATGTAACAACTTAACGACCACTCAAACACCCCCAAGTTCTTCTTCAATTGTTTTCATTTATCTCCACATTTCTTATTACCACTCTTATTCATTATTTTAGAGGTCTTATTTACAACATTCTTCAATTTATTACTACTTTTTACTCTTTGAATCATAAATATAAACTACATTTTTCAAGACTCTTTTGCCTTTCATCGATGCCTTATCATACATTTTTTTCTACCAAATAGTATATGATAAACATTATTTATCGATTACTATCAGAATCTCTTCTAAGTTTATATCCATCATTCATAAAAAAGATCCCAGTCAGTCTGGACAAACAGTTACTATCCCGTATGGCTGGATTTGCAATTGTTCCAATGTTGTTCATGACATACAATAAACAGTTATTAGATCCAAATGCACTCATTCTATCTGCTATAACATTCGTTCACGTATGGTTATCATACAAAGGCTTCATCAAACTAGACAGTGGTATAGCATATGCACTGTTCTATACATATCCTCTCATGTTGTTGTACTGGTCCACTGGAAAATTCAATATCAATTATCTCATTGCATTCGCAGGTATTCTGCTATTAACATTAGACACTAACCCATTCTCCGAAAAGATAGACATGGAGAAGATTCAAGGTGTTATCTATATTTTAGGTGCAACTATAACAGAGGTTATGATATACTATGCAGTGAAGAGAGTGAAAACAGATAACAGTTGGAATCTAATGTTCATATCGTACTTCCCAGCTTTCATAATTTTCGGTATATACTACTTGATAACCAAAGGAAAAGAGCTTGTAGGTGATATTGATGGACAGAAGATATTGGGGATGGTATTGTTATTCAATATGTTTATTGGGTGTGTTGGTTACTTTCTGCGTTTCTATACAATTAAGAAATTGAGTACAAAAACTTATGTGATTTTATCATTCTTCGGGGTTATAACCGCATATATTTACGGTGTTATTTTCGAAAATGAGAAAATTACTATAAAAGATATTATTGGAACAGGATTAATCCTATTCTCCAATTATAAACTATCGGTTACTAAATAATCTATTTCTTTTTGGTGGTCTTCTTCTTAGTAGTCTTCTTCTTAGTAGTCTTCTTCTTAGTAGTCTTCTTCTTCTTAGTAGTGGTCTTCTTGACTGGCTTGACGACTTTCTTCTTGAGATGGTAGATCTGCATTGCGAGTTTCTCATCCTCTCTTCCCTTACTCTTGATCTGTCCCTCCATTTTCTTTGTGGATTTCTTGAGTGAACTGATATCACTCATCAACTTCTTGTGTTCCTTAGCCATTTTTACTAGGGCTTTCTTCATCTTTTTTACATCAGCATCGGTACTTGGCATTATAATTTCACATACATTTTGTTTCTATTTGTGAAAAATTAAATAGAATGAATTCCCATTTACACCTTTGGAATTTTTAGATGGACAGTTCCCCGTTCAAAAAAAATCAAAGTTTAAACTTTTCAGTTTTGTGTAAAGTTTGTTATATGAGTTTGCTTAATTTAAGCAAAATAGTCCTTATAGAACTATGTCGATGAAACCTCACTGAGTTTTTTTCTGTTAAATTCGTCTGGAATTTTCTTCTTATTTATATGACACCGACGTGCAAAGCACTTTGGTGCATCTCGATTCTCGAGATGACACATTCCTATCATACGAATATTCAAAGATCCATTCAAATCACGATTTACTAATATTTGTTTATCTAACTTACTATTAGGAACACTTTTAGAGCGTAGTAAGCCATGATATTTTACAATATTAGTTTTCCAAGGTCTTGGATTTTGTCTTTTTCTAAATTTTTCGTTTTCTTGAAAATTAAAACAATTTATTTTACTTGTTCTAAATTCATCAACTAAATAAACCTTGTATCCAGCATTTCTAAATATTTTTCTCATACCAATACCTTTGGTAGGAGGATTGAACTTTAAATGTCGTTTCTGTTCAAAATCTCCAAAAAATACTACATTATCTTTTGATGAACCAAATTTCTTTTCAAAATTATTTATCATCCATTTTTCACTTCTTTGACGATTTATAAATCCAAACCATTTTAGTTTTCTGTATAACTCTTTTTGATAATAATTTTCTAATACATTATTTATTTCATTTT
>Ga0180437_10002028_pt1 | contig 33516 bp, 29 predicted proteins | sample SS_ome_4_FD_132410 | JGI IMG/M metagenome (GOLD analysis project Ga0180437, IMG submission 132410) | Hypersaline lake sediment archaeal communities from the Salton Sea, California, USA - SS_3_D_1 metaG | ecosystem: Environmental > Aquatic > Non-marine Saline and Alkaline > Hypersaline >... | reverse complement strand
TGCCCCTGCGGGTCGAGGATATGGATGATCAATTCCTGGATCTGGATATTGGTCGCATCGCGCATCTTAACCTCCCGACGATAAGATTGTATGTATATATGGATTAATGGCTCTTGTTAATATTATAGATTAAAAGATGCAAAATGGGAGAAATTTGTTCTTCCATCGCTGCCCGCAGGCGGGTCGAACCGCCCGTGGTGGTCCCCATGCACACAAATCGCTGGCAGCCATCCTCCTGCAATCGGTCGATCAGGGCCCGCATATCGCGGATGAGCAGGTTGGTGGAATTGATATCACCGGTTTGTACCATTTGCGCAGCCAATCGAACATAGCTTGCTAGAATGACCCAGGTAATCAGCGGTCGTGCGAACCCAATCTCTTCGCAGGAATACCGTTTACGCTTTTAAAAATCGCTTTATCGGCAGCCAGCGGGGCGTGAGTTTATTAATTAACGAAATGTCCATCTTGTCTAACAAACGCAGCCCGAAAATACCTGCCAGATATCCGACCAAATAACCCGTTCCCACCAGTAAAAGGGTCAATAAATCGCTTAATCCAGGTGCGAATTTCATTATTCCGAAGCCCAGGATGCCCAAAAGGAGTGCCAGTGACAGTGCGCCAAGCGATAAATGGCGCGGTATATCTTTGAACCTAACGCCGAGGTTGTCATTGCAGATTCGAATCAAAATATATGATGAAATTAAGGAAGCAGACATCGTCGCAGCAACCACACCAAAATAACCGAATATTTTCCCTAGACTAAAAGTGAAAACCAGGTGCATAGCAACCGACAGCATCGATATATACGTGATCGGACGCACCTGCCCAATTCCTCTCAACATTTCATTGGCAGATCTGCGGATCAAACCAAATAATCCTGGCAGTACCAGCAGTATTATAGTTATCCCAACCAATTCAAACCCGTCACCCAGCCATACATTCACAAAGGGTACAGACAACACCGCCATGAGCACAAAGAGGGGCAGTGCAAAAATAAATATATACCGGATAGATCTGAAATATAAGCTGCGAAGTCTTTGTGTATCTTCACTGGCAAATAATTCCGAGGCTGCAGGTGTTAATGAGCCCATTGCGCCGTAAAATAAGGATGTAGCTCTCATCCGGGTACGCCAGGCAAGATGGTAGTAAGTCACATATGACAAACCGGCCACACTTGGAAGCAATAATTTTGTAATAGAATTGTCTAACATCCAGGAAATGCTGGAAACCTGGTGGTTTATCCCGTAAATAAAAACGCTCCTGAACGCTTCACGGTCAAAAAGCCTGGGATGGTATCCCAGGCCAGGAGCAATTTTTTTTGCGGTGTTCCAAACCGCGAGGGTCATGAATATGGTTGCCACCAGCCGGCTTGCCATTAAGCCCGGAAGCCCGTAACCCAGTTTCAGAGCAACAAAGGAACCCAATGGATCCAAAATCGAATACACGATTAAAATATAACTGGCGACATCCACCCTCTGGTAACCAAATAAAACGGAATTGTACACACCTGAAATTATGCTTAACCCAAACACCAGGATGGCACCCGTGACCACAAACATAGACTCCTGATATATGTAATCTGGAACTTTGAATAAATAGACAACGATCACGTTGCGAAGGGCGAACATAATAGCCATCACAATTGTCACGGAGACAAGGTAAAATGTCATTGCAGTACTGATCAAGACATTAATCCTGTCCATCCCTTCTTCAACCCGGCCCTTGGGAATAAAATACACCAGCGCTTTGGTGATTCCAAAATCACTCAGCATCCCATACATTGTGATCAAACCCAGCAGCGCCCACACCGCATAACGCTCAACGCCGATCTCCTTCAAAATGTAAGGCGTGATAAAAAACAGCGCAGCAATGGAGATCAAAGCCTGGACGGCCCCAAAAATGGAGTTGCGGGCTACCTGCAGCCCCATACCAGTTTCATTTTCAGACGACGGATCAGATATTTCCTTCATGATGAATGGTTACTCATAACCTTGATTAAGATTTAATTATCAAAAAAGATACCCATTAACAATTGTTGTTTGTAGTTATATTCGGTATCATTCCCCAGAGGTTAATTATAACCAGTTGCAGGTATATTTTCCACTCAAATTCCAACAACGGATCAAGCTGGCAGGTATTTTACCGACCACACGTCATGCATCAGGCTGGAGAACAATTTGTGGTTGGCATCCAGCGCAAACCGGGAAACGATACAGCCTTGGTGATTAACTGAAAAGGTTGTGAACTGTTTTTAAGTAGAAATACCTGATATCATTTATGAATAATAATGCATGGTCTAATTCTGCCCAACTATCTAGGGTTGTATAATTAATTTTCAATTAGGCCTCAATAATAAAAAAGACTTATGGCTAGAGCAATTGTACTTGGTGGTGGATCTGATCAAATTAATTTCCTGGAACAATTAAAAATGAGAAATATATCTACTGTCCTAGTAGATTATTACTCGAACCCACCCGCAAAAAGTCATGCAGACATCCATTATATTGTAAGCACGCTTGACCAGGAAGCTGTACTCAATATCGCCCGGGAGGAAAAGGTTGATTTTGTTTTCACCGCATGCATCGATCAGGCGATCTTAACCGCCTCTTATGTTTCTGAAAAACTGGGACTGTCCTGGCCATTTTCTTACGATCAAGCATTTAACGTGACCAACAAAGCATCCATGAAAGCCAAATTCTTCTCAAGCGGGGTTCCTACGGCTAATTTCATTTCGACCAGTGCCCCGCTTGTCGCCCTGCATCATCAACTGACTTATCCTGTAGTGGTTAAACCCGCCGATTGTAATGGTTCCTTAGGCGTAAAAAGAGTAATATCTGATTCGGACTTCAATCAGGCGGTTATGGAAGCTTTCCATAATAGCCGCTCGAACACGATTGTTGTCGAGGAGTATATTGACGGGATTGAATTATCCGTTGACGCATTCGTGAACAATGGTGTTGTAAGTATTTTACTAATCACTGAAACCAGGAAAATTCCATTTTCAGAAAGTGTGTTTTCCATATATCAAAGTCGATTTCCAGTATCACTCCAGGATGACATTTTGGGCAAAATCTATAATGCTGTAAAGATAATTGTTTCAGCATTCGAACTTGATAACACTCCGCTTCTTGTTCAATTTATCATCAAGGACTCCGAAGCTTATATTGTCGAATTTGGAGCACGAATTGCCGGCGGATCAAAACAACATCTGATAAAACACATTACAGGCATCGATGTGATCTCAGCTTATATTAAGACCCTGTTTCAAGAGCCCAACCAATTTCATGCAACTTCCTGCAACAAGTTAGTCGCGATTGAATATATCTATTCACACGCTGGAGTGTACAGCCAAATCCAAGGGGTTGAGTCATTAAAGCAAGATAAAACTGTAGTTGAATTCTTTATCTACAAAACTCCTGGGATGGAATTAAGTGGTAGGAAAGCAAGCCGAGATCGGGTTGGCGCGTTTATTACCGAAGGTAATACGATAAGCGAGCTGGAGAATAAATTGGAACGGGCTCGCAGGAAAATAAAAGTATTGGACGAGTCAGGCAGTAATAAGACATTTTATATCTCTAATATTTTCAAAATTCCACAATCTACATGATGGTTAAATTAAAGGACGTCATGCCAGAATATTTATCAGGTTAAGGTGTGTAGTTTTGGACACCTAAACCATGCAGTTTCTGGAAATCTGAACCGCCGAAATTTTCATTCAGGATATGGAACTGGAAATTGAAAACGAATTAATACCAATTTTAGGTGTTGCATTCACCAGTCTTTACGATTTGCGGGTAATTATATTTGAAATAACCGATTGATCACAAGAACCTGTTTAGGATTCCCTATTAATAATTTTTATATGTAGGAAAATATATTCACGTTTCTCTGGGTCTTGAAATTTGCTGCAGAATAAAGGCTTAATAGCCATTCTTCACCATGGCAGAAGCATCGTTTAACCAGATGTCATCTGCACTTTCCATCACATTTGATGAGACAGTGTATCCGTGTTCAGTCCCAAGATAAAGCATTTTCTGCATCCCTAGATACCTATTGAACAAAAACAAACGGATAAAACCGATTATATTATCAGCAAGCATGATATTTATGGCGATCGGAAAAACCTATCGATGAATACCCACAGGATAATCACATGATTATCTCTCATCAGTATAAATTCATTTTCATTAAGACTTCCAAGGTGGCTGGAACCAGCCTCGAATTATTTTTAAATAATTACTGCGCCTCGAATGACATTCTAACGCCATTCTGGCATCCTGAGACTGGTCATACACCGCGAAATTACAGGGGTTTCTTCAATCCCTTTCGTGAGCTTACCTACAGGAGAAAGTTCGCCAGGATTGCATCCCGCACAGGTACCAGCAGAACAATCGGGGATTTTATCTGCAGACGCAAATTCTTTGAGCCCATACCAGCCTGGCAGGTAAAATCACGGGTAGAACCAAGGATATGGGATACCTACTACAAATTCGCTGTAGAGAGAAATCCCTGGGATAAAATTCTCTCCCGCTATTATCAAAGTAAACAGATCTATGAAGAAAAGTATGGCGGTATTCTTTCATTGGATGGATTTTTGGAATATTTCGAGAAGCAACTGTTGATGCCGTGGACAACACCTGCATGGGGGTCTCCTGCACCGTACAATTATCCCAGATATGTTGACCCGCTCACAGATCAGGTGATTGTTGATCGCATCATAAGATATGAAAATCTCAACGACGAGCTTTCCGAGATATTTCCAATGCTGGACATTCCATTTTCTGGATCATTGGACCTTCATGCAAAATCATCATACAGGACCGAGCGCAAACCCTACAGGGAAGTTTTAAATAACCGGCAGAGATCCCTTATCGAAAAAATATTCACAAAGGAGATAAATCTACTGGGTTATTTGTGGGAATGATTGATCATTAGAAGTACCAAATATTAGAAACTTATTGTTCAAACTATTCGGGGAACAATCGGTGCTTTATGCCTAATAATCTCAATCACTGGTCCTGCTCGACTTCCAGTGATGGGTTTTCTCCGCATTCCTTGCTGTCCCGTTCCCCCGGGATAGCCTTCTTTTAAGTCGTGGTCATCAGGCTGCGCTGCATTTCGCACGTAATCCCTTTTTAGGGTGGGCGCTCCTTTTTTCCAATCACCGCAGCATTTCCACGAAAGCCACCAGTTCGGCTGTAAATTCCTCCCCGTAAGGCTGGTCAAACATCTCTGTGCCGTGCGCCTCCCCTGGGAATACCCTGAACTGTTTGGGATCCTGCGCTATCTCGTACATATCCTTTACCGCCGCGGGAATTGGTTCATAGCGGTCATTCTCGGTGGTGATAAACAGCTTGGGCATTGCCAGCGCAGCCAGTTCCTCCGGGGAGGTAGTTGTGGGATCGCCGTTGCTCATCAAACTCCCGATGACCACCAGCCCCTCTAAATCGTATTCCACCGCCGCCCGCAGGCAGGTCGAGCCGCCCATGCTGGCCCCCATGCACACAAACCGCTGGTAGCCGTCCTCCTGCAACCGGTCGATCAGGGCGCGCATATCGCGGATAAGCAGGTTGGTGGAGGTCATATCGCCTTTGGACTGCCCCCTTCCCCGAAAATCCAGCGTGGCGGCCGAGCAACCCCGCTCCGCGAGCAGCCTGGCGAATGCCTCCCAGTCGCGCTGGTTCGCCCCTGTGGTACCCTGGTGCGCCAAGATCACCACCGGCTCCCCTTCCCCGAACTGCTTAGCCATGATCTGCACATCATCGGAAGTCTTCAAACCGATGTAGTCAACTTCGTACGCCATCGTAGTCTCAGGTGTGAGCACAAGCGCCAGGTCGATGGTGGGTTTGGGAGTGAAAGAAGGGGATGGATCGGGTGTGGGTGTTGGGGGCGGCTGTGTTGGAACAAGAGTTTTGGTTGGGACTGGGACCTGTGTATTGGCAGCAGCGAATTGTTCCGGCTCAGGCGTATCCAGAGCAGGCGCAGCACCCGTTGTGCAGGCTGAAACGAACATGACAGCCGGAAAGAAAATCAAAAATATTTTAAACATGTAATCTCCCCTCCAGATGAGAGCATAACAATTGGGAGTTCAGGGATTTATATATATACTTATGAAAGTTATGGATAGGTTCAGACAACTGCAATCCAATTTTTTTAAGAACATTTTCTGAAACCTGATAAAAAAGCGTCGACGCAGGTTTGTCCCCAGGCACGAAGGGTCGAAGCTCGGCTGAATGTCCTTATGGGGAGACTTCAGTCTCCAATTGATTGGATATCTGCCGGCAACTGCCTCACTCCATCGCTCTCGGTTCCAGGATATTATGCACGTTCCCATAAAGGTCAGCGAACAGCGCCGAGACGCCCCAGGGCATCTCCATGGGTTCATCCACAACTTTTACTCCCCTGGCCTTCAATTCTTCACAGTCCGCCCGGCAGTCCGTCGACATCATAACAAAGCCAGGCTGCTTCCCGATCATCCGGGCGCGCTCATCCGGTTCACCTTCCGGTCCCCACAAAGGCGGCTGCAGCACAATCTCGAGATCGGCCTGCTGCGGTGGAGCAACCGTGATCCAGAAGTGCTCCGGGTTATCCGGGAACGGGTCATTCGCCTTTACCTCAAAACCGAGCTTTTTGGTGAACCATTCCAGGGCTTCTTTTTGATCGCTCACCAGGATAGGTACATGGGTTATTTTGGTGATCATCGAAAATCCTCCTGTGGTTTAATTTATTAGATAAGATTATAAACAATCATATAAATAGGTAAAGGATTCCAACCCCATATGAGAAGGTTCTTATGCGGGGACAAATTCTTTGCCAGACCCCAGCAGGTCCACCCGGCTTTCTGCACGTCAATCTCAGGCCGCAGTCTATAACCCTTTTCCACATGAGTTTTATCCATATTGGTCAGCTCTCCCGCATCACCGCGCTCGATCCATTGAGTCCTGACCTCTGCCGGAAGCATCAATCCATATCCTGCCAGTAAAAGGGAGATGCATATCTTTCCATTGGCGTAAAACGCCGCCCCCGAAAGTGATGCTTGCACTCGAGCAAGGTTTCCGGTGAGGTATTCAGTTTAAGGTTTGCGATTGTATTCGTTAAAATTTCCAGGTAGGGCTCTGCCATTGGATCGTATCCTCCTATACAGACAACCAAGTGTGAGATATATTAAGCACCATCTTCAAAAATTTTGCCTGACCGATCTATTCACCTGACGTACCAATCATGAAACTCGCCCGACTTCTGATTTTAATTTTCTCCAGCCTGCTGCTGGCTTTTGGATTGGTAGTCATCGCCAACGGGTTCAGAATACTCTCCTTCACCCGCTTCCTGGGAATATCGGCGCTGCTGGCGCCCATCATTTTCCTTCTACTGTACCTGCTCGCCTGGCGTCACCTGATTCCGGACCGGTTTTGTCCCCTGCGTGATCACCGGGTAAGGGCGCTGACCGTTATCCTGGCTGCCCTGCTGCTGTCCATCCTGCTGGTCCCACAATATATCGATACCGGACGTTATCTGCTCACCGTGATTATTGTCCTGCTGGCGCTGCTCATCTGGTCAATTTTCGCTGTGCTGCCGGACATGATTGGTGGTAATGATTACCTCGAAAAGATTTTCCTGTATCTCAGCCTGCTGGCCGGTTTTGCGGGTATTATCCTGTTTTTGTATATGTCCCTGCATGCGAGAATGTACGGGGATGATTTCTGCTATCACGTCAATGTCCTGATAAATGGCTATCTGCCCACGGTGATCGATTTCTATTTGACCTGGTCCGGCAGATTCTTTTCCAATTTTGTGCTCTTTGCCGCAAGCGGGTTCAGGTGGGCGTCTTTGATCCAGATTCTGTTGATCATTCTTTCCTGTTTGCTGTGTACTTATCTCCTGACTCCCTTTTCAGATCATAAAAAGGCAAGCTTGCTGTGGAGCGCAGCCTGCGGTATGCTGATCCCTTTCCTGGTCTTTTCCCTGACGCCAGACCCATATAAAACGCTATTCTGGCTCGTGTCTTCCGCTGCTCTGCTGCCGGTTTTATTCCTGCTGCCGGTTTACCTGCTGCTGGTGTGGTTAACCTTCCGGGGCGATCAGCTCCGTCCGGGTTCCTATTCAATCCTCGGGTTCACACTTTCCTTCCTGATCACTACCACCCATGAAGTAGCTACCCTGCCGCTGCTGGCATTGAACGCCTGCCTGCTGCTGGCAGCGTTTCTGATCCGCAGCAGCAACCGGTATATAAAGCTTATCACCGGGGCATTTCTTGCGGGTTCCATCGCCGGCGCCCTGGTGACCCTGCTTTCACCCGGTAATTATGGGCGCCACGCTGTCCAGGATTACCCGCCTCCCCCGGACCCGCTCGCACTGGTGCAATCAAACACCTCTTTCTTTTTATCCTTTATCGGGGACATATTGGCTGGTCCAGGATGGCTGGCTTTGATCGGAATTTTTACCCTCGGTTACCTGGGCTGGATGGTTAAAAACGGTCGACTTATTACGCTCGGGATCGTCTTATCACTTACAGCCGGCATGGTCTGGTTGAGCTTCATCCCCGGGACTTTTGTAGCGCAGGTGCCGATCCCTGCCCGTTCACAATTCATCCCTACAATCTGGCTGGTAATCGGGACGTTTTGCGGGGGGCTGCTCTCTCCCAGGATAAAATCGCGCTATGTATTCCTATCGCTGCTGTCTATATGCTTGCTGCTGAGTGCCTTCAACTACACAAAATTAATCCTCATCAGCTACAACATGGTCGACCCGATCGTGGAATACGCCCAGAACTGGGATGAGCGCCACCGCCTGATGCTCTCAAGCCGCCGCCAGCCTGAGCGCATCAAGGTCCCGTGGGACGAAGTCGAACAAAAATTAGACTGCATCATCCATTATTACGAGATCGGGAGAGATTTATAAATATTAACTTGTCCATACTATTTTATTATTTTAGCGGTCAAAAATAACCCATTTTGTTGTATAATTTCATCCAGAGGGAAATTAGAAATTCACCTCAAAAGGCTTCGGGCTGGAAGATGGACCAGTTCAAGGCCTCAAACACTATTTATAACAAAGGAGTTGAAACATGGCATTCAGTTACACAAATTCAAAAGGAACCACCTACTACCTGCATTCCACAACCCGCGTACTCAAAAGCGGCAAAGAGCAGACATTGTATTTCTTTGCGAAAGCCGTAAAAGATGAAGGCGCACTGGACGCAGTGCCTGCCGGTTACGTTGTATCCGAAAGTAAGAACGGGCTGCCAGTTCTCAAGAAGGGCTAGCCAATCAAACTCAGCACCAGACTGTGAGTATCCAGTTTGGTGTGTGAAACGGTCAAACTGCTCCGCAGACATGGTTTGCGGAGCTTTTCTTTTATTCATGCGGTTACCCGGTCGTCGATACCCACTAAAAACGTCGATATAACCCACGAATTAACCATTTTCAATAGGAATCTTAACCATTTTATATCCCAAGATCGTCAAATTGCAACTAAAATGTAGGGAATTCGTTTCGTACAGGATAAGCGTCTTGATGGGCAATTACGCACCTGTAAATTATCAGCTATGGAAAAAGGAAGAGGATGATGAATAGGATTGGAACATTATTGGTACCTATTTTTATATTAGCGCTGGTTCTGACAGCCTGCGAGGGTGTTTTCCCGCCCGCTGCAGAAACAGCAGTTCCAACGGCCGCTGCCACCAATACGCCTGTACCAACCCCGGAACCGGTTGAAGAGACTGAAGAGCCGGAAGCGCCGAAAACGGTCTCCTTCGATGAGATACAAAATATCGAATGGCGCTGGACGGCGTTAAGCGAAACCGAACCGGCCGCCCAATCAATCACACCCGATCCAGAAAACTACACCCTGGTACTGTGGGAAGACAACAACTATAACTTTAAAGCCGACTGCAACGCTGGAGGCGGTTCATACACACGCGCTGGGAATTTCATCACACTCGAACCCGGGTTGACCACCCTGGCAGAATGCGGCCCGGATTCGCTATACGACCAGTACCTGGCATTACTGGCGGATGTTGAATCGTTTGGGATGGGTGAAGATGGGCTGGAATTGTACTTGCTGGATGAAGCCGGAACGATTACATTCGAAGCCGGCGATGAGCTGGAAAAACCACCGGTAGACACTGCCTGCAGCGCCGGCATTGACCCGGCCAGCGTCACGGTGGATCCGACCAGCTTTCCGTACGCATACCAGCCGGAATGCGTGCCCGGCAGCGACTATGACGACAGCCAACCCCCGGTAGCGGTTGGCCTGCCGGACCATATCCAGGTCAAATTCACCAATGAAGATGGTGAGACGCAGCCAGACGACCCGGTCATTTATATCATACCGGTAAGCGAATACCTGGAAATATGGGAGGCGGCTGAAGATAAAACCCTCGCAAGCAGCATGGACGAACTAACTGAGCTGCTCGGAGAAAAGCCCGAACCCATACCAACCCCTGGGCTGCCCATCCTACCGTACGAAGAAGTCGCCGGCAGCGCTGATTTAAAGGTGCAAGCCGCTTATCTGGATATCCTTTCGGGGAGCGGGGTGCGTTTCGTCTCACGCTTCGCGAGTGACCCCAACCCGATCACAAATGACAACCCTCCTTTGTTCTATACTTTCCAGGGACTGAGCAGCGATGGACAGTACCTGATCACCTTCTTTTACCCGGTGACGACCCCCTTCTTGCCTGCGGAGGAGGAAGTAAGCGATGAAGAGCAAGAAAGGGCTGATTCCGAATACCCGCTGTATTTTCAGGAGGTGACTGCTGAATTGAACGGACTTGACCCGAATAATTGGGAACCGGACCTGACCAAGCTGGATGGTCTGATCACTTCCCTGCAGTACGGCGTTATTCGGGAAGGCGGTGAAGCGCCTCCATCAGATATTACCTACATCAACTGGCAGTGGGGCCAATTGATCGATAACAACCCCTCCACCTTTGATTTAATCCCCGACCCCCAGAATTACACCATCGTTTTCAATTCCAACGGTACTCTGTCCTACGTAGCGGACTGCAATTCTGGCGAAGGAGAATTCACCACCACCGGCACCCAGATCACGATCGATCTGGGTGCCGCCACCCTGGCAGACTGCGGCACAACCTCCTTCTCGAGCCTATTCACCACCCTGCTGGGAGAAGCAGTTTCCTACTTCGTGCAGGCCAACTCCCTGACGCTTGACCTCGCCGGAGACCAGGGGCGCATGATATTTCTTAGCGGGGGCACCCAGATCGTGCTGCCGACACCCTCCGCAGATACACCAACTGCAACCGCCAAAGATGCCATCAATATTCGCAGCGGCCCCGGCACCGAGTACCTGACTTACGGCGTGGTACCGGAAGGGACGAACTTTGAAGTCACTGGTGTCAGCGAGGACGGCGGCTGGTGGGTGGTAAAGATCCCCCAGGAAATCGCTTTAGATGAGCAGGGCTGGGTGAGCGCCGATTTTGTTGATACGGTTAACACTACTCAAGTTCCCGTGGAATCAACACCTTCACTCGATCTGGTAGAAGTCCCCCGGCCGGTCAGCAGCGCCATGACAGCCACTTTTGTGCAGTCAACCAAGGTGTACAGGGGGCCCGGGACGGAATACGCCAGCTATGGGGTGGTGGCTGTCAGTACACCAGCCGAGGTGGTCGGAATCAGCGAGGATGGGGAATGGTGGGTGATCGCCGTGGCAGAAGAAGTCACTCCGGATAAACAAGCCTGGGTGGATGCCAATTACGTTCAGATCACCAACCGCCGTGAAAAACCGGTCATACCCACTCCGCCGCTGCAGTAGGCTCGCATTAACTTAACCGCAAGACCCCGAGGGCATGATCTCCTCGGGGTCTTTTACGTTTAAGGACCGGCGGTCCTGCATGCTGATTTTGATGTAAATGAAAATCCTGCACCAGATATATTGAGTGCGTTCTCCATGACCGAGGGCTGCGGCTCCTGAGATCGAGTCCTTGAAGAGCTATTAAAGAATTAAATACTATCGAAATCTTTTTGGTGAAAATACCCGCGCTGAAACCAAAGAAGAAAAAGAAATAACAAGCAGGTATAATCTCACTCAATTTCAGCCTATAACAAATGATCAGATTGTATCCCCTTATGGAAAAAGCAAAGAACTCCGGTGCGCTTGAAGTTTTGGAAAATCAGCTTTAGAATGAAAATTAGTTAATTTTACCTTTGACACACCAATTCAACTGGGAAAATCAAAAAATGAACAACAGGAATAGAACTACAAAGATCTTGCCACCAGAACAACGTGAAGAACTGCTCGCAGCATTGAAAGTCCGTTTTGAGAAAAATATGAACCGCCATAAAGGTCTTGAATGGGCAAAAGTAGCAGCAAAGCTGGGAGCGAATACTGAAAAACTTCGGTCACTCGATGAAATGGAAAGAACTGGCGGTGAACCGGATGTTGTTGGTTATGACAAAAAGACGGACGAATACATCTTTTTTGATTGTTCAGCGGAAAGCCCTAAAGGCCGCAGAAGTCTTTGTTACGATCGCGAAGCGTTAGAATCAAGACAAGAACATAAACCTGAAGATAACGCTGTGGGTATGGCAGCTGCCATGGGCATTGAGCTTTTAACGGAAGAACAATATCGTGAGCTGCAGAAACTTGGAGCATTCGATACGAAAACATCAAGCTGGGTGAAAACGCCGGCTGAGATTAGAAAACTCGGCGGCGCCATTTTTGGCGACCGCCGCTACGATACTGTCTTCGTGTATCACAACAGCGCACCTTCTTACTATGGCGCCAGGGGGTTCCGCGGCTCGCTGAGGGTCTGAATTATGCACAGACAGCTAAGCAGGGTGTTCCTCGTTACGCGTTTTAGAAAAGCAGCATCTTTGCAATGGGTCCAGGTATCGGATTGCCGGCAAACCCAAGCCTACCCATAAAGTGCGATGCACCCCGCTAAGGGTCCCGCTCGCGCTGCATCGCGTGTCTTTTACGAGAGCATTATGCGGGATAAGGTGCGTTGCGCTTACTCCTGACTCAAGCCTGCCCACAATGGCAGTAACCCTCCGGAGGTATCTTTACCCCCGCATTTTTGGTGGTTTCAACTGCATTAAACGTCATTCACCCACTCGAATATCAATTTAAACCAGTTCCAAATATGATTATGATAGATATCAAAATATTCGCACACCGCAGTCCAACTGAATCATTCGAAAGGAAATATAATGAGCACGACCGCCAAAATCATGATCGAAGACCCAATTGCCTGGCTGTTGGAAGAAGATAACCCCTCCGCGCGCGCCTTCACCTTACAGAAAATACTGGGGCGTCCGGAAGATGACGCCGAGCTTTTATCGGCAAAGCAAGCCATCATGAAATCCCAGCCAGTCCTGGATATCCTGAAACTGCAGGACAAAGGCGGCTGGTGGGACAATCCCGATTCCGCACTTGCGCCCATGTACGTCAGCAGCGGCTGGCAGCTTAAGTACCTGGCTGAACTCGGCGCAGGTTTGAACGGTGCCATCCGCAAGGGGACCGAATTTGTCATCTCCACAACCCAATCCCCCAAAGGAGACTTCCCCGTCCAGGACAGGATGTACCACAAGTTCAACGACTGCGATTTGATTTGCTACAACGGCATGCTGGCCTGGACACTGCTGCGCCTGGGATACACGCTCAAAGATGAGAGGGTAAAGCGGGCGGTGGATTTCCTTTCAAGGATTATGCTCGAATCCAACCTGAACTGCCATTTCAACGGCGATTTACCCTGCGCATGGGGCGGCGCGCAAGCGCTGCAAGTGCTGTCCGAAGTTCCGGAAGGTGCCCGTTCGCAGGATGTCAACGCGGCAATCAACCAGGCGGTCGAGTTCTACCTATCGCAGGACCTCTCCAAAGCGGAGTACCCCTCCAAACGCGGAGTGCCGAGCAAGCACTGGTGGAAGTTCGGCTTCCCGCGCAACTACCAGAGCGACATCCTGCAGATGCTGGTGATCCTGACTGATCTAGGTTTTATCAACGATTTGCGACTGGACCCGGCGTTAGATTTCCTGGAGATTAAACGCAAAAAACACGGCCTGTGGCGGGTGGACGCCACCATTGAAAAAATGCCTGTCCGGTTGGTGAAGCGTAAAGAACCCAGCAAGTGGATCACATGGCAGGCTTTATATGTGCTCAATGAAGCCGGCAGATACAATCCCCAGTAAGATTCTGATATTCCGATATTGGTCAGGCAAGTGAACCCATCATTATTCCACCCAGTGATATTATCGATAAGGATCAAGCCCTGTTTGGGAAGATATTCGTTTAAGAGATTGTCCCATAAGCTATAGTGCGGGCTTTAGTCCCTGTGGGCTATCCTTAGCCGCAAGATTCAGACGCAGGTAGGGATACCCTCCTTTGGAGGATCAAAACCTGCGCTGCAATTCGTATTCAATTAAATAACAAGGTTTCCTTTTGGGACAGCCCCTGGTTTTGAAGGAGGCGGAATTGGTTGGAAAAATTATGTACATAATTGCATTTGGTCTCGCATTCGGAAAACTTTTTTCAGTTGTATCGTGGATCGTGCGCCCCAAATATTTTGCTTGACAAATCCACCTGCAGTTTGACTGGTTTTCAGGGTATCATTGAGCAATTATTATCTAAAACCTGAAAGGTGACCATGACCCATTATCTAGCGCTGACCTGTGAAGCGCTGGCGCGCAGCATTTATATCGCGGCCGCCAACTCGTCAAACACCATCTCGATCCGGCTTTTCCGCCAGGGTCTGCACAATACGCCCAAAAATTTACGCGCCGTTTTACAGGATGAAATTAATGCGGTTGAAGCGGATAAGTACGACGCCCTTCTGCTGGCTTACGGAATATGCGGAACCTCTACAGTCGGACTGACCAGTGACCACACGCCGCTTGTGATCCCGCGCGCCCACGACTGCATCACCCTGTACCTGGGTTCACACCAGCGCTACCAGGAAGAGTTTAACCGCCACCCGGGCACATACTGGTACAGCGTCGATTATATCGAGCGAAACGATGAGGGTACCAGCGTTGCCTTGGGCGCGGCCGGCATTGAAGAACAGGAAGACCAGTACGAGGAATACGTACGAAAATATGGGGTAGAAAATGCCGACCTGCTGATGGAGACCATGCGCGGCTGGATGCAGCACTATTCCCGGGCTGCTTTTATCGATACGGGTTTGGGGGATAACGAACCATACGAACAGGTCGCCCGTGAAAAAGCCGATAAAGAAGGCTGGATTTTCGAGCGCCTACAGGGAAACCGGCGGTTGATCGAGATGCTTATCAGGGGAGATTGGAACCAGGATGAATTCCTGGTCGTCCCCCCGGGACACACTATCCAGCAGTCGCTCCAGGATGGTCTATTGAAGTCAGTTCCCGCCTGATGATTGAAACCAGGTGCTTCGCGTTTCCAAAGGTGTGTTGCGCGTCACCGGTGTTAGACTGCGCTGCAATGTGATTTGGCTGTGCGGCACTCAGCATGAAAAATCCCGGTTTTTAAACAGCCTGAGGTCAATTATCCCCTAGCGGGTACAATCCCTCCACCATCACTGCATCCCGCAGCGCGATCACATTCTCCGGCGGTACATCCGGCAGCAGGTAGTGGGTCGGCGCCAGGATATATCCCCCGCCTGGTCCTAAAGTCCGCATCGTTTTGACCGCCTCGGCGTGCACTTCCTCCGGCGTCCCAAACGGCAGCACCTTCTGCAGGTCGATGCCCCCGTGGAAAGACAGGCGCTGCCCGAATTCCCGCTTCAATTTATCGTGCTCCATCTCCGCCACATACGGCTGTACTGGATTGAGCACATCCAGTCCCATCTCAATGTAATCCGGTATGAACGGGTACACATCCCCATCCGTATGCGCCATCATCTTGCCATCCGGGTTGTACTTGTGCAGCATTCGTTTTGATTCACGGTACAGGCGTGAAAAGCGCGGCTTGATTATGCCGCGGAACATGGCTGGACTGAACAACGTGCCGCCCTGCTGGCCCATATCATCTCCCGCCAGGCGCAGGATGGTCAGGTACTTTCCGCAGGCTTTCAAACCAACTTTTACCAGGCTTACCGCGATGTCTGTGAGCCTGTCCATCAGTACGCCCACAAATTCGGGATCAAGCGCCATGTCCATAAATAACTGCTCCATGCCGCGCAGCATAAATGCCTGCTCGAATATCGGGTTGTTGAACCGGCCTACCAGCGCGAAACCGGTATTTTCGTACAGGTTGCGCGCCTTATCTTCCAAGCCTTCAACCAGGACCGGATCATACGGATCAGGCCAGGGATAATCCTCCAGGTCATTGAGAGTCGCATTCGCCAGCGGATGACCCGAAAATTCGTAATGTACGCCGGAAGGATTCTCCGCTTTGCGGAATGGGATGCCCCACTCATCGATATAAGTCTGCATACCGTATTCAAATTTTTCGGTATCTCCCCAGCCTCCCAATCCCAGATAGAACAAATCCACGCCGAGTTCCTGTAAAAATTCGGGGGATGGGCGCACGCTCAACCACGGGCTGCCCGGGAGCACTTCCTGTTCCGGGGTAAAACCTAAGTATTTTTCAAGCCGGTTGTATGCCGTGTTGCCAAAGGTGCAGTCGAACGGTACCCGGTCGGGTTCCTGGTGGTTAAGCGCGGTTAAAACCCGCTCTCGGGAGGTCATTTCTGTCATCATTACACCTTTCAACTTTCCAGGGCAGCCAAACGCTCGTATACCCCCGCCTCCACCAGCGCCTTGTAGACCGTCTTGTATATATCGAACTTTTCATCATATACAGCGCTCAATTTCGGGTTTGGTTCGCAGCGCCGCTCAACCCGCACCATGGATTGGGCGCCCTCTTGAGCGTCCCCGTAGATGCCCACACCAACCCCGGCGCAGATAGCCGCGCCCACCAATCCGGCTTCCGGCACAGCCGTAACCGCAGCCGGAACCCCGTATACATCGGCCGCGATCTGGTTCCACAGGTCAGATTTCGCTGCGCCGCCCCAGATGCGCACTTCCTCAATATCCGTTCCCAGGCGCTGCGCGGCTTCCAGCATCCAGCGAATCTCCAGGCAGATGCCTTCCAGCACAGCCCGAGTCAGGGTTTTCTTATCGGTCGCCAGCGTCAATCCCAGGATAGCGCCCCTGGCTTTGGGATACCAGTTTGGCGCGCCGGCGCCCACCATGGAGGGCATTACGATCAGACTGCCCGATCCACCGGTTGCTTGCGAAGCGCCTTCATTAAGTACATCATACGGGTCTATACCAAGTCCGGCGGCGGTCCTTCGCTCTTCATCACACAGAACATCCCGGTACCATTTATACGCCGCTCCGGATGCCAGGCAGATTCCTTCCATCTCCCACGCGCCCGGGATGGCGTGCGGCAGGCAGTTGAGCGCCATGTCCGGATGCCGCAGCGGCTTTTCCAGGTAGATCAACACCCCGCCTCCCGTCCCGATACCCACCGAAACGTAACCCGGCGCAGCCACTCCCATACCTAAACCAGCGCACTGCAGGTCGCCGCCGGCTGTAACCACAGGTGTTCCAGCCGCCAAACCGGTCGCCCGGGCTGCATCAGGGGATACCTGCCCGGCAAGCTGGCATGACGGCGCTAAGGGTGGCATTTTCTCGGCAGGAATTTCCAACAGGTCTAAAAGCTCATCACTCCACACACAATTATCCACGTCCAGCAGACCCATATAGGCTGCATCCGGCAGATCGCAGGGCGCGTTTTCCACACCAAGCTGGGCCAGGTGCACGTTCTGTGTTGAGGCAAATTGGCGCGCAGACTCGAATATATCTGGGGCATGTTCTCGCAGCCAGGCAATCTTTGATACAGCCGCGGTAGGTTCGATCGGCAGGCCGGCAATCCTGTAGTATCTCTCAGCGCCGATCAATTCCTTCATGCGCTCACACTGCTGGATGCTGCGCTTGTCCTGCCAGCCGATAAAATTCGTCAGCGGGCGTCCATCTTTGTCCAGCGGCGCAAATGTAGCCCGCTGGGAAGAGACAGCCACCGCCGCGATGTCCTTCGGATTCATGTTAATCCGCTCGATCAGCTCACGGGATGCCAGGCGCTGCGCTTCCCACATCTCCGGGATGGATTGCTCCACCCACTGCGGACCGGGGTAAGACACGCCGTATTCGCGGTAAGTTGTGCCGATCAGTTCACCATCGGGCGTGAGCGCTCCCGCCTTCACGCCCGATGTACCGATGTCAAACGCGTATAAGTATTCGGGCATTTAGTCTCCTATCACCTGGAATTCTCTAAACCCAAACAAGTGCAGCGCTACTCCAAGATGCACCCACTGGGCGCATATGGTGCGCTGCACGTTGGTGCGTGCATTGCACCTTGGCAGTTCGATACCCAACCAGGTGCTGCGCACCTCCAAGATGCATCGCGCTGGGCGCATGTGGTGCGCTGCACTGGAGATTCACAAATCCTCATACCCCGTATTGGTGATCGTATCCACCATCGCCCAGAAATTCTCCAGCGGTGTGTCAATCTGTACATAATGCGTGGGACCAATAATCAAACCGCCGCCCCGGCCAATTGTGCGCAAACGAAGCAGCACCTCTTCCATCACTTCAGAAGGTGTACCCAGCGGAAGCGTGCGCTGCACGTCCACCGAACCCCAAAAACTCAACCGGTCTCCAAATTCCTGTTTTAATTTCCAAGGATCCATACTGGCCGGCTGGATCGGGTTCAGCACATCCAGGCCGATCTCAATAAAATCCGGAATGACATCGTAAAAATAGCCGTCCGAGTGATAAGCCACCACCACCTGCGGGTTGATGCCCTTCAATTCAGCGATAAAATTCGCCATCAGCGGTTTCAAGAAACGCCGCCAGGTCTGGGGGGAGATCAGCATCGTATGCTGGGTGCCGATATCGTCCCCGATCCAGATCATATCCACACCCATTTCGACCAGTTTTTTTGCGGCTGTCAGGTGGTACTGGTAGGGGATATCCAGGATCTGCTCGGCTAGTCCCGGGTCTCTGACAAAATCCATCATCATCGCTTCCAGACCGCGCAGCCCCCAGGCAGCCTCAAGGACGGTGCACACCACAGCCCCCGCAATCCAATATTCGTCCTTGAATTGATGGATCACTCGCTGAGCAGCGTGGTAAAGTTCGGGCCGGTTGGGATCGGGCGGCCGGTATCTGCCGACAGCGCCATCCTGCGCCAGTGGGTGTTCGATCATCTCGGTGTAATGCCCCCTGCCGAAGCGCGTTTCGTGCGCAATCGATTTCCAGCGTATGCCCCACTCGTCCACATAGGTATCCCCCTCCTGGTAATAAGACAGCGCCCACCCCACGAATGTCAGCAGCATGTCCTCGTCCAGGGCGCGCTCGATCTCATAGCTGGAATCATCCCCGGTCATTTCAATACCGCGACGGGTTAAATCCTCCCGCAGCCTGCCGCGGAATTCCGGAGTGAAACCAGCGAACATCGGGCAGCGGTCCAGCGCCAGGCGCTGGATCGCCTTTTGCACCCGTTCTCGGTGTTTCATGCTGTTTCTCAGCCCAGGATCAATCTAACCCTGCCACCTGTTGGAGCGACAAGCTCAAAGGGCGTTATTTCTGGTCTCTCCTCCAGGGCTGCTTCCAGTATTTGAAGCTGGCCTGTGCCGCATTTAACCCACATACCTTTGCCCGTCAGCGCCAGTACTTCTCCTGGTTTCTCTTCCAGCGCGGGTATTTCATTGGACCGCTCAACCAGGCGCGCTTTCCATACATTCATCTTGTATCCGCCAATGGTAGTCCAGGCGCCGCTGAAGGGTTTGGTGATGCACCTGACCAGGTTGAATATTTCCAGGTTGCTCTTGGTCCAATCGATCTCCGCCATATCCCATGAAAAATTGAAGTTAGATGCGATGGATTCATCCTGTTTAATGCGCGGCGCTGCCCCCGCCTTCACCTGGGGCCAGTATTCTCGAAAGGTAGCCGCGCCGGCTTCCGTTAGCCGGTGGCCGCATGTGAACCCGGTATCATCCGGCCGGATTTCCACCTTTCCCTGCCCGATGATATCCCCGGTATCCACTCCCGGGTCTAACCAGTGCATGGTGATATAGTTATGGTCATCTCCAAACAACATATGCGTGAAATAGGGTGAAAGACCACGGAAGCGCGGTAATCCGGTGGGGTGGATATTGATGCAGCCCTTGGGCGGCAAGGAAAGGATATCCTTCTTGAAAATTTTTGCGTAATAACCGGAAATTATATAATCCGGTTCCAGTTTTCGGATAACATCCACAAATTCAGGCTTATTGAGGTCAGCCGGGTCCGGTTCGTACAGCGGCAGGTAATGTCTGAACGCCTTGGAGCGCACATCATACTCCGGTGGCACATGCCAGCCGCCATCATCCGGCCACGCGACAACTCCGACAATCTCTTCACCAGCCCGCAGCAGCTCGTCAATATAGAGCACGCCCATATAATGTGATGTTATTAAGAATACACGTTCTGCCATAAAAACCTCCTCAAATAATTAACTTACCAGCCCGGCCAACTTGTGCATAGCCCCGGCTGTATCCGGGTAAAGCTCCCGGTAAATTTGATAATACGGTTCATATAATGCTTGAGCTGCCGGGTCCGGCTTGATAACCTTACTGTGGTTCACCCATTCTGCCGCCTGGGTAGTGTCTTTAAATAAACCAATGCCGATTCCAGCCATGAAAGCATCCCCATAAGAGGCGCCGTAGCTCTGGTCAGGTACGTATTGTTCAATCCCGGCGATGTCACTCATGATCTGCATCCAGAGCAGGTTCTTTGTGCCGCCGCCGACCGCCAGGATGCGCTGAGGTGGTACGCCTTCGGCGCGCATGATATCGATATTGTGGCGGGCGCCGTAGCAGATGCCTTCCAGGACTGCCCGGTACATATCCGCCCGGTTGTGGGATAAAGTCAAGCCGATCATGAGCCCGCGCGCCAGCGGATCGTTGATGGGCGTGCGCTCGCCGTAAAAGTAAGGCAAAACCACCAATCCGTTTGACCCGATAGGTGAACCAGCCGCCAATTCAGCCAGAGCTGCATAGGCATTCCTGCCGCCTGCGGATTCGGCCGCCATTTCCTCAGGCGCAAAATTATCCCGGAACCAGCGTGTCAGGCTGCCGCTGGTCGACATGCCTCCCAACACGGCATAGGTTTCCGGTTCGAGGAAAACCGCGCTCCACATTTTCTCCGTCGCGATCAGTTTATTGGTTTTCTGGATCAGAAAGATCGTGCTGCCGTACATTAGCATCAGGTCACCCGTCTGGGAAAGCCCTGTGCTCAAAGCTTCCGCAGCGGCATCCGCAGTACCGGCGATGACCGGCGTTCCTTCGGCAAGCCCTGTCTCCTGAGCAGCCTCGCGGGTCACTCCCCCAGCCACCTCGCAGCTCCACAGCAGGCGCGGCAGCTGATCCATGGACATAAACGACTGCACCACGTCCTTATTCCAGCCGGTTTTATGCACATCAAACAGCGGGGCGTAACCGACGGCAGTGTAGATATCGATGACGTGCTCTCCGGTCAATTTGTACACCAGATACCCGCTGCCGGTCAGGATCATATCGGTTTTTGCCCACACTTCGGGCTCGTTATTCTTGATCCACAACACTTTAGGGCCAGCTGCCTGGGAGGATAGGTGCGCGGCGCAGGAATTAAAAATGACCTGCCGCCCGATTTCATTTTCAAAGTAGTCAATTTCCAACGAAGCGCGCGTGTCCACACCGTACAGAATGCCCGGACGCAGGGCATCACCGGATATATCGATTGGCAGCACGCACGGCGCAATGGCGCTCACACCCACACCTTCAATCATGGCGGGGTCGATACCTGATTCAGACAACATCTGCCGGCTCAGGTGTACGAAATCATGCCACCACACATCCTGAGCATCATGTTCCGCCCAGCCGGGTCTGGGTATGGACATCTCATGACCGATGGCCGCGCTGCTCACCACCTGCCCGTCAATCCTGGTCAGGGTGCCTTTTGATTCAAATGTTCCGATATCTATGCCAATTAAATATCTATTGCCCATCTTCACTCCCCTGGAGAGATTTTTTCTTCCAGACCAGTATATCCCAGGTATTTCCCATACACATCCGTACGCCGGTCCTGGTCAAAATTATCTAACTTTCCCCAGCCCCTGATCCTGCGACCCAATGAAAAATCAACTTCCGCGCACAAGACGGCTGGATTTTCATCATCCGCCGGTCCGTCAGACAGCGGCCACCCGTAAGGACTTGCCAGGATGCTGCTGCCGAATAACCAATGCTCTCCAAAACGACCCACCTGGCTGGCCATGGCCAGGTATACCTGGTTGGTGCCAGCCGTAACCATAGCCGTATAATCCGCCAGGTAATAACCGCGCTTAACGTGCGCTGGCGTGTCGTTCCACACCAGGGCAGCCGGCATGGCGATGATGTCCGCTCCCATCAAACGCAGAATGCGGGGTTGTTCCGGGAACCACAGGTCATAGCAAATAATCAACCCGATCTTCCCGAGCGGCGTCTGCGCGATAACCATCCCCAGGTCGCCAGGGTCGTAGAGCAGTTTTTCTTCGCTCCACAGGTGCAATTTGCGGTACCGGGTGATATAACCATCCGGTCCGCACAATACCACGCAGTTGTAAAGTTTATGCCCTTCCCGCTCCGGCAGTCCAGCGACCAGGAAGCAATTGTATTGGTGCGCTAAACCGATCAGCCTCTGGCAGATGGGCCCATCAGGCACCGGCTCAGACAGCTCCCATACCTGTTGGCGCCCTCCGAAAAAATAACCGCTGGTCCCCATTTCGGGGGTGATTACCAGGCGGCGCTCTGCAGGCGGTAACCCGGCAAGCGCCCCTTCGATCTTTGCCAGGTTATCTTCAACCTGCCCGGGCTCAGCGATCATTTGGACTGCAGCCAGCAGGCCATTGATTGGTTCGATGGGTTCGGGGGGTTGCTTGTTTGACATGCTGGTTTTTGGTTGGTATTACGAATTAGGTTTATATTTCAATTCTTCGGTTGTCAATCTACTTTTTCGCTATCACTTTGAACGATGTGAAGCGTCTAGATTCTTCAGCCTCTTTCCATAAAATCACGGGTAATGATTTTTAACCTTATGATCCGTCGAATGTCTGGAGGGCTCTTTTTCCGGCCTCAGGATGATAATCGCGAGCTTAGCACTATGAACATATCTTAATCCCTGAATTTTAGGGAGTGCCGCGAAGCGCCTCTTTAGAGGAAGAATCAAATCCCATCTTTAAACCAATACAAGTATTACTCAATAACCACCATACTCATAAGCTGTATCGAACATCGCCACGATATTCTCGGGCGGAACCAGGTTCTGGATATTATGCACATTAGCCAACACAAACCCTCCGCCCGGAGCGAAGGCATCGATGCTGCGCTTCACTTCGTCTGAAACCTCCTGCGGCGTTCCAAACGCCAGCGCGCCCTGCGGGTTGCAGGCGCCGCCCCAGAAAACGATATCATCACCAAAGGCCCGCTTCAATTCAAACGGGTCCATGCCGGCTGCAGAAATCTGCACCGGGTTGAGAATATCCACGCCCACATCGATCAGGCTTGGAATCCAGGGACGAGCCGCCCCGCAAATATGGAAAAATATCTTGGCGTCGGTCATCGATTTAACTTTATCGAACAGTTTGCGGTGCAGTATTTTCAGGTGCTTATCGTACCAGCCCTGGCTTATCATCGGGCTGTCCTGCCCGCTCAAATCATCCCAGTACACCCACACATCCAGGATATCTCCCACTTCCTCCAGCATGCGTACCGTGGCATCATAGTAGATATCGAACATCTTTCCCAGCACCATATCGGAGAATTTCGGGTCGGTGGCGATGCCCATCATGAATTCTTCCATCGGCATCACGCGTGCCGGCTGTTCAAAGATGCCGCCCCCGAAAACCGAAAATGAGGTTATCGCCCGACCGGTGGCGCGCGCCTGCAGGCAGTCAGCCCGAAAATTCTTCCAGCGGCCCGCGTTGTTTGGATCGGGCCAATTATCCCAGGCTTGAAACGCCTCAACCGTACCTTCTTTTATGGGAAAAATGCGGTAATCAAAATAATGGCCGCCTTTCGGGCGCACGACAGTCGTCCCCCACTCATCCAGGTAGGTGTCATATTCATCGCCGTACTGGATTTCCAGTTCCCACACGTCGGACTGGCCCATGCTGACCATTTTCACATCCGAATGCAGGCGGTCGTAGACGGCTAAATCAGGACCAACCACCCCGGCCCAGGTTCCGGCTCCCAGATCATCCGGATCAAACGGCTCGAGACCAAGCCCCAGATATTTAATAAGCTCATTGTATGCCTGGTAGCAAATCGTGCTGACGCCAGTACCGCCGAAGTCCAGCGGCACCCGGTCGGGTTCAGTGTGGTTCAGGGCTTGCAGAACTCGCTGTCTGGAATCCATACCTTCAATCCTCCTTATGCTTTCCGCGTTCCTGAGAATGTATGCCTTTGATTACTTACAGGGCTTTATGAGTCTCTTTGTCAAAATAGTAACAAATCTCCGGGGCAATGCTGACCCCGGCTTTATCGCCTTCACTGATCGAAGTATTCACTGCAGCAATGACATCGATCAAATGCCCGTTTGCCTGGATCGTTACCAGCTGGCTGTCGAACTGATACTGTACGCTGTAAACTTCGCCTTGAATCTGCCCTTCGTTTGGAGGGGCTATTTCAACATCTGAAGGACGCAAACCCAGAATCACTTCCTGGTCCGCTTCCAGTTCGCCAATCGCTCCCTCGGTGGTTAACCGGAAACTGTCATCCGCGGCATTAAATTGTTTGCCCTGGTCGATTCTGCCCTCAAAAAACATCATCGGCGGATCACCGAACAGGTTGCCGACTTCCACAGCTGCCGGGCGGTTGTATACATTTTTAGTCTGGTCGAACTGCAGCACTTCCCCTTCGAAAAGCACCACCACCCGGTCTGCCAGCGACAAAGCCTCCAGGTAGTCGTGGGTCACGTAAACGGTGGTCTGCGCCACGCTGCTGCGCATCAACTTCAGCTCACGACGCATAGCATTACGCAGCTTAGCGTCCAGGTGCGATATGGGTTCATCCAGCAGGAATAATTTTGGTTTTCGCACCAATGCCCGCCCCAGTGAGACGCGCTGGCGCTGTCCCTGGCTGAGCTGGCGCGGCAGGCGCTCCAGCAGCATATCAATCCCCAGCATTTTCGATACTCGCTGAATCCGCGTTTCAATTTCGTCCTCCGGTTCTTTATATTTCGGTGAACGCAGCGGAAAAGCCAGGTTGTTATACACTGTATGCTGCGGGTAAAGCGCATACGATTCAAAAACCATCGCCACATTGCGGTCCTGCGGTTTTTGCTCGGTGACATCTTCCCCGTCAATGTAAATCGTGCCTTCTTCCGGAAATTCAACCCCAGAAATACAATTCAGGGTGGTGGTCTTGCCAGCTCCGGAAGGTCCTACAATCACAACAAACTCCCCCTCCTGGCATTCAAACGAAATCCTTTTAAGGGCCTGGACCTCTCCAAAACTTTTACTAACCTGGTCTATGATTAAAGATGCCATAATTAATTCCTAATCCACTATTCGCATGGTCGTCTCGGGATCGAAGAAATGCATATCTTCCAGCGAGAATTTTAAACGGACCGCATCACCTTCATTAAACGGGATATCGGGGTCGGTAACACATTCCATGGTTACATCATTTACAGCCACCTGTGCGATTCCTTCCTTCCCCAGGAATTCGTGCACCAGCAGTTCCCCAGGGATTGTGCCCAGGGTATCCTGTGGATCAGGCGCAGCCAGGACCAGCCGCTGCGGCCGGATACCCACCACGATTTTCCGGTTTTCATATTCCATAAGCGCGTCCAGCGTTTCCGGTTTGATTCCCTGGCGGTCAAATTTAAGGCTGATATTGTTATTACCTGGCCATGTAAACGCCAGCCCTCCATCTACAATCCCCAATTCACAATGGGTAATATTGATGGGCGGTTCTCCAATAAAGCCGGCAACAAACAGGTTAGCCGGACGGTAGTAAAGATCGAGCGCGGTACCAATTTGCTGGATCACCCCCAGGTCCATGACCACGACCCGGTCTGCCAGCGCGACAGCTTCGATCTGGTCGTGGGTGACGTAGATTACCGTCTCGCCTGAAACGACCTGCATGTGCTTGATCTCTGCCCGGGCGCGGTGGCGCACATCCGCATCCACGTGCGAAAGCGGCTCATCCATCAGGAACACAGTTGGGTCGCGCACCAGGGCACGCGCCAGTGAAACTCGCTGCATCTGGCCGCCTGCCAGTCCCATGGTGTGTTTATCCAGGATATCCGTGATGGAAAGGTTCTTTGCCACTTCTGTGACCCGTTTGTGAATTTCATCAGTCGACAACTTCATCACCTGGAGTGGGAATGCGATATTCTCATACACGGTCAAAGGCGGGTAAAGCGCGTAGGTTTCAAAAGCCATCGCCACATTGCGTTCCTGGGGTGACAGGTCGTTCACAACCTTATCTCCGATCATGATCTTACCGCTGGTGATCGTTTCCAACCCGGTGATCATGCGCAGGGTGGTGGTCTTACCGCATCCGGATGGTCCTAACAGTACCAGAAACTCGCCGTCCTCGCAGGTAAAGCTGGCGCCTTTGACTGCGTCTTCCGGGGCGCCGTAATTCTTATGCACATTCTCGAGCACAACTTTTGCCATATGAGAATCCTTTTTGTATATCTAAATTATTTGACCGCGCCGAAAGTCAGACCGCGGATCATATATTTCTGCACCGCAAGCGCCAGGAGGAATAACGGAATGATGGCCACGATAGTTGCAGCTGCCATCAAGCCCCACTGCACTTCGTTTGTGCCCATAAAGCTCAGCAGACCAACCGTGACCGGTTGGGTGCTGTTGCCTCCAAGCATCAAGCCGAACACAAAGTTGTTCCAGCAGAATATAAATGCCAGCACAATCGAGGCTGCCATTCCTGGTGCTGCCAGCGGTAATACCAACTTGGAGAATGATCCCCACCAGGAATAACCATCCGTCTGCGCAGCCTGCTCAACTGCAATCGGTATCTCTTCGAAGTACGAGCGCATCATCCAGATCAACAACGGCAGCGCGATCAACTGGTACACCAGGATCAATCCGATATACGTGTTGTACAGTTTTAACTGCTGGTAAATCACATACAGCGGCAGGATAATTGTAATTTCGGGGACAAATCGAAAGCTCAGATAAGTGAATGCCAGCGGTTCTTTGGCTTTAAACCGGAAACGGGCAATTGCATAAGCGGCGGGTAAACCCAGGACAAGCGCCAGTATTACCGACCCTGTCGAAAGGATCAAGCTGTTCTTAAAATATGACAGGAAGGCGCTCCCAGTAACCAGAGTCTCTGCGCCAGAAACACCGAATAAAGCCTTGTAATTATCCAGCGTAGGTGTAAAAATGAATTTCGGCGGGATTGCAATGATGTCCATCTTGGATTTGAAGGACATCAAAAAAATCCACAACAATGGAAACAGGATATATGCTGCAACGATAAGCATCAACCCATAAATAATAATTTTGTTGCTGATTAAATTTTTCATATTACACCTACCCTACTGAAGCAGTTTCCTGGCGCCATTTACCTGCCAGCCAGAAACTCACGATATAGTTGATCAACCACAGCACCAGAACTTTTGCGATCGCAGAACCAAGAAGGTAAGAACGGAAAACTTCCTTATATGCAAGTATCGGTATGGTTGTGGTGATCTGCATCGGACCACCTCCGGTGGTGGCAAAGATAATGTCGAATAATTTCATCACATCCACAACCCGGAATAACAATACGATCAGAATAAAGGGGCTCAACATCGGCAGCATCAGCTTTCTGAACACGAACCCAAAACTTGCCCCATCCACCTGGGCTGCTTCGAACGGTTCTTTTGGCATGGATTGTAGTCCGCTCAGCAGCACCAGCGCCACGAATGGCGTAGATATCCATACTTCAATAAATATCACTGACGCACGCGCGGACCAGGGGACAGCCAACCACGGGTAAGGACCCAAATTCAACAGGTGGTTGATCGGTCCACCCGGAGAAAGCATCGTCTTCCACATCAACCCGGCAATGACCGGGGCCAGCATTAAAGGCAGCAGCAGCAGCGCCCGCATGATCCCAACGCCTTTTACATCCTGGCTCAGCAGCAGTGCAATCAGGAATCCCAATACAAGTTCAAAGATCAATGCAACAATTGCGAAAAATAATGTATTACCCAACGATTCCCAGAAATTTGGATTCTGAACCATACGGATATAGTTCTGCAGACCGACAAACTTATATGCATTGGGGCTTACGATGCGAATATCTGTGAAGCTGTAATAGACCGCAATACCAAAAGGATACAGAATACCGATCATCGCCAGCGTAGCCGGCAGCGTCATAATGAGCGGCAGCCAATTCCTGCGTTTGCGTTCCGGTGGTGCGGCTGGCGTGCTTTGGGTTACAGACGTAACTGCCATAAATCGCCTCCTGATAAAAAAATTCAGGTGTGGGGCTATAGTCCCCACACCTGGTTAATCAAATTGTTTTATTCAAGCACACCCGAATCCTTCAGGATTTGAGTGTTGGCTTCTGCGACACCATCCATAATCTCCTGCATGGTGCCTTTATCAAAGAAGTAATCATGCAGACCATTGACCCACACATCCTCAACTGCGGAGGCTTCAACCATGGGCGACACCAACCAGGCGGTGTCTTCCTTCTGGACTGCGTCAAAAATCTCGCGGAAGTTGGCGTACTGGCTGGAGAGTTCAACAACTGCTGGATCATTCCAGGCGCTCTCACGCGTCGGCCAGGAACCAGTCTTGGCGAATTCGATCATGTTGTTCTTGTCAGACGCCCACATCATGAACAACCAGGCAGCTTTCGCCCGGTCATCCTTTGCCTGGGCGTTCATGCTGAATCCCCAGGTCCAGACGCTGGAAAGGCGTGTGCCGTCGTCACCGGCTGGCGGTCGTGCAAATGCGATCTTGCCGGCAATCGCGCTGTCTTCAGATTCGTAGGTCGGGATAAAGTCAGCTACATCAAAAACCATCGCATACTGGCCGGTGGTGAAGCCCTGCTGTACATCGAACCACATCATGTTGGGCCATTCTTCTGTACCGGTCTCTTTGATGGTGTCCATATAGAGTTCCTGAAATTCAACCGACTTGGGATCGTTCATCGCCGGGGTCAGGTCGTCATTGAAATCCCTGCCGCCGTAGGAGTACAGTCCGGAATAAAAAGGACCGCTAAGCGTGGTCAGGTCCAGGGCGCCGCGCTGCGCAACCGAATAGAAAGGCTGTCCGTCAATCTCGCCGCCGGTTTGTTCCTGGATCGTGCGGGCTACATCCGCCCATTCCTTCCAGGTGTCCGGGGGTTCGAGTCCCCACTCGTCGAAAAGGTCTTTGCGGTAAGTGAAAATATTGTTGACCGCGTTGATCGGGATCGACCAAAGATCACCTTGACCCAAACCAGCCGGTCCAGGAGTACCGTCCCAGCGGTTGGATTCCATCGCCCAACCGTAGAAATCTTCGTAATCCCAATCCTCTGGGGTTAAGCTTGGGTCTTCCAAGAATTTATCGACCGATTGGATTTGTTCCGCAGCAGCGTAACCCCAGTTGATTGTGGGACCGCTCATGAATACATCGAACTGTCCTGCGCCGCTCGACAGGTCAACCGTCAGCTTAGGCCAGTAATCACTCTCAGCAACAACCAGGTATTCCACATCAATCCCGGTCTGTTCTGTGAACTCGTCAATGTGCTCGCGGATGGCGACCGCCATAGGGGTCTCGGACAGGAAGACTGTGATTTTCTGACCTTCCACTTGGCGCCAATCGAAGCCCATTTCTTCGGGTTCTTCAGCTGCCGGTTCCTCTTCCATCGGTTCTTCTGCAGCTGGTTCTTCTGCGGCCGGTTCCGGGGTCGGCTGCGCACAGGCAGCTAGGACCATGGAAAACACCATGACCAGTGAAAACAAGATATACCAGTTTTTCTTATTCATTTATTTCTCTCCTATTTTTATAGTTAAATCGAATAGCCAGGTTTTACATTGTTTATTTCCGAAGGGTGATTTCTATATTTGCCTCCTTTCATTTTTTATTCCGTATCTTCAGACTCTTTCTCTTTCAGCGACAATAACCTTGATACCATCAAGGGTTAATTGATTAAGCCCCTCCAATGGGGCATCCTCATCAGTAATTAAATAATCTACCATCGACAGCGGGGCGAACACATGCTCGTAAGCGACCCCAAACTTGCTGCTGTCTACCAGGGCAATTACCTGGTTTGCATGCGTGATCAATGCCTGTTTGACTTGAATATCCTGATGGTTGTAATCAGTCAGCCCTTTTTTAAGGTCCATTCCTCCAGCGCTTGCAAAGGCTTTATCGATGCGGAATTCCTTGAAGGAACGTTGGGCAAATGGTCCTACCAGGGAGAATTCCTCAAATCTCAGTTCTCCGCCGCTGATCACCAGGCGGATATTCGGGGCATCTTTTAGAACCTCAGCCACCAGCAGGTTGGCAGTCAGCACAGTCAGGTTGCGGATACCAACCATCGCTTTTGCCAACTCCAAAGTCGTTGTTCCGATATCCAATGCAATACTGTCACCATCATGGATATACTCTGCCGCCCGCTGGCCGATGATCCTTTTCTGTTGGATGTTTTCCGTGGACCGGATCAAGTAAGGAAGTTCATTGATGCGATCGCGGCGAGCTAATGCCCCGCCGTGAACGCGTTCCAACATCCCCTTATCAGATAATGCCCGCAGATCGCGCCGGATCGTCATATCTGAAACGCGGAGCAGGTGACACAGTTCAGTCACGGAGACTGAATTGCGGGTCTCGACTTCTTCAAGAATGCGTTGGCGTCGTTCTGCTGTTAGCACAGAATTTTCTAAACTCGGAGAAGATGTGTATGATTGTGATTGAATTAAAGGTGGTTTGCGTTTGTTAGCTAAATTTCAAACAATAACGAACATTATAGAACGTATACCTGAGTTTGTCCATAGCTGGGATCGGATATATGACAGAAAACATCCCCCTTAGTGACTTTTATCCGCATTAAAACATTGCGAACCCTGGGTGCTTTTTCCAGGGTAACGCAATCTCTACGTTTTGTAAGAAGCGCTTCCCCCTGCTGATTATTTCTCCTCCATTCAGTTTAAAACCCTGCTAGGAAAGCCTCTCAACTGCCCTGGCAGCATGCGACCTGACAACCTGGAATCCATCATCCTGGGCAACCGCCTTCAATGTTGGAATAGCTGCTCGATCATCGATAAACTCCAGCGCTTGAATGATCGCGCAGCGCACCATCCAGAATGGATCCTGAGGCAGCGCATCCAATAACCCGGGCAAGGCTTCAGGCTTGCGCATGTACCCTAATTTCAGGGCAGCATTCTTCCGGTCTCCCCAGTTGTTTTCAGGTGACAGTTCGCCCAGTAAACTGGTGATTTCGGGATCCGCTTGAACCTCAACTGGCAGCGGTAAAAACGTTTTAACTTTCATCCCGTCCATAATTTCGTAGCTTTGAGTGGTATTTGCTTGATACATCTGAATTCTCCTTTGATCTATATCCATTTCTGCATCCTCTTGAGTATGCATTCACTATAGACCATCCTAAAGGAAAAGTCATCCGCCTTCTGGGAGGTAAGAAGTAGGTATTGGTGTTTCGGATATAATGTGCGTGTCGATGTTCGTTTATATATTTATTGAAAGATAAACAATGGACATGTCTGAAGTACATGGTGGGGAAACCTATGCTGACGACCTTACCTGGCGTGAGCAGGAAGTATTGATTCTGCTGGCAGAACACCTGTCCAACCGGGAGATTGCCGAGCGCCTGCACCTTGCCGAGAGCACGGTCAAGGATTACGTGAGTAAGATCCTTGGTAAACTGTATGTAAAAAACCGGCGTGAGGCTGTTAAGCGCGCAAGAGCTCTTGGTTTGCTTGAATATGACAGAGGGATAACACCAAAACCTAAGGTCAATTTACCGCCCGAACGGACCCCGTTCGTCGGGCGTCTGGCAGAGCTGCAAACGATCAACGTGCAGCTGCATGAAACTCGCTTGCTTACCCTGACAGGACCCGGAGGTATTGGCAAGACGCGCCTGGCATTGAAAGCTGCCCAGGCTGCAGCCGGTGATTTCGAAGATGGGGTCTTCTTTGTCTCATTGGCGCCCATCTCCTCCGCTGATCACCTCGTCCAGACGATCGCCGAAGCGCTGAAATTTCCTTTAGTAACCCACGAGGACCCCCTGGTCCAGCTTCTCCGGTATCTTCGCCGGCGGCGGGTTCTGCTTGTGATGGACAACTTTGAGCATCTGCTAGAGGGTGCAGGAATTATCAGCGAAATTTTACAAGCGGCCCCTGATGTAAAAATTTTATCCACATCACGCGAAAAACTGAATTTACTGAGCGAGACGGTCCTCAATATTGGCGGGATGCAGGTGCCTCATCCGGAGGATACGCTGGACCTATCCGGTTTTGACGCCATCAGCTTGTTTTTACAGAGCGCCCGCAAAGTTCGCCCGGGATTTGACCCGTCCGCAGATGAGTTATCCCAGGTGACGGATATCTGTCAAATTGTGCAGGGGATGCCGTTGGGGATAGAACTGGCGGCAGCCTGGCTGCATATTCTGAATGTGGATGAAATTGCGGGTGAGCTTGAGATGGGTCTAGATATCCTGGCGAGCGATATGCGCGATGCGCCAGAGCGCCACCGCAGCATCCGCTCTGTATTCGACCACTCATGGGCACTGCTCCAACCGGCCGAGCAGGAAATCTTCAAAATCCTGTCCATCTTCCGAGGCGGCTTTACGCGCCATGCCGCCAAGCGAGTCTCCGGGGCTTCACTGATTCAGCTGACAGCCCTGGTCAATAAATCTTTCCTGAGCCACGATCCGGTGTCCGGGCGTTTGGAAGTACACGAACTGCTTCGCCAGTATGCGCAGGAGCGGCTTGAGAAAACACCACTGGACTGTATTTCTGCTCAAGAATCTCATGCTGCCTACTACGCGCAGTTCATGCAGGAAAGGTGGGATCTTCTAAAAGGTAAACAACAGATGGAAGCCTTGGTCGAGATCGAAGCGGATATTGAGAACGTACGCACCGCCTGGCGGTTCTATCTCGATAAAAAAAATGCGGGGAAGATTTGGCAGTTCATATATGCCTTATTCCTAATTTGCTGGTATCGTGGATGGAATCTGGTGGGGACAGAACTTTTTTCTGAAGCAGTACGAGCCTTGGACGGGGAACAGGATGACGATTCGCAGGTTGTGAAGGCTCTGGTTGGGGCATTCCAGGCTTATTTTATGACCTGGCTGGGATTAGCCGAGCATGGTTATGAAATGGCCAAAGAAAGTGTGCAGATTTTATCTAACCATAAACAATATGAAGCATTGGTGTTCGCATATGACAGTTTGGTATTAAACGCTTATTTCCTCGGCCGCTATACCGAATGGATTCATGTCATTAATAAAATGATCGAGCTTGCCTATAAAATAGGTGATAAATGGTTGGTCGTTTTCGGATTATACGCGGCGAGTCTGTATGAAATACTTCTGGAGCACTACGATGAAGCCCGCAAGCG
>Ga0180437_10002023_pt1 | contig 33575 bp, 29 predicted proteins | sample SS_ome_4_FD_132410 | JGI IMG/M metagenome (GOLD analysis project Ga0180437, IMG submission 132410) | Hypersaline lake sediment archaeal communities from the Salton Sea, California, USA - SS_3_D_1 metaG | ecosystem: Environmental > Aquatic > Non-marine Saline and Alkaline > Hypersaline >... | reverse complement strand
GACCAGTATGGTTAAAAAAGGAAGATAGGAATCGAAGACTGATCTGTATTTTCGGGGATGGTCGTAGTAGTCCTGAAGTTCAAATGACCTGTTCGGTTCAAGCGGTTCGACCAAGTGTTCTTCTTTAAAAACAACTTTATAGAGCTTGCTGGACGTATAATTCTTTTCTTCAAAGAGGGATGCGGTATTTTCCGGATGGATCTCTTCAAAAGGCAGAAAATCGAAAATTTCCTGCGCCCCCTGAGAGACATGCCCATATCCCAAAAAGCCACAAACAAGAGGGACTAAGGATGCAGGGAGGCCTTCTTCATGGATTTTCCATCCGACTCTCTCAATCTCCTCTTTTGCCTCAACCAGACTTTCATAATGGAACGCCTGCTTAATCGTGGCGAATGGATTTTCCTTCTTCTCATGACTCAATCTCTGCCCAAGCGCCCACAGCGTGTCGATCATGCCGGCCTGACCCGCTTGTTCGCCAAAAAACAGCAATCTCTGGCCCTTTTCGTTGACTATCCTTTCATAATCGATCAAAGTGCAGCCCAGCTCTATCATCTTCTTAAGCATAGGCATGTTGTAAGGCTGTCCCTTTATGGTATGAGAGAAAAAAACATACACCTTATCCTTTTTGAAAAAATGGAGAGGAATTTCTTTGACAGCCAAAATGATCGAGCAGGGAGAGAGGTCTTCTTCTATCCTGGCTCCTTCTTGCTGATAATCCCCGTCTGGAAAAACCCGAATTGTGGACGGCTGAAGCCGTATATCTATGGGATTATTCCGAAGTATTTCTCTCACATGTGTAGGAATCAACGGGGCTCTTCTTTCCCATGGGTTTTTATCTTCTCTTCGAATTCCAATAAGCGTTTTCATAAGTGGCATGACCGGCTGAGTTTAAAAATTATTGCACAAATATCTGGCCCGGTCAATAAAATATGGGGACGTTCCCCAAGGTACCACCTCTCCTTTTTTTTATTGGGAGGCGATCACTGCATGGCACAAAAAACGCATAAATGGAAGAGAACCATGAAATGTTTCCTCTTTGATTTCTCTATGAGCTTATGAGGCTGGATATGAGAGGTGTCCCCTTGGGGAACGTCCCCTTTATGTTTATGTACCTGGGTCATTCCCGAGTCGAGGTTGCCGTAGACTCTGTTGCGAAGAGCGTAGCGAATGTGGCAATCTCATGTTGGTCGCGCAGGATGATGAGTTCACCACGCTCTCTTCGATTGCTCGTGATGACGTGGTCGTCCACCGCTCTTGCGCTGTAACAAAGTAGATTCGGTAATATCGGCTCGCCCGAAGGGGAAAAGATGCCGACATAAGATTATCTGTTATCCTTCAAGGTGTCTTGAAAAAGGTGTCGGCAGATTGTATGAATAATCCAGATGTATTGACTCTGGGGATAGTAATCTTTAATAATAGGGAATCATGATTCGATTCTATAACACGCTGAGCGCGAAATTAGAGCCATTTCATCCGATAACTAAGGGAGAAGTCAAGCTCTACACCTGCGGACCGACTGTCTATGACCATTCCCATATCGGCAATTTCCGGGCGTATGTCTTTGAGGACCTGCTCAAGAGATTCCTGGTGTTCATGGGCTACACAGTCACTCATGTGATGAACATTACGGATGTGGATGACAAGACAATAAAGGGGGCCAGCGCAGAAGGAGTATCTCTCCAGGAATACACGAAAAAATTTACAGATTCTTTCTTCGAAGATATCGACACACTGCGCATTTCCAGAGCCGATTATTATCCACGAGCCACCGAACACATCACGGAAATGGCTGAAATGATAAAAGGATTGCTCGAAAAAGGATATGCCTACGAGAGGGATGGTTCAATCTATTTCAGCATAGCCAAGTTTCCGGACTACGGACGCCTCTCAAAGGTCAATCTCGAAGAACTCAAACCCGGGGAAAGAGTTGAATCGGATGAGTACGAGAAGGAGAGCGTTAATGATTTTGCCCTGTGGAAACACACAAAAGAAGGCGAGCCATTCTGGGAGACCATAGTCGGCCCGGGCCGGCCGGGCTGGCACATCGAGTGTTCGGCGATGAGCTCTAAGTATTTGGGAGAAACCTTTGACATTCACTGTGGAGGAACGGACAATATATTTCCTCATCATGAGAATGAGATTGCCCAATCCGAAGCCTACTTCGGGAAAAAGTTCGTCAATTACTGGCTCCACTGCCGCCATCTTATCGTTGAGGGAGAAAAGATGTCAAAATCAAAGGGGAATTTCTTCACGATGAGGGACCTGCTCGATAAGAATGTCGACCCGTCTGCACTCCGGTTTCTCCTGATATCTACCCATTACCGTAAGATGCTCAACTTCACTTTCAAAGCTCTTGAGCAGGCAAACGCGTCTCTCCAAAGGATAAGAGATTTCCTTTATGAGCTTAAAAATCATCCCTTCAAAGAGGGAGAGAATAAGGATGTCTCAAAAATCATCGAAAAAGCTCAGAAAAATTTCGCAGATGGCCTGAGTGATGACCTCAACATATCTGTGGCTTTGAGAGCTCTCTTTGATCTCATCAGAAAAGGCAATACTCTGATTGCCAAAGAGAAAATTTATAGCCAGGATGCCGAAAAGCTGCGGAAATTCATCTGTTCTCTCGACACTGTCCTGGCTGTTCTCCCGGAAGAAACAGACGAACTCCTGCCTGAGGATATCATGAAAAAAGTCGAGGAAAGAGAGAAAGCCCGCAAGGAAAAAAATTATGAATTGGCGGACAGGATCCGCGATGAACTGCTTGAGCAAGGAATCGTTCTTGAGGACACAAAAAAAGGAGTCCGGTGGAAAAGAGTTAAAGGAACGCACTAAGGATAAATTGGAATCAGATTCATGTTTCCGCAAGTCAGAGTCATCAGCGGAGAAAGTTATTTTTAAAAAGAAGCGGATTATCCGACCCAAAGAGAAGAAACCAGGAGTGGAAGGAATTCAACTCACACCTCATTCCCTCGGAAAGTCGGGCGAAAAAGCGGCTCTTCGCTACTTAAAAAACAAAAAATACAAGATCGTCACAGAAAACTTCCGCTTATTCAGAGGCGAAATCGATATAATCGCCTATGACAAGCGCACGCTCGTCTTTGTTGAAGTCAAAACGAGGAAGAGCATAGATTTCGGTCTACCTGAAGAATCTGTCACATTATCCAAGCAAGAGCAGATTAGAAAGATCGCTCAGGGTTTTTTAACAAAGAATAATCTTCACGAAACAGAGTGTCGTTTCGATGTCATCTCGCTAACCTTTGACGAAGGCAAAGGATTTTCTATTCGTCATATCAAAAACGCATTTTAACAGGAGGTATCCATGTCTATTCAAAAAAAATGTAAACTTCCAGCCGTTATAATCTCGTTTATTTTTGCTGCATCCCTCTTTGTCTCTTCAGGATTCAGCCAAACCATTCCCAAGCCTGAAGAAGTCCTTGGATTCAAGGTCGGAGCGGATTATCATCTGGCCACTTATACGCAGGCAATTGAATATCTCAAGACACTCGCCGAGAGTTCAGAACGAATCAAGTTATTCGACGAAGGAAAAACATCCATGGGACAGACTATGACTTATGCGGTTATCTCCTCAAAGGAAAATATGAACAACCTGGATAAATTCAAACAGACAATCCGGAGGCTCTCCCTTGCCAAGGGCCTCTCTGACTCAGCGGCCCGAAAGCTGGCTCAGGAAGGCAAGGCCATCGTTTATATCGATGGCGGGCTCCATGCCTCCGAATGCGCTCCTGCCCAGCACAACATTCAGCTCGCCTATGACCTTGTCGCCGCAGAAGATCCCAAAACGCTCAGAATCCTCAAAGATGTCATCCTCGTCCTTGTTTTTGCCAATCCTGATGGTATGAATCTCCTGGCAGAATGGTACCATCCCAACGTAGGCACTCCTTATGAGGTCTCCCGCATGCCCTGGCTGTACCACATATACGCCGGACACGACAATAACCGTGATTCCTATGTCGCCAATCTGGTGGAGACACAAATCCTGACTAAGCTGGTCAATAAAGAATGGTATCCTGTGATTCTCTACAACCACCACCAGACCGCCCCCTTCCCGGCCAGGATCTGGACTCCTCCCAATTCTGAACCGACCAATCCCAACGTTCATCCCCTGGTCGTCCGCGGACAGAATCTGGTCGGCTCTGCCATGGGCGCTGCCTTTGATGAGGAGGGAAAAGAAGGAGCCATCTCCAGGCTTATTTTCGACACATGGTATCCGGGTTATGTGACCCAGGTCGTGGATTCTCATAATATCATATCTATCCTCACAGAAACCGCCCTTTACCGCTATGCCACGCCCTATTTCTACACTATCCGGGACTTCCCTGAGCAGTACAGGGATCTGACCATGGCAGCCTTCTACCCGAATCCCTGGAAGGGAGGCTGGTGGCGGCTCAAGGATGCAGTGGATTACTGTTTGACAGCCTCTAAGGCAGTCCTCGATGTGGCATCCAAATACAAAGAAGAGTTTCTCTATAACAAATACAGGATGGGGAAGGATGTGATCGGCCGGTTCAGCAAAGAGCCCCCTTACGCCTGGATCATCCCTGAAAAGCAGCACGACCCCGGGACTGCATCTCTTCTTCTCAACCGCATGATTCTTCTCGGAATAGATGTCTATAAAAGCGATGAATCATTCTCTTGCGATGGGATCAAATATCCGGCCGGAACCCACATTATTCCGATGACTCAGCCTTTTGCCCTGTTCATTAAAAACGTGTTCGAGGAGCAGGATTACCCTGACCTCAGAAAGTATCCTGACCTATGGCAGGGTCTTATCCGGCCCATCCAGTTCGAAGGCGCTCCGTTTGAATCATACGACATGATGGGTTGGACTCTCCCCTACCAGTTCGGAATGAAAGTTTACGCGGCCAATTCTCCTCTGGAAACTCAGATGACTCGGTTGAACAAGGTCAAGCTTCAATCCGGCAGTATTGCTGGCAAGCCCGGCCATTCCTATCTCATACGCACCGAAGAAAACGCCGCGTTCACAGCCATGAATAGAATTATGAAACAAGGAGGAAAGATTCTCAGGGCCAAGGAGTCGTTTTCGATCCAGGGCAGCCGCTTTTCTACGGGAACGATCATCGTCCCAGCCGCGAGTGTCAAGAGAACTTTGATCGATGAGCTGGCCAAAGAACTCGACCTCGAAATCACTGCTGTTTCTCAGGCCCCCAAAGCGAAAACGGCCAGTGTCAAACCGGTGCGTCTGGGGATGTATAAATCCTGGGTTTCCAGCGCCGATGAAGGCTGGACACGCCTAATCCTGGATAATCATCAATTCTCATACTCCAGCATCCACGATGCGGATATCCGAGCCGGAAACCTCACTGCGAACTATGATGTGATCATCATGCCCCACAGCCGCAGGCCTGAATCTGTAGTGAATGGGCACAGCAAAGGAACCATGCCTCCAAAGTACGTGGGAGGAATCACAGCCAACGGAGTCCGGAACCTGAAATTGTTTGTCGAGAACGGAGGCACTCTTATCTTCATGAATGGTTCCTGTAACTTTGCGATAGAATACTTCGATATTCCTGTTCGGAACGTTTTAAGCGGGATCAAAAGAGGAGAATTCATCTGCGACGGATCCATCCTCCGTATGGAATTTGATGCCAGTCATCCTCTGGCTTACGGCATGCCCAAAGAGGCGGGAGCTGTATTTGATAGCGGCTGTGCCTTTACCATTACGCCTTCCTTCGATTCAAAGGAACAGCCTCTGAGCGCGGCCAAGTATCCTGACGAGAATCCTCTGATGAGCGGCTGGATTCATGGAGATAGGGTCCTCCGCCAGAAATCCACGGTGCTGGATGTCCCTCACGGAAAAGGAAAGATAATTCTTCTCGGTTTCCCGCTTCACTACCGGGGTCAGCCTCATGGAACATTCAAAATCCTCTTCAATTCCATTTTCTATGCGGGCATGGAATAAAAGAAACGAAAGAGCGAAAGAAACAGGAACAGGTATCCGGATTCTATCGCTTATTTCAGTTAAGGAATTTTAACAGCTAAATCAGAACGAATAGCTCAAACCGAATATAAGATTCCTCCCCGGTTCTTCCACTGCGTCGGGGTCGGGCCTGGCCATAAAAGCGCGGTCCATAAGATTAGAGAGAAGAAGATAAAAACGGAAAGACTTGTTGTAATAATAACTGGCCTTAAGATTGACAACTTCGTAGCCCGGAAGACCGAATAGCATCTCATCCGGACCCATATCCTCCTTTTTCAACTGGATCGTCGCGTTCATTTCAGTGGTGAAACGCCCAAACCAGACACGCGTTCCCAGAAACAGCCGCGAGGGGGGGATGTCATTGAGAGGCTCTCCTGTGACCGTGCTCGTTCCTATAAACGAATACAAATTTCCGAAAATCTTCCATTTGGGGATAGGATAATATTCCACTTCCAGTTCCCAGCCACTGAGCCGTCCTTCTTCTATATTTCCATAGGTGCGGATTCTCTCCACTGGATCTATCATATATCGTTCGATCAGGTCATCAATTTCATAGTAAAACAAATAAAAGCCTGTAAAAAGACGCTTAAAGATGAACTTCACTCCTCCATCCAGGTTAAAACTGGTCTCAGGCCTGAGGTCGGGCTGAGCGATAATCATGCCCCTGCCTGTGATTCCGGAATAGAATAATTCGTTCAAGCTCGGAGCTCTGTAAGCCTTGGCAATATTGGCGAATAACACAATCTCTTCTGTCAGCTTGAATGATCCTCCCAAAAAACCTGTCCATGCCGTGTACTCACTATCCGCTGAGGGAGGCGTATCTCCTGGCAAAGCTTTCAGCCGGATGTTGTCCCAACGGATTCCTCCGATCAAATCAAGTTTATTGATACCGGAATAATCTGCAGAGAGAAAAACCCCCAGGTCCATTCTTTCCCCTTGAGAAAAGGGCTTCTGCTCCAGTTCATTGGTTACATTTCCTGAAGCATCAAATTCGGAGTCTTTAGTGGTCGACTCAACTGCAGACCGGCCGTAAAGATCCAATCCGCCAGACAGCCGAAAATGCTCTCCAATTTTTTTTCTATAAGAAAGAGTGACTCCGAAATTCAGGCTTTGAATCTTGCTGTAGGATTCTTCTGTTTTAACTGCTGTTGTCTCGTCATACGTCTCCTTGATTGTCTCGAGAAAATTGGGATTAAGGTAAGCTTGAAATGCCAGCTCCCCTTCCCTTCCCAGTCCTTTCTTATTCCAGTGAATCTGGAAATAATTCTGGTTTTCTTTGGGATACCATGTTGGCTGTGTCAAACTCAGCTGATTGGCTTTTCCGATGTCATGTCCTCTCGAACCGAAAAAACTAAAAAAGACTTCCCTTTTATCAGTCACATAAGAAATTTTACCGATCAGAGTTCCCTGAGTGAACTGGGACTGAAGAATCTCTCCTGATGGAGAAGAATAATTCTCCGCATCATTCGCCTGAAAGGACAGGTAAAATCCCGTGTTCTTCCGGCTCCCCTCAAGCGTAACACCTCCGCCCTTCTCCTGGTTAATGGTTCCGTATTTCCCGCTTATTATTCCGCTGAAACCATCCTGCAGGGACGGCTTTTTGGTGAGGATATGAATAACTCCGCCTATGGCATCGGAGCCGTACAAAACCGAAGAAGGACTGCGCAAAACCTCGATTCTTTCAATATCTTTAGGGTCAATAAAAGAGGCATTCGGCCCAGTGCGTCTATCACTCGTTACCCGGGCATTGTCAATTAAAATCAACACTCTCCGTCTGGCTAAACCTCGAATGTTGGGAACCAGGGAAAAACCTCCTGCCCCCATGCTGGAGACTCCGGGCATGGACGAGATTCCTTCTGTGATGTTCGGAGCCATCTCTTCTTCTAAATCTTCATGAAGGACAACCGTTTCAGCGGCCGGTACGCTTGCAGAAGACTCAGGATGTCTCATGGCCGTTACCACCACCTCTTCTCTCTGAATAATGTAAGGAACAAGTGTGATGACTATCCGTCTCTGAAGGTTTCTTTCCGTGAGAATGACTTCTTGCTCGACGTAGTCGGGGTGATTGATTTCGAGGCGTATTCTCGTATCATCCGGAACGACGAGAGTGAAGAGGCCTTCCGCGTCTGTTATAGATTTGGCACCACTCGAACGATGAAGGACCTCCGCCTTAAGGACTGGGCTCCCCCCCAGATTCAGAACTTTTCCCTTTATCTCAGTTGCAAAAGCCTGAACGTTTGAGAGTAAAAAAACTAGGATTAAATATATAAATTTTTGCATCGAGTATGAATTATATTAAAAATCATGAAATAATATGATAAATGTTCTTAATGGATAATGCAAATTTTATCTTCATTTTTCTTGAGTACAGCTCGTAAAAAATATCCGGAATCAGGCATTGAAAGTCAGCAGAAAGAGATCAGGCCTCATCATGTTGGCTTGATATGTCTTGAACCCAATCGTCCAGGTATAAGCAATGACAAGGGGGGTGTCTGAGAGAAATCATACCGACTGTAAATGCGCTTTTTTAGCCAGCTTCACGGTCGAGCGGTCACTCGATCTCTCCAAAAGATTTCTAATACTCTCCTTAAGGAGCGGATGCACTGTCTCTGGAGATATCTCAGCAAAAGGGACAAGCACGAAATTTCTTTTATCAAAACTCGGATGAGGAACACTCAATTCTTCGGTCTGGATAATTTTATCCCCAGCCAAAAGAATATCAATATCAATAACTCGAGGCCTTTTTTGAATGAGAGTGTTTCTTCCCATAAATTTTTCGATTCTTTTAATCAGATCCAGTAAACCCGAAGGGGCAATCCCCGTTTCGATCTCAATCACCTGATTAAAAAACCAAGGCTGGGGGGAATCAAGATCCACCGGTTGCGTCTCATAAACGGAAGAGAAGTGAATGATCCTGATCCCTTCTTTTCTCAGTAAAGAATGGGTGCGCTCGAGGTTTGCTTCTCTGTCTCCAAGATTGCTGCCCAAACACAAGAAATATCTCATGGGTTACTATCCAAGGAAATAATTATCATATCATCATAACCATCCTGTTTCAAAATTTCGCTCGATTTTTTCTGATAATTTTGTCATCATTACAATAAATTATTCACGAGTCGAGGTTGCTGTAGACTCTGTTGCGAAGAGCATAGCGAATGTGGCAATTTTATTTTAAGCAAAAGGTTGAGATTGCCACACTCCCTTCGGTCGCTCGCAATGACAACGCTATACCTGAAGTTGCCGCGCACAAACAGGTCGCTCGTGATGACGTGGTCGTCCACCGCACTTGTGCTGTAACGAAGTAGATGCGGTAAAATCGGCTCGCCCGAAGGGTAAAAGATGCCGACATATGATGATTAATTATACTTAAAATTATTTGTGTTAAGGAAGTCGGCAAATTTTATGAATAATTCAGGTTTATGAGCGATGCAAAAAGTTGAGAAATGGCGTGTCGAAGAGCTTGCTCTTGTGCTTAACGAACTCGCAGTTCTGTTAAGAGCCGGAGAGAACAGTGAATGGGCCAGCGTTATCTCCCACTATCATGATGAATCGAAAAAAATAGTGGCCAAAAAAGAATTTGACTCAGATTCGTTGAAGAAACTCGTAACAAACATTATGAATTGTTTTGATAAAAACAGTTCTTTTACAAATATCGCTCTCAAGCATGTGAATCCTAGGGAAGAGCAAAAATTGAACCAGGCCCTCTATCTCACTCGAGCCCGTCTCCTCACAGTCATAAGAGACATGGAAGAACGCATAATCGAGCACATCCATTGAAAAAGAAATGAAAGAACTGGTTTAAATCTCAAACAGCCCGAATTTCTTCAGCACTCTTAAAACCGCGAATGTTACCCAAAGATGATCTTCCAGAGTTGTCTTTTTATTCCCTGCCTCCCAATATCCTTGTTTGGCCTGCTTACTGAGCAGCCAATCGAGGGCATCCTGAATTTTTTCGTGATCTGCTGGAAAGCCGATTGTGGACAGAGAATCAAGGCTGCTGAGGATATCGGTTGCCCAAAAAGGATAAGTGATCTCTTCCCAATATGAAGGCAGCCATCTGTCATCATATTTGTCTTCCTTGAAAAACCGGCTCAATAAAAGTTCACCGGCTTTCAAGGCCTCTTTACTCTTTCTCCAGGTCGGAGAGGCCGCAAGGGCACGAAGCACCATACCGGTCACAAGATGGGAAAAAGGCTGCGATTTATCCGGTTTGATGGGCTCAAGCTTTGACTGAGCCTCAAAATTATAACGGCTCTTGAGTTCTTCTTGGTTAATAGTCCGATAAGGAATCACCCATCCTCCGTCATTCTGTCTGTTTTTAATGATCCATCTGAATCCCTTTTGAGTTCTTTCGTCTTTATCCAATCCGAACAGGCATAATACTTCAAGAGTCAAAGCATGGTATGTTGGAGCAAATTCATTCAAGTAGGCTCCCCGAAAATCGCCTGCTTTAGTCTGAGTGGAGAACATGAATTTGACAGCCTTCTTTAATTCCTCATCTTCATAAGAACATCCGTAGTTGTGCAACTTGAGCACGTTCCGCAGCGTCTCCACTATAAAGTAAGTTTTCTCCCAGCGCGGATCGCCTTCGTATTTCCTCCTGCACCATCCTCCATTGGACCTTTGGCTCTTTGCAATCCTGATGCGGGCAGCAAATTTCTGCAGGTTTTTGTGTTCCCTGTCCACAGGAACTTCGAGTATGTCTTTTTTCAGCCAGTAAAGAATAGGCAGGTTCCCTCTGGCCAGGAGAAACTCGATCGCTTTGTTTGTGTTTGCCCGCATCGCTCAGTCTAACGGAATCATACTAGGTGGCCTTTTCCGGATTAAGAATAGTACACAAAAATTCGAAGGGCTCAGAGAAGGGATTTTTAAACTGATGTGTCTCGTTTTTCTCGACAAGAAGACTTTGCCCCTGTGAGACCACAACTTCTTCACCCGACTCCCGAACGACAATCCCTTTGCCTCTTTCAATTTTCACAATATGCTCGTGATCATGGCTGTGAAAGGGAGTGCGGCCTTCAGGAAGAACCTTGAAATGCCTCATGATAATATTGTGAGAGCCATCCTCAGGGCCGATGAGAATTTTTCGCAGAACATTTACGGCCTCTTCCTCTTCGACCGGCACCTCCGGTACGTCCGTATTTTTCTTTATGATCATTTTTCACTCCTTGATTTCAATCCATCCTGTAGAGGACCATCCCGGCTTGTTTTCCACTGTGCTCCCCATTTTCCACCACCAGTTTTCCGTTAACGATTACGTAATGGAGACCCTGGTTGTATTGATGCGGTGCGGAAAATGTCGCCTTATCCTCAAATCGATTTTTATCGAAGATGGTTATATCTGCATAAAATCCCTCTCGAATCATTCCTCTCTGCTTCAGCCTGAAAGTCTGAGCCGGGAGAGAAGTCATTTTTCGGATAGCTTCTTCCAGAGAGATAACTCCTCGTTTTCTCACGTAATGGGAAATCACTCTGGGGAAAGTGCCATAGTTTCTCGGATGGGGGACGCCACGTCCTTTCACCTGGATACTCCCATCAGAACCGTGCATGGTGTAGGGAAGGCGCATTAAATCCTCAACATCCTTCTCATTCATCTGAAAAAATACCCCTGATGCTCCGCCGTTCTTCTGGATTTCGATGATTAAATCGGCGGTGTTTTCAATGGTGGGATCTTTTCCCTGTGAAAGAAGGATCTCCTGGAGGTTTTTCCCGACATACTCCGGAAATTTCTCTGAGTTGGCGATGTATATTGTCTCTGGTTTGTTTATTCCTTTTGTGGAGGTCAGTCTTCTTTGTATGATGTAAGATTTGATTTTTGCATAGTTCTCTTCACTTTCTAATCTCTTCAAAAAGCTTTCATTTCCTCCTTCAAAAGCCCAGGAAGGAAAACTGCTCCCAAAACCGGAACTGGTTGCTGTATAAGGGTACTGATCCAGAGTTACCTCAACACCTCTTTGCCGGGCATTCTCAACGGGTTCGATTATTCTTGCCAACTGATACCACACTGCATCATCTGCCAGCTTTATATGAGAGATTTGAACCGGGATGTTATTTGTCTCTCCGATCTCGATGGCTTCTTCAATCGCTTCGGTTATGTGAAGACCCTGGTCTCTGAGATGGGTGGCATAAACTCCCCCAAAACCTATGATAACAGAGGCAAGCTCCACAAGTTCCTCTTTTCCCGAATACGCCCCTGGAAGATAAGACAATCCTGTCGAGAATCCCAACGCTCCGGCTTCCATCTCCTGATGAACGAGGGATTTCATGCGTTCCATCTCCTCTTCGGAAGGAGCTTCCATCTTCATCCCCATTACTTCACGTCTGATCGTGTTGTGGCCGACAAGACAACCAAAGTTGAGCGCTATTCCTTTATCCTCGATTTTGCTGAAAAGCTCTTTCAGAGGAAATGGATGGCCGCCGCAGTTTCCACCGATTACGGAAGTGACTCCTTGATAGATATAGTTATCAACAGTGGGAATCCTCACGATTCCCCGGTCACAATGAGTGTGGATATCGATAAATCCGGGACTGACGATTAAACCCTGAGCGTCAATGATCTCCTTTGCCTGTTTATCATCTATGGACCCGATCCTGGCAATTCGGCCTTCCTGAATACCGATATCGGCTTTAAACCAGGGATTTCCAGTCCCATCGATGATGAAACCGTTTTGTATCACAAGATCGAATTTCTTCGGTAAAGTGGTGCAGGCCCAAACGGAGAAAAGAAAAGATAAACAAATGAGGAGAACAAATAATATAGGAAACCTTCTCATAAATGACTGCCAAAAGCGCATAAAATCCTGGCGAAGTTGAATATCCATTTTATTCCAAGTCCCGAATTCTGTCAATTTTTTTGAAAAAAATCCTTTGATTTTCCCCTGAAAATATATAAAAATTTTATTTCTAATCATCTCTTCGAAAATCGAAAAAAATAGAAAGATTGTGGAGGATTGAATGGATAAACTCATTTTTCTCGATAACGGAGCCACTTCCTTTCCCAAGCCTGACGAAGTCTATACATTCATGGATAGTTTCTACAGGAATTCCGGTGTGAATCCTGGCCGGTCAGGATATGACCTGTGCATGGAAACCGGTGAGCTCGTGGAAGATACAAGAAAGAGGCTAACAGAATTTTTTAACGGCAAAGACCCCAACAGGCTGTGTTTCTCTTACAACTCCACTGATGCCTTGAATCTCATCATCAACGGGATGCTCAAGGAAGGCGACCACGCCCTGACGACCACTCTTGAACACAATTCTGTGCTCAGGCCTCTCTATCACCTGTGGAAATACAGCGGAGTAGAAGTTGATTACATCCCGTTTGACAGCAATGGATTTGTCGATCCTGACGATTTTCCCAAAAAATTTAAAAAGAACACTAAACTGGTCGTCATCAATCATGCCTCAAATGTCATCGGAACCATTCAACCTTTAAAAGAGATCGGAAAACACTGCAGAAAAAGAGGGATACCTTTCGCAATTGATGCCTCCCAATCCGCAGGAAAAATCCCGATCAACATGGAAGAGATGAATGTAGATATCGTCGCCTTCACTGGTCACAAATCTCTTCTCGGCCCCACAGGAATAGGCGGGCTGTATGTCCGGGAAGGGATTGAAATCAGGCATACTCGGGCCGGAGGAACCGGGGTTCGCTCGGCGGTTCGCACTCATCTCGATGAGTACCCCTACAGGCTCGAATATGGGACATTGAACGTCTTGGGAGTCGCCGGCCTGCATGCAGGTCTAAACTGGATAATGAAAAAAGGATTAGATTCTATCCATAAGCATGAAATGAGACTCACCACTCTGCTCAGGGATGGGCTCAAAGATACAGAGGGAGTTACACTTTACTGCCAGGAAGACTTGACGAACCACATCAGCATTTTCCCTTTCAATGTTGACGGCCTAGAGGCAATAAATACGTCCACAATGCTTGATGTCGATTACAACATAGCCAGCCGAAGCGGCCTTCACTGCGCCCCGCTTGTTCATGAACAGCTCGGGACAGATAAGATCCATGGGGCTGTCAGGTTTGGAATCGGCCCTTTTAACACAGAACCAGAAATACAGTTAGCTATAGATGCAGTCAAGGAAATTTCAGGGCTCAAAAAAACCAAATAGGAAGCTATGTTCATACAGACATATTTTATGTCAGAGAGAGCAAAAAGAAATAATGGTGGGAAGAAATATTCTTTGATTCTTGTTTTTCGAAAAGAATGGATTTAAGGCGTTTCTCCTTCTAGACACATCCATCTGGCTTGGGAAGTCCGGCAACCTTACAGGCGCCTTTGGCCGGACCTGAAGGAAAGAGTTCAAAGATATACCTGAGTTGAAAGCCCGTGGTTTTGCAGAGTTTTCTCACCATCGGAGCTAAATTTTTTTCGAGATAATATTCCCTAATATAATTAACAACGGCCCAATGGTCATCGGTTAACTCTTCTATTCCTTCCTCTTCTTTGGCTAAAGCCTCTGCGACATCCTTGGCCCATTCTTCATGATTGACCAGGAAGCCTTCATCGTTGACTTCTATTTTTCTGCCTTTAACATCGATAAACGGCATAGTGCACTCCTCTGTTAAACTTCTTTAAAAACGGGTTATTATAGCACATTCAACTGATCGGTTTGAAACTTTTTCTGGAATAGGAAAAAATCTCCACTTCTGTGATAGCAGGATGAGCTTTAGATCAGACTGAGTGCATCGAAAACACACAGCCTGATCTTTATCTCTAGCTTTGTACAGCACAGAAGTTAAGATGCTTCTCTGGGCTAGTCAGTCCATTTATTTCCGATATTCGGAAACTTCAATAATGGATTTTGGAAATGTTTTTCGCTCTCAAAATCACCAACCGCTCTTCTTCCCTATCTGATACCCATATCTTTCATGAAAATAAAAAATCATCTACTCAAAAATATGTAGGCCGAATGTTTTTTCGCATAAAGAATTCAGATTTAACTTGAAGAAAAGACAGATATCTTTTAGAATTATTCACTATAAAATTTATGGAGGAGGTAGGGATGATCAAACACCGAAGCATTTTTCTCACTATTTGTTTTTTGATCCTCTCCGGATCGGCTCTCCTTTTTGGCTCTGAGGTCGATAAAATCCTCGAACAAAACATCTTGGCCGCTGGAGGAAAAGAAAATTTAGCGAGGATTCAAAACTACTCTTTCGGTTCCGGCCCGACTACTTATTATCTCTCAACGGAAGGCTTGATGAAGCTGACCGAAGGACAGGCGCCGATCATCACTGAAGTTATCCTTATCGGGAAGGACAAGGCACAAAGAAACTGTTTCAACAACATTTCTGAATATTCAGGGCTCCAGAAATCCATCTATCAATGTCTGGCCCGCCTGAGGGCTGGTCTGTTCACGCTTCGTTACTTCAAGGGACAGCTGAAGCTCCACGGACTGAAAAGTTTTGGACCGCAAAAACTCTACATGCTCTCAACAAACATAGGCGATTTGGAGGCTGAGTTTTATCTCGATTCTGAAGACATGCTGCTCAAACGACTGGTACTGAAAGGTTACGATGAAAACCAGAACAAGCATGAAGAAAACCACGACTTCGGCCCCTATCAGGAAATAGAAGGAGTGAAGATTCCCACTGCATGGTTCGCCTCTCAGGTGGGGATCAGAGGAAGCAGTGTCGAGGTTTCTGATGTGAAGGTCAACCTTCCTTTAGAAGAAGACTTCTTCTCCAATCTCGATGTCAATGTGGGAGAAGTGGAAATCGGTCAGGGTTCCTTAAAAGGAAACATCGTCCAATCAAATTTTAGACGAAACATACTGACGATTGACACGAACTGGACGGAAGTATGCATCCAGAAAGCCGGATTCAAAGCAGAGGATAAACTGATTCTTCAGATAGCTGATACAGAGCTGGAAATTGATTTTCATGAATCATTCCCGCCCAGGAATGAACTGGGTCCCGAGTCTAAATTCATGACACCAAACCGCAGAGCGGATAATTATCTCATTTACTTGATTTCTCCGGAATTCTCACAACTGGCTGAACAACTGGAACCTCTCGCGGTTATCCGAATAAAAAAAAGGTAAATTCACACAAGGAGGAAATCATGGCCAAGATAAACCGTCGAAATTTTATGACAGCTTTTACTTCTGGCGTGTTGGGATTCGGTCTTTCAAGAAATGTCAAGGCAAGTCCGAGGAATTCAGGTCTGACACAGGGAGATTCCTCGTCCATAAAAATCCAGAAATATAATAATCTGGGAAACACGGGAATCAAGGTGCCGGATGTGAGCTGCGGAGCCATCTCTTTCTTCGAACCGAATGTTCTCAGGTATGCCTATGACCTGGGAGTGACTTACTTCGATACAGCCGAGAGCTATATGCGCACCAAAAGTGAATCATTCATCGGACAGGCTCTCAAAGATGTTAGAGATAAAATCACGATCACGACCAAGCACGGTTTGAATCCCAAGGTCAAAAGAGACGAAATCATCAAAAGAGTCGAGCAAAGTTTAAAGCGTCTGCAGACTGATTACGTAGATATTGCCATGATCCATGGTCTCAGTGATCTCGCCTTGCTGGAGAATGAAGAGATCCAGGCCGCTTATGCCCAGCTTAAAAAAGAGGGAAAAATCCGATTCACGGGCTTCTCCACGCATAATGCCAAATTGACATTAAAGCAAGTCCTGAATAATGATTTCGGACAGGTTATTCTCCTTATCTATAATCATGATGAGGGGGAAGCCATTGAATCCCTCCTCGAGCCGGTCCAGCGCAAAGGGATTGGCACAGTGGCAATGAAAGTCTTTGCCGGAGGAAAACACGGAAACCTGAAATCACTCATCAATCAGGACGTGAGCTATCCGCAGGCCGCTCTGCGCTGGGTTCTCAGCAATTCGAATATTAACACCTGTATCCCGACCATGAGCAGTTACTCCCATGTTGAGGAATACGTTTCCACTTCCGGAAAGCCACTGAACAGAGCAGATTTAAAGGTGATCGCCGAGTATCAGCGTCAAACCAAGGATCAATACTGCAGAGTCAGCTGTCAGGAATGTCTGGCTTCCTGTCCTCAGAATGTAGCTATTAACGATGTGCTCCGCTTCAAAATGTACTTCGAGGATTACCGGATGGAAAAAGAAGCCATGCGGTATTATGGGGAGCTGGAGGAGAATAGGAAGCCTCTCAACTGTGCGACCTGTTACGGATACTGCGAAACAGCCTGTCCTTACAGCCTGAAAGTCAAAGAAAAGCTGTCCCATGCTCACGAAATCCTGAGTGCTTGACCTCCCGACCAGATATCTGTAGACTGAACAAGAATTCTTTCGGATATAGGATTCGAATAAAGGAGGGTTTGATGCGTATTTTACCGATTCTAGCTGCGGCTTTAATTATAGGGTGTGTCCTGACAGGGACTGCTCAAAAGGAATTCTCCTCAGACATCTTTCAGACTTCCAGCGGTGACCTGAAGATCACATTCATCGGTCATGGTACGCTGATGTTCACTTATGGCGGAAAAATCATCCATGTTGACCCGTACAGCCGGGTGGCCGATTATTCCCGGCTTCCCAAGGCCGACCTTATCCTCATCACCCATGAACACAGAGACCACCTTGACCCGGAAGTCATTGCGATTATCAAAAAAGATAATACGGAGATTATCCTGACAGAAAAGTGCACAGAAAGAGTGGATGGCGGCATAGTCATGAAAAACGGAGACGTCAAAACCGTTATGGGTTTGAAGATCGAGGCTGTCCCGGCCTACAACATCGTACACATGAGGAGAGAAAACATGCCCTACCATCCCAAAGGTGACGGCAACGGTTACATCATCACTTTCGGCGATAAAAGAGTCTATGTGGCTGGCGATACGGAAAACACTCCGGAGATGAAAGCGCAGAAAAATATTGACATCGCTTTCTTGCCGATGAACCTCCCCTACACGATGTCTCCGGAGATGGTGGCTGACGCGGCCAAGGCCTTTAAGCCAAAAATCCTTTACCCCTATCACTACGGCCGGACTGACACAGCACAAATTGTCGAGCTATTGAAGGATGTGAAAGAGATTGAAGTCCGGATACGGGATCTATAGGAGCGGTTCTTAATCCATATTTATCTTAACAGAATCTAATCTGCTAACAGCTGAACTTCGAGCTGTCAAATTCAGTTTGATCCCTCTCTTTTTCCAATAATTCAGGAACGACAGTCCATAAAAGCTTCCAGGTATCGGTGTATTCCAGACAAATGACCCCCGAGTTTCTGATGGAAATAAACTGATTATTCTCTGTGCCGCTCAAAAGCACTGACGCCAGCTTCTCTAAAAAGGGCAGATGCCCGACGATCATCAGGTTCTTGTCCAAGGATTCGATCTCTCCTGGAATATTCCCCACCGGGTCCAACGGATTGAGATCCTTCCTTTCTTGAGTATCAGGACAGTCAAGTATTTCAGCCAGGATATGAGCTGTTTGAGCCGCTCTCTTTTTTGGACTGTGCCAGATGGCATCGACTCGAATGGTTTTCTCTCTCAGAAATTCTGCCACATGTCGGGACTGTTTTTTCCCTTCCGGGCTGAGTGCCTTCTCAGGATCCATCTCTTCGGACATGGACAGTCCGTGTTGGACTATGTAAACCTTCATCTCGACTCCTCCCCTATTTTATTTATACACGCTTATGTATTGTGGAGCAACCGTTTTCGTTAAGTAAACATTCGCTTCCTTCCAGAACACAAGGCCATCCTGACTCGTTCTCTGGGTATCAACCTTGAGAACGACAGGATTGTTGTTTTTTCTTCTTCCCACTTTCAGTGCTTCTTCCACGCTTAAGGAAAGATGAACAAATTTCCTTTTTTCCGGAACCAAGCCTTTTCTAAAAATTGAATCCAGGCTGTGCGGAGATGTTCCATGAAAGAGTATATTCGGGATATTCCGGCATTCTTCCAGAGGTTCCACATTAACACTGTGTCCGTAACGAGCCCGAATTCTTTGGTCAGCGATTTGAAACCTTTTCTTGGGATCGTCCATAACAACATGTTTCACATCCTCGTCTTCCAGGCCAGGGAATCTCTTCTTTAAGACCCTAAGAATCGTCCTCAACTCAGCAAACCCGAATCGATCCAGGATCAATCCATAATTTTGGGGAGCGTGTCTCAGGACAAAACTTAAAAACTTGCTGACCTTGACCTTATTATGGATCATGATTTAAAAACGGCCTGCTTTATTTCTTCTTCAATAGAGCAAATAAGACTTTCTCAACTCTGAAAAACTTTCAAGCTCCTCTTCATACATTTTTATGATGTCTTTGACCGCCACCCCTTTTTCCAGAGCCTCTCTTATTCTGGATGTGCCCATGATCTTGTCGAAATATTCCTCATGGAAGGAGAAATTGTCTGTGTAGATATTCATCATTGCCTGGATGATAAAGAGAGACGTATCGAATGATCTGTATACATTCCTATCCACAACATGGATCTGGGTTCCGCCGCAGAGCTCTCCTTTAAACTTCGAAAAAGTCGGCGTGAACCAGGCTTCCCTGAATTTGACGCCTGGAAGGTTCAACCTATTGAGTTCCTCTGTTAGCCTGCAGCCGTCTATCCAGGGTGCGCCGAACAGCTCAAAAGGCTTAGTTGTTCCCCTCCCTTCAGAAACGTTCGTTCCCTCCAGGAAGACTTGGCCGGGATAAACAGTAGCCGTTTCGAGTGTGGGCATGTTGGGTGACGGGATAACCCAGGGAAAGCCGGTCTCATCGTACCACATCACCCTTTTCCATCCTTCCATGGGAACCACAGTCAGGTTAGCCTTCTTTTCCAAGAATTTATCGTTAAACAGACTGGCGAGCTCTCCGGCCGTCATCCCATGTCTGACCGGGACAGGATAGAGCCCGACAAAGGAGCTGTATTTCGGGAATTCCAGCAGCGGCCCTTCCATGTGGACACCATTAACCGGGTTGGGCCTGTCCAAGACGATGAAATCAATATCATTCTCTGCGCAGGCCTCCATGCAGTAGGCCATGGTGGCGACATAGGTGTAAATTCTCGTTCCCACATCCTGAATATCGAACACCAGGACATCTATGCTCTCGATCATAGACTGCTCCGGGACCTTTCCCACCTCTTTCGTATCAAAGGAACGCATGTATTCATCAATATTCTTGAGCATTCCTGCTTCGGGCTTTATCGATTGGCCGTACAGGCTGAAGACAGGGATACTGTATTCAGGGATGTCATGCCTTGTATCCATGTAAAAAGGAATGTATTCGCCGGCCTGCGCGTTTCCCCTGACTCCATGCTCCGGTCCGTAGAGGGCGACAAGGTTGATATTCCGGTTTTTATAAAAAAGGTCGACACTGCTCTCTAAACGGCTGCTGACGCCAGTGGGATTCGTGATCAATCCCACCCGTTTCCCTTGAACCAGGTCCAGACGCTTTTCCAGGAAAACTTCCAATCCGAGCTTCACTCCTTTTTGTCCGCTTTGGACAACGAATACACCATCGTTCTGGCACCCCGTAAAAAAGATAAATAAGCCAAAAGCCAGGAATAGCGCAATTCCTGTATGGCCAAGAACACTCATCCACAATTTATTTTTTGGTGTTTGCCTTCCCATTTTGACTCTCCATTAACGACTTTACTATTTGATAATTTAATGAAACTCGACAAGATATACAACTCAAATCTTGTATCCATTTCTGACTCCAGCACTCTATTCATCATTTCAAAAAACGGGAAAAAATAAGGATGTTCTCGTGCGGATAAACAGAAGAATCTGAATGAAGAGGTTTAGATAAAAAAACAGGAATAAAATGAGAGAAGGATTAGAGGGAAAAAAATAATGGCAGGGGCTTGCTCACCGTCAAACCCCCGCCTTTCTTTCAAACAGAAATATTGTTTCTCTTTTTCAGCCGCGATGTATCCTTATATCCCGATCATGATCCCGACTGTCACAGAATTATAGTTACCCATGTTGTAATCGGCGTTGATGTTGAACATGAGAAGCTTCAGACTGAGACCTACGGTGATACGGCTCTTATTCTCTCCTTCTAACTCAAAATCAATAGGAAAGGTTTGCTCGTCTATAGTCCCAGGATCCAGAGTGAAATCATAAACAAAGTGAAGCGTGGATTTTTCGATCAAATAGCCGGCATACGGAGTGATGTTAAACAATCCGACTCCGAGCTTTTTACTTACGGTCAATCCATAAGCCGTGGTACTGGCCTCTAATATAGTTCCAAGCTTTAAATTTTGCTTGAAGAAGCCGATCGAGACATCCAGCGGAAGAGGATTCGGGAAAAAAACGCCTGGATTGTGCTGCACACCCCAGCCAAACCAGCTGAACTGCCCGATATCTTCAGTAATGCTGACACCGGGGAAATCGATTTCAGGGATGTAGCGGAATACGGCCCGGGTTCCGAGAACCGTGCCAAGGCTCGCTTGGGGGGCTGCGAAAGGCAGGAATGAAACCTCAGGCAAAAAGTCTCCGAGGCCTCCGAAACCTAAATCGACATCATAGGGAGCCAAAGTCTCTGTTCGGGGCAGTAGTGTGACAGGGTCGGTAAAAGTGATATCCCCACCGCTGAACGACACCTCAAGAGTATCATCCGAAGCCCCTATGACAGTGGCCCCTTCAATCCCCACCGTGAAGTCCTGTTGGGTGATGGCGTCAACGAGAGCATCCTGAATCAATGCAGGCAATCCCAGGCCACTATTCGCGACAATCTCCAATGCCTGTGACTGGTCAAAGCGGAAGGACCCGCTGGTGGAGAAGTGTCTGTAAATCTGGTCCTCAGGGAAAAGAGTTCCCATTCCCACCAGGCCAAACTCCAGCTTCAAACCAAACTTTACGGGTGGAGGAGCGCTGTGGAACCATCCGCCATTCAGGTTCGAACCAAAGGCCGAAACTATAGGAGTGATATAGCCTCGAGCCGCTGATTCTGAAAGTTGTTGTAGAGTCTCTTCCAAGTCTCCACCTTCATCCTGGGCAAATACATTTGATACGGCAAACAAGAATATTACCAAGGTGAATATGACTTTACCTTTAGATAACCAAGAGCTTGCTTTTTTCATTCTCATTCCTCCATTTCTATATATTTCATGGTTTTGTGAATTTATAGTCAATATTTCACTCCTTGTCAAGTTTACCTAAAGAGTGAGAGTGATTAAGGAATTGGATATTAGACATATTTCTCCTTCAATGAATAAAGAATAAATAACGCATTATTGAATGTAAATAGCCTTACACGATGATTCATGGGGTGATTTTCTCTCACCCTTTTAAGCGATTGAAAACTAAATTCACAAAAATCGATATCTTCAACGGAGATTTAATTGCAGGAATAATCCGGATAAATCCTTCTCCTCAATAAATGAATAGAATGAGCTGATAGCATTTAAATTAAGCAAGCAACAAGAAGAGGCGATGACCGCATGAATTTGTATAAAAACCTGAAGCAGGAACTCAGAACCGGGTGTTTCCCTGATAAAAATATCATGTGATAAGCCTTATGGTGAAAGGATACCGGAACTTCTCGCCCTCATTGGCCTTAACGGCTGCAATGATGACCAGGATGAGAAAAGCTATTCCCAGAGCGATCAAGAGGATAAATCCGATGAATACTATGGTCAGAATACCTGCAAAAATGCAGCAAATAGTGAACGTTATCTGAAAATTCAGGGATTCTTTCCCCTGATCATCGACAAAAGGCGATTCGTCTTTCTTGACCAGCCAAACGATGAGTGGCCCGAAGATATTTCCGAGAGGAAAGAATACGGCCAAAGCCGAAAGGTGACAAAGCATCCCCCATGTTCTTTCCTGTTTCTGATCCATTTTCGCCATCCCTAAACCTCCTGCCGTTGGTAAGTAATACGGCCTTAACCAGGATAATCCTAAATTATCAATTTCTCCTTGTCAATTTAAATCTCGAGGAGGGATAGATACAGTCGAACAAAGCTGTATTTCATCAGGGCAGAGCCATCAATATCATTTGGACCTTGGCTCTGAAGGCGAATCTTCTCTACTCATTTTTTTCCTTTTTACCCATAGCCACACCTACGGCGACCTGGATAACCGAATTCCTGACCGCGGCTCCTGGATTGTTCTTGATCGTATCCGTCAGGCCTAGATAGTACCGGAGATTGACATTGACACCTCTTTGCCCCTGGTGACTATACTCCAAGTTAAAAACAAATCCAAAGTCAAAAGATTGAAACTGGGATTTGACATCGTCTCTGAAAACGAGATCATCCTCTTCGAATACCTCTGAAACATATTTGTTCTTGGCCCCTGTCAGTATTCCAAACTGAGGACCGATTCCGAAGCTGATTTCCTCTCTGAATGAGTACTTAGCAAGCACGGGTATGGAGACATAAGTGAGTTGAGTCGTAACTTTAGCTTCCGTAATCAAGGGATCGAGGTTCGGATCCCCCAGTAAAACAGGTGAAATCCCCTTGGCTCCCATAGAACATCTAAAAAACACTTCTGGCTGCAAGGCAAACTTATCGTTCATTTTAATGGTCCCGTATAATCCCAACGCCAAACCTAGCTCCATTTGACTGTCAACTGTGTTGGTCAGACTTGAAAGATTGCCAGCCAGCCTGACTCCCAACTCAAAGTTTTCAGATACCAACTTATCTCCAAAAAGGAGCGCAAGCAGCACTTGGGAATTTGCCACGTTCACTAGAAACAACACAAAGAGAGCAACGATTATGCTTTTTTTCATCCATGTCTCCCGCAAAAAATGTGATTGGATCGAATTACCCGTTGGATTGCAGTTCAATCCGTGAAGCTTCATCATTGAAAGTAAAGGGGTTAAGTCTGACACAAAACGGATCTAAAATGCAAATCCCAGGAGAAACTTGATGGTTGAATATGTGAATTCATACTGGCTGACCATCCCGATCAAGTTTCCTTGAAGACTTTCTAGAATTGGATCGCGCCTTTCTATCATCCGACGTCTGCCGAAGGAGTACCCTAGCCCAAGAGTAAGCGAGTAACGCAAAATCTTAAAACTTGCCCCACCCATGACATGATAGATATTCCAGTCCGTTACAGAAAGGTTTGTCTCCGTATCTGGATTTCTCGCTGAAAAATCAGTTGTGAAACTGGAGTATGTTTTTAGATTTGGATTGAAAGTATACTCCATCCCAAAGCCGAAATTCAGAATACTGTCGAGTTCATGGGTCACTTTATTGGGCAAATTCTCACCGGTGCTCTGGACAATGAAGTCTCTTGCGCTCAAAACTTCATACTCCTCCACACTGCAAAACCATTCCGCACTTCCATACAGGCGGAAGTTTTCAAATTTATAGGTCACTCCGATTCCCAGAGATAAGGGAGTGCGGTAGTCAGAGTCCAGGTCGTCTTGAAAGTCGGATGCCATGTAATTGTCATCCGTGCCATCACCATCGATGTCCTGCCCGACAACAGTGATATTGACCGCTGAGCTACCTCTTCCATAGAGCTTTACGCTTGGTGGGACAAATGTAATTCCCAGCGTTACTCGGTCAAAATCAAAGGCCAAACCCAGCTTCCACAGCATGCGGTAATTCGAGTACGTGAAATCTCGTTTGTAAATCGTCATGGCGATTTCACCATCAGTGGCGAATGCCTCACTCAGTGTCTGAAAGTTAACACTATGGCTCCTAAATATCGCATATTGACTGATACCGATGCCGATATTGTCATTGACTTTATACGACCAAGTTATTCCCCACCAGGGCTCACTCAAGTTCTCATTCAACCGAAAATCGGCAACGATATCTTCTTCGCCAGGGGAGTCAATAATCCAATCTCCTGAATCAATCACTGCACCAGAAAGTCCAAGCTTGACTTCATGGCGAGTCAACACGGAATACCCCAGCCAATGATTGCCAAGCCATTTAAATTTGATCATCCCTGCGACAAGTGAGGGAGCCGGGCTTAAATTTGATGAAGTGACATCAACATTCCCTCCGGCAAGACCTTTGAGTGTTATGTAGGGATACTGAAAAATTTTAGCAGCCAATACCGTTTCAGGGTCCTCAATTAAGCTTAGTCCTCCAGGATTGTAGTATGTTCCGCTGAGGTCCAGGACACTACCTATGACCAATCCTCCAAGCAGTGTTGAACGCGTACCGTATTGATGGGTCCAATAGTGGGAATCTTGAGCGTTTCCTTGTATAGATATTGAAAGCAGAATAAAAACACCTATTAGAAATCCCTTGGATCTATTCATGATGAATGTTATTTAAAAATACGAATCTTTTCAGCTTTGAGTTCACGTTATTATATCAGGTTGCATTTGAGCGGTCTATTGAACGTAGCACCATTGATTTTAAAGGGGCGAATAGCCCCATTCCAATCCTATAGCCTGTGTTTAAATTTGACTACAAATAACAAAGTGAAAGTTAGATTTTTGCCCCTGAAAAGTTGGCTCCTCGGGTAGGACTCGAACCTACAACCTAGTGGTTACAAGTGCCCCAGAATTTCCTCTGGGCTTGGACTATCTCTTCACCCTTCCTTGATATAAAAGGTTAGGGTGTCGGGCGCTTCCCCCAGTACATCTCTGGAGTACGAGCATACGCTCTAGTCTCTGCACCTTCTCTGACTTTTTTTACAAAATCAGAGCTTGGCTCAGGGTCACCATACTCCTGTTTCCTTTTTAACAGGGTGAAGGCTTCCCTGAATTCACCCGATTTTTCAACCACGATCTCTCGTGGAAGCTGCATCCCGGAATGAATTTCACGGCTGTCATTCATTCCTCTTTTTACAGCCACCCGCTCTGCCGATTGAGCTACCGAGGAGCAGGTTCTCATTAAATCTAGCAAAAGAGCTAAAAAATTGCAATGTTTTCTATAATTCCTCTCATGAGCCTATTTCCATTACTATTTTTAAGCACAACACGCATTGAAACGTATGCAACTGTGAATAGCTAAGGAAATTCGATAGGTGTGGTCAAAAACGGTAGCTGGCTTGTTTTATCTTTTTACGATAGTCATCCCCGTCCATCTGGACTTTCTTACACATCTCATAAAGCCTGGATCTGAGACGGATTCCGATTCTGCTCACTAGAGTTTCCTTGCCCTTTTTAAAATGATCCACGCGGTTATCCTCTTCGTCCTCTTCATCGCTATCAGGATAGTTGGAGGTAAAGATGGTCAACTTCTTGTTGTTATACCGATTGTTGATGATATAGAAGATGGTCTCCTCCACCCAGGCCGTGGTTCTTTTTGCTCCTAATTCATCCAGGACGAGCACATCTTTATGAAAAATGGGTGATAGTATATCCATCTCGGCTAGCTCTGAATCAGGGGAATATGTGCTTTGGATATTCCTGATCAATTCTCTGAAGTCACAGAAATAACAGGGAACCTCCTTCTTACGGATGAGCTCATTCATAGTGGCCACAGCCAGATGTGTTTTTCCGACTCCACAGGGACCGAGGAAAAGGAGGCCGACATCCTGCACCGGATAATTTTTAACAAATTTTTTTGCAATTTTTAAGGCATCAGGCAAGGAATCATCATGTTCGACTTCGAAATTACTGAAAGTACAATCCCTATACCTTCTCGGGATATTAGCCTGTTCAAACAGAAGCTCATTCCTTCTCTCACTGAAACACTTGCATCGTCTGGCTGTCGTCCCCGGACCGGATTCCACCAAGACCCATCCAGTTCCCTGGCATTCAGCGCATGACTTTTCAGGCATCAGTTTAAATATCCTCTGAGTTGTTGAAGACTATGAGAGCGAGCCAATTTTCGCATAGCCTTTTGCTCAATCTGTCTGACTCTCTCCCTGGATAATTTTAGCTCGTCCCCTATTTCTTGGAGGGTTCGAGGTTTATCATCATCCAGGCCGAATCTGGATTTTATCACAAATATCTCTTTATCATCCAGCCCCTTCAATAACGTCCTGATCTGTTCCTGGATGGAGTTCTTGATAATCTGGTATTCCACGGATGGGGTTATGCTGTCCTCAATCCTATCTCCCATTTCCCGGTCTTCATCATAAAATGTATCGCTCAGAGAGACATCTTTCTCGTCCAATAATTCCAGGTCTTCAACCTCATCCACAGCAATGCCCATTCTCTTGGCTATTTCTTCTCGCGAGGGATCCCTTCCCAGCTCTGTTTTGAGCTGGGCTTCCTTTCTTTTCATCTCAGATATTTTATCGGAGAGTTTCTGAGGAACATGATAGGCACGTGAAGAACGTGTCAGGGCATGAATGATAGCTTGTCTGATCCACCACACGGCATAGGATATGAACTTGACATTCCGATCCGGATCAAACCTTTTTGCGGCTTCGATAAGGCCCAAATTCCCCTCATTGATCAGGTCGAACATTCCCATTCCCATGCCTTTATATTTCTTCACATAAGAGACAACGAACCGGAGGTTGGCTTCTATTAGCTTTTTTAAAGCCTCTCTATCGCCTTTCTGGATTCTTTTCCCTAGTTTTTTTTCTTCCTCTTGTGTGAGGATGGGATATTTCGCTATCTGGCTCAGATAAGTTCTTAAATTCTTAAAATCCAGGTAGCTCCGGTTATCATTCGTCATTCTTTTTTTTCTCTTTCTCCTTTTCAACCCTTATAATCTTTGCGGGTCTGACTTGCACCAGGCTTTTTGTCCTGAGTTCAAACTCTTCTTCCTTCCCCTCGAAAAATTCTTTCCTGATATATTCCAGGAACATGTTCACTTCTTCTTCTATCTGCGCGATTTTTTCTCTCATGTTGATCACCACTTCAACGCCAGCCAGATTAACACCCAATTCCCGGGTGAGATTCAGGATCAGCTCGAGCCGTTTTAAATCCTCATCTGTGTAACAGCGTGTATTCCCCTCACTCCGAGAAGGTCTCAACAGTCCCTCTCTTTCGTAAAGCCTGAGTGTCTGCGGATGGATGTTGAACATCTTTGACACACTGCTTATATGATAATAATTCTTTGGTTCTTTTTTTTCCTTCATCTTAAATAACTCTCAATCTTCTCCCTGGGATTCTCTTGAGAGGCTTTTTCCAGTTCTCTCATCAACTCTCGGATTCTCTCATCGTTGAAGGAAGGAGGAACAATCGACACCTCGACAAACTGATCTCCCCGTGATCTTTTTCCGGGGAATGGGGCTCCTTTATCCTTGAGCCTTAGCTTTTGACCTGATTTTGTTCCGGGGGGAATCTTGATCGTTGATTTCCCGTAGAGAGTCGGAACCTCTATCTTGGCTCCAAGTGTGGCCTCGGGCACAGTAATGGGAACCTTCAAGTAGATATTCGCTCCTTCTCTTTTAAAGAGCGGATGACGGTCGACTTCAATCGTGATGAAAAGATCTCCAGAAGGCCCTCCTCCTCTTCCTGCATTTCCTCTTCCAGGAATTCGGACCTTAGAGCCCGTATTGACTCCTCCGGGAATCCTGACACTGATCAGCTCTGTCTTCTGCACCAGACCCTGGCCGTGGCAGGCGGAACACTCCTGGCCCGGGGTTTGTCCTGTTCCTCCGCAAGAAGGGCAGGTCGTCGAGAAGCGCATTGTGCCGCTCTGGATGTTCTTCTGGCCGCTTCCCCCGCATGCAGGACAAGAGGACTGGGTACTCTGATGAATAAAACCTTTTCCCTGACAAGTCGAACAAGCTACCATCCGGGTTAATTGTATCCTCGTCTTCAAACCATTGATGGCATCCATAAAACCGACCTTCATGGTGTAGAGCAGGTCCTCTCCTCTCCGGATACTCGGCTGAGCGCGCTGAGCAGTGCCTCCAAAAAAACCTTCGAAGAAATCCCTGAATGAAGACGTCCCGAATCCAGAAAAGTCGAAACCGTCAAAGCCTGAGGAGTAAGTCTGATACTGTGTTCCTCCAGGAGGAACATCGCCAACAAACCCGAACTGGTCGTACTGACTCTTCTTCTTCGGATTACTGAGGACAGAATATGCCTCCTGGATTTCCTTGAATTTCGCCTCAGCTGCTTTATCTCCGGGATTCAGGTCAGGGTGGTATTTCCGGGCAAGCTTTCTGTAGGCTTTCTTGATCTCAACAGAAGAGGCCTTCCTGTCAACCTCGAGAATTTTGTAATAATCCTTGTCCATCCCTGACCTACCCGATCATGCAGCCGCTTTGGGACTGTCTAGTTTGATGGCTTGATACAGGCTATCTACAGTTTACTTCTTTTTCTCTTCATCTACAACTTCTGCATCAATCACTTCTTCTTCGGATGAATCCTGTGATGATTCTTGACTTGAGGCCTGGTCGCTGGCTGCACTCTCCTGAGAGGCATCCTGTTGAGCCTGCTGCTGTGACGTCTGCTGGTACATTAACTCGGACAACTTAAACGATGCCTGAGAAAGAGCTTCCATCGCTTTCTTTATTTGCTCAGCGTCATCACTTTCAATGGCCTTTTTGGTGTTCTCGATCTCAGCCTGGACATTCTTCGCTTCGTTTTCAGGTATCTTATCCTTGTTCTCTCTCATCAATTTTTCCAGATTGTAAACCATCTGGTCAGCCTGGTTCTTGGCATCGATGACTTCTCTCCTCTTCTTATCTTCTTCTGAGTGGGCTTCTGCATCCTTGACCATATTATCGATCTCTTTGTCATCCAACCCGCTGTGACCGGTGATGGTGATCGCCTGCTGCTTTCCGGTTCCCATGTCTTTCGCAGAGACATGGAGGATTCCATTCGCATCGATATCAAAGGTCACTTCAATTTTGGGAATACCTCTTGGAGCCGGTGGGATTCCATCCAGGTGAAACCGTCCCAGCGTTCTGTTGTTGGCCGCCATTTCTCTTTCCCCCTGGAGAACATGAATCTCTACACTCGGCTGGCTATCCGCGGCTGTGGAGAAAATTTCAGCCTTCTTCGTCGGGATTGTTGTGTTCCGGGTAATCATCTTGGTGAACACACCTCCAAGAGTCTCGATGCCGAGAGTTAAAGGAGTTACGTCCAGAAGCAGAACATCTTTGACGTCTCCAGCTAAAACAGCTCCCTGGATAGCCGCTCCTGCAGCCACCACTTCATCCGGATTCACTCCTTTATGGGGTTCTTTTCCAAAAAGGTCTTTAACCAGCTCCTGGACTTTCGGGATTCGGGTTGACCCTCCGACCAGAATTACCTCATCGATGTTCTCGGGCTTCAAGCCAGCATCCTTCAGAGCCTGTTTGCATGGTTCGACTGTCCTCTGGACGAGGTCATCCATGAGCTGCTCCAGCTTGGACCGGCTGAGCTTCATCAGCAGGTGTTTTGGACCGGATGCATCCGCTGTGACAAAAGGAAGGTTTATCTCTGTTTCCATCGTGGTGGAGAGTTCCATTTTGGCCTTTTCAGCCGCTTCTTTGAGCCTCTGAAGGGCCATTTTGTCCTTTGAAAGGTCTATTCCTGAATCTTTCTTGAATTCAGTCACAAGCCAGTCCTGCACTCGCTGGTCAATATCATCACCGCCTAAATGAGTATCTCCGTTAGTGGATTTAACCTCAATGATACCCTCTCCGACTTCCAGGATGGAAATATCAAAGGTCCCTCCTCCGAAGTCATAGACCGCAATCGTCTCGTCTTTTTTCTTTTCCATACCGTAGGCCAGAGCCGCGGCTGTAGGCTCATTAATGATCCTCTCCACCTCTAGACCGGCAATGACACCAGCATCCTTGGTGGCTTTTCTCTGGCTATCATTGAAATAAGCTGGTACGGTGATGACAGCTTTCACGACTTTTTCTCCCAGATGGTCCTCTGCGGCCTTTTTCAATTTTTGAAGAATAAGTGCAGAGATTTCTGGAGGGGCATACTTCTTACCAAGAGCCTCTATCCTCACATCCCCGTTCGACACTTGAGTCACTTTAAACGGGACCTGTTTTATCTCTTCCGGCACTTCTTTATACCGGCGTCCCATGAATCTCTTTATCGAATAGATTGTGTTCTCTGGATTGGTGATTCGTTGCCGCTTGGCAACCTGTCCGACCAAACGTTCGCCTTTTTCATTGAACGCCACTACTGAAGGAGTCGTCCGGCCTCCTTCCTCATTAGGAATGATAACTGGATCTCCGCCTTCAACCACAGCGACAACCGAATTTGTCGTTCCTAAATCAATACCTATTGTTTTAGCCATGATATTCCTCCTATTTTAGTCAATATATAATATAAAACTTGAGTATAGTTTTGTCAAGTTTTTTTATGATGTATTTAAATATACTGGGATGATTCAACTGTACTGGAAGCAACAACAGAGGCTAAATGATGAAATCAATCCCTCTGATCGCTGACATTATTCTATTTTTATGTACAAGTATCAGATAATGATGCACTTTTTAAACAGGAACGAATGCTTTTTTCTTCCTGGACTTTCGGCTGTCTCAGAAAATCAGTGTTTCGATATAATCTCTTATTTATCCGGGTCGATGATGAACTTTTCTTTCATCAGGAGTTGGATTTCTTCTCTTGTCTTTTTGATAATACTTTCTGCAAGCTTGAATCTTTCTTCAGCTGGAGCTTTAATCCTGGCCACTCCCTGCTCGATTCCCTTGCTGCCGACAGCGACCGCCTCTCTCGGAAAGACCTCCCACTGGTCCATATTGGGGATAATGTAGTCTTCGTTGATTCCATTATCTTCAGCCACTTTCGCCAGTTCTTTCGCTGCCTCGATACACATTTCATCAGTGATTTTTGTGGCTCTAATGTCGAGTGCTCCCCTGAAGATTCCGGGAAATCCGAGCGAATTATTGACCTGGTTAGGAAAATCTGAACGACCGGTGGCGATAATTCTCGCTCCAGCTTCCTTCGCTTCCCACGGCCAGATTTCAGGAACCGGATTGGCTTCTGCAAACACGATCGCGTCTTCTGCCATGGATGCCACCCATTCCTTTTTGATTACGCCCGGGCCGGGCTTGGAGGCAGAGATCACAACATCCGCACCCTCCATGGCTTCTTTGATATCACCCGTTATACGCTTGGAGTTCGTTGTCTCACAGAGATGCCATTTTTCCTTGTATTTTGTTTTTAATGTCTCCCTGTCTCCTCTGTCCCTGTGGAGAATTCCCTTGGAGTCAACGGCTATTATGTTCTCAGGCTTGACACCGGCTGTGATTATGAGCCTTGCGATGGCAATATTGGCTGCTCCTGCCCCGATCAGTGCTACTCTAATCCCCTCCATCTTTTTGCCTACGATCTTAACAGCGTTGAGGAGGCCAGCCACCGTGACACAGGCCGTTCCCTGCTGGTCGTCATGCCAGACGGGAATTTCCATCTCTTTTCTTAAGGTATCTAAAATATGAAAGCATTTCGGATGAGAGATGTCTTCGAGGTTGATCCCCCCAAAAGTCGGCTGAAGCCATTTGACGGCTTGGATGATTTCCTCCGGTTCTTTGGTATCAATACAGATCGGAAAGGCATCGACGCCTCCCAGGTACTTATAGAGCAAAGACTTCCCTTCCATCACAGGCAGCCCTGCCTCAGGGCCGATATCGCCCAGCCCTAAAACTCTTGATCCATCCGAGACAACGGCAACGAAATTCCACTTGTTGGTCATCTCGTAGGCCTTTTCTTTATCTGCATAGATTTCCCTACAGGGAGCGGCCACGCCTGGTGTATACCAAATGGCGAAATCTTCAAAATTCCTGATCCGGCATTTGGGAATGACCTCAACCTTGCCTCGATAGAAGGGATGAAGCCGCATAGCATCTTTGGAAGGCTGTTCAGCTTTCGCCAGCAACTCTTCCACTGTTACTTCTTTCATTTTATGTCTCCTTTTTACTTAAAACTTATGATATGGTTAATGTATGATTATGAAAATGAATGCCTTTTTCAAAAACAGATTTTTTCTCCTTTCTTGACCTATGAAAAGCCTTTTATTATAAACCTTTGCCTATTAAAGTCAAGCTTCTGGTTGTTTTCAGGTTAAAATCTTTAAGCCGGATTCGTTTTCTCTTATTCTCGAATGAAGCTGACTCATTCAGTGCTGGATTCCTTAATATTCCAAAAGCCTCATCTATGGAGAAAACAGCGCTCGCTATCCACATCTCCAGGCTTCCTGGTGACGATCATAGCCAAGTTAAGCTCATTGGCTTTATCTATGACATCCTGGTCTCTGACGGACCCCAGAGGGTAGATAATCGCTTTTATCCCGCTCTGAGCCGCAAGCTCCACAACATCCGGAAAGGGCATGAAGGCATCCGAAGCCATGACGCATCCTTCAGGCCCATAGCCGCGCTTTGAAAATCGAATAGCGTCTTCTGCGGCGTCTATCCTGCTCCTCTGGCCTGAACCGATTCCATGAACTTTATCGTTTTTCCCGATGACAATTGCGTTGGAGCGGGTGAAGCAGGCAACGTTCCAGTTGAAAATAGCTGCATCAATCTCTTCTTGATCCGGCTGTTTTATCGAGACGACATCGATGGAATCCGAAGACACAATCTTTGAATCAAACCTCATCTGAACAAGAATTCCTCCAGCAACTCTTTTAAACTCCAATCCGCTATCAACAGCCTCGGTATCCAGAAACGCTCCCATTTTTACCACCCTCAGGGCTTTTCTCGAGGATAAAACTTTAAGCGCTTCAGGGCCAAAGTCCGGAGCATAGATGACCTCAATATTTCTTCCTTTCTGGACGAGAAGTTCAGCCAGCGGTTCAGTGATCTTATGATTGAAGACGTCAACGCTTCCAAAATTAGAAAGGGGATCACAATTCCACGCTTTCTCAAAGGTTTCCTTCGGCGTCTCT